>Ga0129307_1003024_pt1 | contig 11460 bp, 10 predicted proteins | sample P1105metagenome_FD_94437 | JGI IMG/M metagenome (GOLD analysis project Ga0129307, IMG submission 94437) | Capybara group fecal microbial communities from Wisconsin, USA - P1105 metagenome | ecosystem: Host-associated > Mammals > Digestive system > Large intestine > Fecal | place: USA: Wisconsin... | reverse complement strand
CACAAATTTGTACCGTTCCGGAAAAACGTTGTTAAGACTATTGCTGATTATCAGCGTGTTATAGCACGAAATAAGGCTTCTTCACCAATGCCACATGAATAGCGTAGTCCGTCAGATGTGGGAACAGAATACCGATGTCGTCATGGTCGATACTGGTAACTCTTACGAGGGTCTATGTGAATATGTTGGCGGTAAGTATATCAGCTATACTGAAGAACATCCCATCACCATGAATCCATTCCGCATCAAGCGTGAAGAGTTGAACGTGGAAAAGACTGGTTTTCTGAAGAACCTTATCATGCTGATATGGAAAGGTACGCAAGGAACAGTCACGAAGACGGAGGAAAGACTTATTGAGCAAGTCATCACAGAATACTATGATGTCTATTTCAACGGCTTCAATGGCTTTACTCCACCCCAACGTGAAGACTTACGGAAAGGATTGCTCATTGATGACCGAAACAAGAATGTCAATAGTAGGGAAACAGAAAATGAGCGTATGGCACGTATCGAGGCACAGATTGACGAGATAGAGAGTCGCAGGAAACAACTTCCAGTGACAGAACTATCATTCAACTCCTTCTATGAGTTCAGTGTGCAGCGTATTCCCGACATCTGTCAGGAAAACCAGATTCAGGGCATCGACATCAGTACCTATCGTTATATGATGAAGGACTTCTATCGAGGTGGTAACCACGATAAGACCCTGAATGAAGACCTGGATTCTACACTGTTTGATGAGACATTCATTGTCTTTGAGATTGACTCTATCAAGGATGATCCGCTGCTTTTCCCCTTGGTGACGCTTATTATTATGGATGTATTCATCCAGAAAATGCGTATCAAGAAGAACCGCAAAGTGCTTGTCATTGAAGAGGCATGGAAAGCTATTGCCAGCCCTATGATGGCAGAATACATCAAGTACCTCTACAAGACTGCCCGTAAGTTCTGGGCAAGTGTCGGTGTGGTAACACAGGAAATTCAGGATATTGTTGGCAGTCCCATTGTGAAGGAGGCCATCATCAACAACTCCGATGTGGTGATGCTGCTTGACCAGAGCAAGTTCCGTGAGAGATTTGATGAAATCAAGGCTATCCTTGGTTTGACCGATGTGGACTGCAAAAAGATTTTCACCATCAATCGATTGGAAAACAAGGAAGGACGCAGTTTCTTCCGTGAAGTATTCATCCGTCGTGGAAGTGTTGGAGCCGTCTTTGGAGTCGAAGAACCCCATGAGTGCTACATGACTTACACCACAGAACGAGCCGAGAAGGAAGCCTTGAAGCTCTACAAGCGAGAACTGAAATGCAACCATCAGCAAGCAATCGAGGCATATTGCCGTGACTGGGATCGTTCTGGCATCTCAAAATCTCTACCCTTTGCCCAGATGGTCAACCAGGCTGGACATGTATTAAATCTAAAGCCAAAACAATCAAAATTACTCACACTTTAATATTACGAAACAATGGAAAGATTTAACATTGAAGATTCGATATTTTGGGCCTTTACTGATTTGGACATTAAGCCGTCTATTAAGAATGCTGCACTCAAAGCATTGCGTTCTAATAACATTTGGCTTATAAAAGACATGTGCTCAAAGTCGGAAGAAGAGTTCCATTTTCTTCAGGTTTTGGACGATAAATTACTGAAGGCCATCAAGAATCATTTACACGAACATGGCCTATCGTTTGGAATGTCAGAAAACGAACTACTGGAATATCAGGATGCGGAATATTACGAGAAACATCCTGAAGAGAAGTCTCAGGTTAATCCTGCCATAGATGAAGATAGTTCTCTTGACGTTTTAGAAGAAATAGAACCTGTTGTATCAGAAGAGGAAGAACTCTCTGCAATGATGCAAAGAATGAAAGAGGAGCACAAATTGTTTGTTACGACATCAGACAAGAATCAGAAAAAGCCAGTTCCTCTACTTGACAGCTCTCTTAAACAGAAAATTAGAAATGTTTTTGAACGCAAGAGTCGCGCTGATGTTAAAAAACGTCTAACAGACTTCGGCTATATGAGATTAGATGCCGACGACATGGAATGGGTTTGGGTAAACTATTTTCGTATGTTTTATCTTAGCCAACCTTGGTATATCCGGCTTCTGAAGTCAAAAACAGCTCGCATAGAATTGGCTAAAAGAGATGCTGATAAAATGCGTGAGGCTCATATTCAAATACTTGTGACCAACATATCATGCGGTCTTACTGACAAGTTCTGCAATACGTTGGATAAAGACTGGAATGAGCATTGGGAATCAATCATGAAAGACCTGGGAATAGAATAAATGAAACGCTATCTGCTCATAATCTCTCTTATTATCTGTGCTTTGACGAAAGCCAAGGCACAGTACTACAGTGTCAATTTTGATAAGGAAACTGTAGCCAAGATGGTAGCATCCTTCAATACCGAAGCTGCCACAGAGATGTATTATGCAGACCAGATAGCCAAAATACGAGAGCATTATCAGGCTGCAGAGGTGGCTGCTGCTGGCATCTTCACGAGTAAGTTCCTTGACCGCAAGGCATTGACAGACTTTGGACTTTGGACAAGCAGCACAGAGAACTACTATTATCGACGTATTTACCACATGGTTTCGGCTAAGATTATGCCGAAGATTTGGACTGTAGCTGGAATGATGCTCAAAAGTCCCCAAAATGCCTTGTATTGGGGTTCCTACCTCTACAAGGTTTGTGATGAGACGAAAAATCTGTGCTATCAGTTTGAGTCTATTGTCACCAACAGTAGCCTGAGCTTCAGGGATATTGCATTTCTTGAAATCAACGAGCAACTTAGGGACATCCTGAAGCTTTCAGAGCTTGGCGATGTGGATTGGAAAGCCATTCTGGATAATATCGGTGATATACCTTCAAATTTCAGCAAAGAGAGTCTTCAGGAAGACCTTGACAACCTCTATGCAATGGGCGTTAACATTGCCACAGCTGGAGCAAACAATCTTATCAACTCAATACTGGCAAATAGTAACTTTAGTGGCACTATCATGGATAAAACAGCCAGTGTCATAGAGGTTGCTGACAACGTTTATAACCTGTATGAGAACATAACGACCAATACAGGTGGTACTTTGCTTAATATGATTGGTGGCCAGGATGCAGTAGCAAACCTATTCAATCTCTCCAATTATAATGCTACTGCATGGTTAACAGACTATGCCCGTGAGGGAATGGGACAATATTATACCCAGCGTTGGTATATTTATCGTGTGGATAGAGGAAGTGTTAATCTATGCGACTACTACCCACCTACCGATGACAATAGCATCCTTTATGGAGATCATTGGTATCGTATTGATACCAGAGACCCTGACTTCTATCCAAACAGCAGCCAAAGAGAAGCCGCCTTGCAGAACTCCGAGAATCATGCCGGGTGGAGTCGTAGCCGAGTCCAACAGCTTAACAACAGCAATGACGGCTTCTATTACTATATCAACTATTGGAGCAGTGCCTATATTCTGAGCAAGAGCCGAAGCGGACAATATGCCAAGGCTTATGCCTACGAGATTCATGTCACAAAGTCTTGGAATAATACAGAAATCAAATATGAGGATGTCTTTGACTCCTATACGATGGATCTGGCTTCTTTCAAGGCTGGTCTGAATGCTCGTCTGGCTGACTATAATGACAACGAGGAAGGTTTCACCTACTACATCGGTTCAGATTCAAAGAAATACTATCAGGCAACCGATGCCCAGAAGATTGCAGGTTGCGAAACTGCCACTATCAGCGTGACATGCCATGATGGAGCTAAACTTGGAGAGGGGTCAACCCAATACAAATGCAGCAGTTGTGGTGGTTCTGTAAGTAACCACACCAAACAATGTGCCATGTCCACCTCCATCACAGAATCTGGATTTGACACTTCTGAACTGGATGGAAAAATCAGCGAGGCAGAGAGTAAGATTGCCATGCTTCAGTCTCAGATAGCTGCATTGGAAGCTCAAAATGCAGACTTAATCAAGAAGATAGCCAATGCAAGTATCAATGATGCAGCCACCTATAGGCAGCAATATAATGCCAACAAGAATCAGATTGCCTCTCTTACATCAGAAAAGAGTAATTGGGAAAGCCTTTTGGCTCAGTATAATCAAGCCAAACAGGAGGCTATCAACAGTGAGTCTGCCCAAACAGATGACTATTATCGAATACCAGCCATCATGCAGGACTATAAGACAGCTTATAATCTTACATGGAATGGCAGTGGTTCCTGGGAGGGTAACACTTTCGTCCGTACTGCTACCATGCCAAACGTCAATGGAGTTATCACCTTCAGGGCAACAGTCTCGATAGCTCGTGGCCCGAAATATTTCCTTGGCATCAAGATACACCGTGCCATCGTACAGATAGCATGGACACTTACTACTGATTACAGCGATACACAAGTTGTAGCCGTGCTTGACCTCGATCCTCAGAAGAGCGATGCGGAAAAAGCAGCTGAAGTAAATGCCAAGATTGCAGAGATTGCCCGTGAATATCCCAACTGTGATACGTCTGTGGAATACGCAAAGACAGAACCTGTAGAGGCAGATGATACGGATGACACTTACCATCTTCTTTGGTCAAGCGACCGTCTGGAGATTGCGCGAGACATCGACACTCGCCTGACAAAGATATATGCAGACCTTGTTTCGTTGGAAAAAATGATGCATTACAAGCATTCCATCATTGACATATTGAGGACTATTGCACCATATATCAATGATGAACAAGGCCGCAGACTTACTCTTGTAGAGCAATGCAGGAAGCGTTGGCTCAGACATGCTGCCAATAGCAGCCATTCAGATAGTTATAACGGAAAATACGACGATGAAGATGAATAGAATAATTATCATAGCTATTACGCTCTTGTCATTGTTTCCTACCATTTCGAGAGCACAGTTCGGTTTCGATATACCATCCGTCGAAGCCTATATCTATGACCATAAGGAACAGCGTAGTCTTCTGCTTGTCCGTTCTACCCTCGAAGCAAGCAACAAACTGCTGCATGACTATTCAAGTGATGCAAATATCGGCTATAAAGACATCAATGCCCAGCTCGACAGATACACTCGTGCCTTTGATGTCATAGATATATTATATCAGACCTTGCGAACAAGTCTCAATGTCTATAACACTTATGAGACAGTCAGTGACCGTATTGGTGATTATAAGGACATGCTTGAAGATTTCAACAAGAAATGTCTGGAGCGAGGAAACATTGTCAGTACCGATACGCTTATCATCACCATCAATGCCAGAGCTTTGGCAAAGATTGCTGATGAAGGAGACAATTTATATAAGTCTGTGAGTGATTTGGTCCTCTATGCCACAGGAGCTGCTGCCTGTTCTACATCTGACTTAATCTTGGTTCTGAGTAGTATAAACCAGTCCCTCGACAATATAAAGAAACATCTGAACAAAGCCTACTTCGACACATGGAAATACATCCAGGTTCGTATCGGATATTGGAAACGTCAGGTGTATCGTGCTAAGACAAAACAGGAGATTATCGAAGATGCTTTTGGAAGATGGAAAGGAGCTGGCTACCTCGGATATTAGTTCATAACAGATATTAAATCATCACTTTATGAGAAAATACATAATCTATTTGAAATCAATGACATTCTTACTTGGATTGATAGTAACAATTCAAGTAAAAGCACAGTCTTATGTGACCTACAATCACGATGAAGCCAAGATGAACCAGATAACGGTTCAGGAGATTGGAGCCGGATGCCTTACTCCCGATTTGTACTATTGGGCATTTCACAACAATTACCGAAACTCAGCTGCATCGAAAAACAAACTGACCTATCGCGCATTGGCTGGAGTCTCTGCCTATCCACAGGTAGAAGATGCAGACTCCATAGAGGCGGCATTAACGAAACGAGCAGAGATTGAAGCCTTGAATATAGCAGACCGCCAGATTGACATTGCCTGGTTAGCTGAAGGGGCAAAGATAACAGACAAGCTAAATGCTTTCCAGACGAACATCAACCGTATTGTCAGTGCTGGCGGTTCTATTCATGACAAAGACCGATGGAATGACTACTACCATATCTTTCAATGTGCCATCAAAGCTACTCAGGATGCTTATATGCCCAATGCACAGCGAAAGAAAGAGTATCTTGCCATCTATGCGGACATAACCAAACAGAACGAAACGCTGATAGCCTATCTTGTTCAACTCAACAAGAAAGCGAAAACGGCAGACCTTCTTTCTGCAACATATAACAAGCCAGACCATCGTGCAGCTATTGCTACGGCAGCTCACAATCGTTGGAGGGATGCCGGATGGGGAAATAATGGAGGGAACTCTAATAGTGGTTCAAATACTAACGGCATAATTATCCAAGAATAATATGGCAGACACGAATATCCTTTCAGACTTTGGCATCAACATCCTTGAAGAGGAGATTGATGATGTTATCTTCCAGACCAACGAGTTCCTTTGTGATGCTACCTTCACAGGTTCACAAGGGCCTTTCTGGTGGATATTGCAGATGTGTATGGCTCTTGCAGCACTCTTCTCCATCATTGTAGCAGCAGGAATGGCTTACAAGATGATGGTGAAGCATGAACCGCTTGACATCATGAAGCTATTCAAGCCGCTTGTTGTCAGCATTATCCTATGCTGGTGGTACCCACCTGCAGATACTGGCATGACAAATAGCGGCAGCAGCTGGTGTGTTCTGGACTTCCTATCCTACATTCCTAACTGCATTGGCTCTTATACGCATGACCTCTACGAGGCAGAATCCACTCAGATTGAGGATAAGTTTGCGGAAGTCCAGGAACTCATCTATACAAGAGATACCATGTACACAGCTCTACAAGCACAGGCTGATGTGGCTCATACGGGCACTTCTGACCCCAATCTTGTTGAAAGTACAATGGAACAGGCTGGTGTCGATGAAGTGACGAACATGGAACAGGATGCTTCAAAACTATGGTTCACGTCTCTTACGGCTGGAGCTGTCGTAGGTATCGATAAGATTATCATGTTGATTGCCCTGATAGTTTTCCGTATCGGTTGGTGGGCTACCATCTATTGCCAGCAGATTCTTTTAGGTATGCTGACGATATTCGGGCCTATTCAATGGGCTTTCTCGCTACTCCCGAAATGGGAAGGAGCTTGGGCGAAATGGCTTATACGCTATCTCACCGTCCATTTCTACGGAGCTTGCCTGTACTTCGTCGGCTTCTATGTGCTCTTGCTCTTTGACATCGTTCTCTGTATTCAGGTTGAAAACCTTGAAGCCATTACGCAGAGTGAGCAGACAATGGCAGCATATCTTCAGAACTCCTTCTTCTCAGCAGGTTATCTGATGGCAGCAAGCATCGTTGCAATCAAATGCCTGAACCTTGTTCCAGACCTTGCAGCATGGATGATTCCTGAAGGTGATACGGCATTCTCTACCCGTAACTTCGGTGAAGGTGTAGCACAGCAAGCAAAGGTATCTACACAAGGTATGATTAGCAGAGTATTATAAATTATAGAAATAGTAAAACTATGGTTATCAAGAATCTCGAAAACAAAATCAAGTTGGTGATGATAATATGTTCCCTCTTCTTGGCGGGATGCATCATCATCAGCATTTCCAGTATCTGGACAGCTCGTGTGATGGTAACAGACGCACAGCAGAAAGTGTATGTGTTGGATGGCAACGTTCCTATCCTGGTTCAAAGAAGTACGATGGAAGAAACCCTCGATGTGGAAGCCAAGAGCCATATCGAAATGTTCCATCATTTCTTCTTCACGCTTGCCCCTGATGACAAGTACATCAAATACACGATGGAAAAAGCCATGTACCTGATTGACGAAACTGGTCTGGCACAGTACAACACCTTGAAGGAAAAAGGCTTCTATTCCAACATCATGGGTACGAGTGCAGTCTTCAGCATCTTCTGTGACAGCATCAAGTTTGACAAGGATAAGATGGAGTTTACCTACTATGGTCGTCAGAGAATAGAACGTCGTTCCAGCATCCTGACACGAGAGTTGGTGACGGCAGGACAGATAAAGCGTGTTCCTCGAACAGACAACAACCCTCATGGATTGCTCATCACCAACTGGCGTACCCTGCTGAATAAAGACATAGAGCAGAAAACAAAGATGTCTTACTAACAACATACAGCTATGTCTTGGAAGAAAATGATTATGGGCGAGAAAATGCCCGACAAGGATGACCCGAAGTATCGAGACCGCTATGAAAGAGAGGTCGATGCCGGACGCAAGTTTGCCAGAGCAACAAAGATTGACAAAGCAGCTGCCAAAATCCAACAGTTTGCCAATGACCACAAGAAGCTCTTCTTAGCCATCGTCTTTGGTTTCATCATTCTCAGTTTCGCCGGAAATCTCATTCGCATGGGCAAGGTATATAATGCCCATCAGTCTCAGAAATCTGCTACTGAAGTACAGGAAGAGTTGGTCAGGAACCGACATAAGCGAGTTAAACATGCAATCAGTTCCGTCCATACCATGCCTGTAAGTGTTAACAAGGAGTTCAAAGAATCACAAACTAAAATCAATAAAGACAATGGACATTCTGAAGAAGATTAACTGGAAGCAGCCAAAATACATGCTGCCCCTCATCATCTATTTTCCTTTGCTTTTTGTCGGCTATTTCGTCATTGACCTCTTCCATACGGAAAAGGCAGAGATTCCCGACAATAGCCTTACTACCACAGAATATCTGAACCCTGTTTTGCCTGATGCAAAGATGAAGGGTGATGGTATTGGCAACAAATATGAGAGTATGGTTAAGTCATACGGCAAGATCGATGACTTAACTGCAATGGAAAATATAGACAGAAACAATGAAGAAGAAAAAGAATCTTACGACTCCAAGTATTCAGACGAGGAACGTCAATTACTCGAATCTCAGGAAGCCGCGAAGCTCGCTGAGATTGAGAGACAACTACAAGCGAGTGCGCAAAAAGGTCAAGAAATCGCGAATGGTAGCGGCATGAGTGAAGCAGACCGTCTCGCTCGTAGTCAGCAACGTGAGCAGGAAGCAATGGAAGAACTCAACCGTGCCCTTGCTCAGGCACGACTACAAGGTCAGCAAGCAATGACACCTCCAACTGATAATAATGCAGAAAATACACCTGCAAACAGTCAACCTTCAGACAAAGTAGAAGGTAAAATCAGTGTGAATGAAAGAGCTGTTAAAGGTGTCTCTGATGATGATGAAGCGCAGGAGGTAGTGAAGAAGGTCAAAGTCACTTCCGATTATTTCAATACTCTTACTGAGAATGACCCTGAACCAAACCTTATCAAAGCCATCATTGATGAGAACGTAAAGGCTGTAGATGGTTCTCGTGTAAGGCTTCGTCTGCTTGATGACATTGAAATTAATGACATTGTAGTTCCCAAGGGAACGTACATCTATGCACTTATGAGTGGCTTTGGCAGTCAGCGTGTCAAGGGAAACATCAAGAGCATACTCATCAATGATAACATCATCAAGGTCAACCTTTCGATTTACGACACAGACGGATTGGAAGGTCTATATGTCCCAAGCAGTAATTTCCGAGAGACCACGAAGGACGTAGCAAGTGGAGCCATGAACAACTCTTCAGCTCTAACGTCAAGTTCAACCACAACAGGAAACTCTCTCATTCAATGGGGCAACCAAGCAATCACAAATGCCGTGCAGAAGACGAGCAATGCCATTAGCAAGTCCATCAAGAAGAACTCAGCAAAACTTAAATATGGCACTTTTGTCTATCTGGTCAACGGCAAAGAGAAGAAAAACGATTAAAACAATTTTCAAATAAAATGCACATGAAGACTTTCAAGAAAATCGGCACATCACTTATCTGTGCTTTGTTTGCAATGCCTCTGATGGCACAGCAGACGTATGAAGAGATGGAACAACTCACTGTTAACGAACAGGTGACTACCGTCATCACGGCTTCTGAGCCAATCCGTTTCGTTGACATCAGTACCGACATGGTGGTTGGTGACCAGCCCATCAACAACACTATCCGATTGAAGCCCAAGGAGGGAGCACATGCCGATGGTGAGGTACTTGCCATTGTCACTATTGTCACTGAGAGATACAGAACCCAATATGCGCTTCTCTACACTACAAGGCTTCAGGAGGCTGTTACAGACAAGCAAATCCAGCCGGAAGAGAGAATTGCGTATAACAATCCATCCGTATCAATGAGTACTGAGGATATGGCAAAGTTTGCTCGTTCCATCTGGAACTCGACTGCCCGAATCCGTAATGTCAGTACCAAGCAGCATCGTATGATGATACGTCTGAACAACATCTATTCCGTTGGAGAATATTTCTTCCTGGACTTCTCTGTGGAGAACAAGACGAACATTCGTTTTGACATTGATGAAATGCGCTTCAAACTGGCAGATAAAAAGCAGTCGAAGGCTACTAACTCTCAGATTATCGAGCTTACTCCTGCCTTTGTCCTCGACCAAAGTAAGACGTTCAAGTATGGGTATCGTAACGTCGTTGTGCTAAAGAAGATGACCTTTCCCAATGACAAGGTGCTTTCTATCGAGATTTCAGAGAAACAGATTAGTGGACGTACCATCATGCTCAACATTGACTATGAGGATGTTCTCTACGCCGATTCGTTCAATGCTATTTTACTGAAGGAGGACTAAACAATGAAGAAGTTATTTGCTATTATCGCTATCTTGGGTTCTATTTCCCTTTCATCTTTTGCTCAGTCACATAGTGACAGGATTACCTTTGGCATGGGACTACTCTATGAGCGTGGACTCGATGCTACACTTGCATGGGAACACGAAACCAAGTATCATAACGCCTGGGAATACTTCGTTAATGGCTATCTCAAATGGGATGAGTGCGAAAGTTGTGGGCATGTGTGTCCAGAATCGTTCTGGAAGAACTACCGTACATGGGGTGTTGGCGTTGCCTACAAACCCTGTGTTTGGCGCGGTCGTAACAACTATGGGAATTTACGTATCGGTGCCAGTGCAGGAAGCAACACGGATAAATTCTTGGGTGGCATCCATGTTGGCTACGAACATAACTATGCACTTAGGCACGGATGGGTGCTCTATTGGCAGGCTAAATGTGACCTGATGCTGCCTGACAGAAAGGACTTGTTCCGTACAGGAGTTACCCTTGGATTCAAAATTCCTACAAGATAATCAAACTTAATACAAAGTAAAATGAAGCTATTACATACTATCTGTGCTGCCCTTATGATGGTGGCCATAACAAGTTGCGACGAACACCGTGAGTTTCCTGACACGGCAATGAAGACCTGTGACATACTATGTACTGACGGAAAGGTTGTGCGCTATGAAGACATGAAGAGTCAGGGGAAACAGCCTATTGCCGTAGTGTTTCATATCAACCAGAACAATGAGACACAGGGAACTGGTTATGCCGTTTATCTTTGGGACATTGCGCCTGAAGCATACAGCGACAGTATTGGTGTTAAGCATAATACATCGGCT
>Ga0129307_1003023_pt1 | contig 11461 bp, 15 predicted proteins | sample P1105metagenome_FD_94437 | JGI IMG/M metagenome (GOLD analysis project Ga0129307, IMG submission 94437) | Capybara group fecal microbial communities from Wisconsin, USA - P1105 metagenome | ecosystem: Host-associated > Mammals > Digestive system > Large intestine > Fecal | place: USA: Wisconsin... | reverse complement strand
GACCTTCACATTTTCGAGGAACTCGGAAAGATGGGGACCGAGATACTGGATTATCCCGTAGTTTCGGTCTTCGAGGAATTTACTCCCGAATCGGAAGCTTTAAGGGGAGGGACCTTAACCGACTGGACATATTTCACTAAAGGGATCCCGAGTCTTGTCATAGAGCAGTGGAACGTAGGAAAGGAATCTGACTGCGGTATCACGTCTCCATATCCGCCCGATTATCTAGGAGAGGATGCGGAGATAAGGGTGCTCAGATGGGCTGAAGAGCATCTTAAAGACAGGGCATACGTTGACTGGAAGGAATACGATCATCCGGAACTCGGAAAGGTGGAGATCGGAGGCTTCAACCGCATAAGAGTCTTCAGGAATCCCCCCGAAGATTATCTGAAGGATCTTTCAGACAGGACCGCCAGGTATGCGATCAGACTGGCATCGTGCCTGCCGGAACTGGAGATAAGGGATGTAAAGGTCAGAAACATAGAGGGAAGCATACACAAGATCGAGGCAGTAATAAGAAACAGGGGATATCTTCCGACATATCTCTCTTCACAGTCAAGGGAAGTCGGAGACTGCGAGGACCTGAAGGTGTCCCTGGATGGAGACTGTGAGATCATCTGTGCTACTGATGAGAAAACGATACCACATCTTGAGGGCAGGTTCGGAAGAGAATCAGAATGGTCACAGTGGATATTCCCGTGGAACCGAATGAGAAAAAGGTCGAATGGGTCATAAGGTCAGCATCCGATAACATGCTTACTCTGACCATAGGGAACAGCAGATGCGGTTTCACAAGAAAAGAGATACACATAGAATAAAAGATTAATGAAAAGACCGCTCATTTTTTTTAAGTGAGCGGTCTTTTTAGTGTATTCAGTTTTCTTTTGACAGAATAACGGAATAGTTCTGCATATGGTTTTCGCTGTCGAGCGTCAGGGATAAGGACAGCGGATATATGTCTTCAGTATGAGTTTCCCTGTCATAGTAGAGCCCCCTCACATACATTTCATCAATATAATAGAGAGTCTCCCTTGAGGAAGGATCCTTAAGGCTTATCTCTTCAAATTTATAGAATATCATCTGTCCGCCGGTAGTATTCTGGACATAGTTATATATGCCTGTCTCCAGCAGGAGAGTATCATCCACGTAAACGGCAAAGGTATTTCCCTTTACCATAACGGAAACACTCATCCCGGAAACGGAACCTTTCCACGTACCATCAAGTATTATGTTTTCGATCTCATCTTTATAGCTCTTCTTACCTGAACATGAGGAAATTGCCAATAAAAGTGCAATAAGGATGAGGATGATCGATCTGTATCTCATGAAACACCTTACCTTTATTTCAATATATCGTGCAGGGAAAATACAGTCAATACGGGGAGAACCGGGCAGGAGATAACAGATGTTTTTGATTTATATGCTTTGATTATGAAACAGGAGGTTTTTGTTGTTGATTTTCCGACTGTAATCGTATAATATAATACAGGCGACTGGGTGTGGCGCAGCTTGGTAGCGTGCTTGAATGGGGTTCAAGAGGTCGCAAGTTCAAATCTTGTCACCCAGACCATATAAAAAATCCCTTTATTAAGGGATTTTTTGCTATTATTTAAGTCTGCTGATGCTTCAAAAATGGGCTGAAAATATGGTCAAGTCTCCATTAAGTCTCCATTTTTTCAGAAATTGCATAGATTTTTTAGTTCTCTATCCTGATTCTTGAGTATGCCTTTTATACTTGTGAGCACCTCTTTTTCATCGGTATGGACATATATGTTCATGGTGGTCTTTATGTCGTTATGTCCTAACAGATATTGGGTAACTTTTATATTGTTGCTCTGATTGTATATCGTGCTTCCATATGTGTGCCTTAACTGATGAGGGGTAAATTTTTCGATTATCGTTATCTTTGGATTGCTTCTGCTCCTGTCCTTGCCACCTGAAGCGATATTGAGATAGTGTAAATAACTCTCCCATGCTCTTTTGAAGGCTGTGTATGTCATTAATTGTCCGTTGATATCAGGTATCACGAAAACGCTTCCTAGCCCCTTCTGTGCCTTCCTGTATTCCTTCAGGGCTGAGAGCATACCTTCAGAAAAAGGCACTTCCCTTATGCCGTATTTGATCTTTGGGGAATCCTTGATAAAGGAAGAGTTGTTATTGTCGAAAATGATGGTCTTGTTCACCTTGATAACCTGATTTTTGAAGTCGATATCAGACCATTTAAGGGCTAGAAGTTCCCCTTTACGAAGCCCACAATTTAGCATTATAAGAGCCCCTATGCCCATTCTATGCCCTTGCCATAGTTTCACTACGGCTTCCCTTTGTGCATCTGTTAAAGGCTGTCTCTCGTTCTGCTTTGCTGTCTTTGGCACTTTGACCGACAGGAAGGCATTATAACCGATAGCCTTGTTATCAATAGCCATTTGCATGATATTCGTTCCGATAAGTTTTATCACCTTGAGGGTGCTTTTAGATTTACCCTCTGAATATGCGCTGTTAATGATGCTCTGAAGGTCGTAGGGGACAATTTCCGATATCTTCTTTCTATTAAGAGGGGAGAGGTACTTCTTCAGGATCAAGTCATATTGCTTTCTTGTATTGGTCGATATATCCACTCTTGAAGATATCCACATATCGGCAAAATAACCGAATGTCTGATTCGTATTTTTAACCCCTTTATACTCATTGACATGGGCTTCTTTAAGTTTTTGCTCAAGCCCCTTCCTTGTCTTGGATGCTATCTTCTGATAAAGAATCTGTCCTTTGTCGTTTCTCCCTTTTGGTATTCGGGCTTCATAATAGCCTTTTGCGTTCTTCTTATAGTTCATGGTGTAGTTCCTTTCAAAGATATGCTTGGATATGTTTGTTTTTGCTTTATTTTGCTTTTGTGATTGTTAGCAAAGGGGGATTAAAGTTCCCCCTTGTGTTAACCCCTTCAAACTTAAACTATCTTTCCTTTCTATCTATCAATTCATTCTTTCTATCCTGTGGATATCTTAAGATATCCTAGGATATGATAGTTTCGGATTGCTCAAGGTCTTTTCCCTTGTTCTGTGCTCCTTTTCGTTTTGCTTCGACTGATTCTTTATACATTGTTTCGGCATGGGCATTATATTGTTTGAATTTCCTAGTTATGACCCTCATTTCTCTATTGTTTGCCATATTACCGAGATACTCTTCGGGGGAGAGTTCCTTATCCTCTCTCGATGCATTAGCGATTCTTAATATCGCTGAAAATAAAACCCCTAATTCATCATATGAATATGCCTCGAGTTCTTCCAATGGTATAAAATCATATGGTATCACGAAAGCCGTTTTATAGTTGTTATGCGCTTTTTCCATTCTATACCCCCTTATTGGTCTATCTTATTAATAACGCTGTCTAGTTGTGATATGGTGTCCTGTAGCAGATAGGTTATCTTGTTTATGGCATCTTCGAAGCCTTGCTCTTCTGAATAATAGATTATCTGCTCCATGGTCTTGCATCTTGCCTTTAGCCCGATTAATTCTCCTTCGAGCCTGATTCGTTCATTATTAGACATTTCCTTTAACTCCTTTGTGTATGTCTCCGAGGGGCTCTCTATGGGCTTTTCTATGGTGTGAGGTCTGTTTACCTGATATAATAGAAGTGCCATATGAGAGCCATCTCAGGTGGATTAGATCCTGATGTATTACCATGTTTCAGCCTTGCAATACATCGGGATTTCTTTTTAAGTAGGTATCTAGTTCATCGGTGTCGATTATGTACCTTTTCCCGATTTTGATACAGGGGAAGCCCTGAATATGTATCAAGGCATATGCCGTATTCGTTCCGATTTTCAGATACTTCTTTAATTCTGCGATGGTGATATATTTATCCCTGTTCATTTTCGCTTTCCTTCTGCATCTGCTCATAGATTTTGAGATACCAATTCTCTTGCGCCTTTTTTATCTGATTCATGCGCTTCTTCTTGTTCTTCTGATAATAGGCTCTATGATATGCTCTTCTACCAATCATTATCTTTTCTTCTCTTGTAAGTTCGCTGTTTTCCATATGGTCTCCTTTCATTTTTATTTTGTATTTGATATGATTATTATAGCACAAGTGTACGGAAAATACAGAATGAAAAACGGAAAATCCATAAATCATTATGAAAAAGATGTGTTGTGGAGGCTATAACAAATGGATAATACAATCGAGAGGATTCTTCATCGTATCAGGGAAGAAAGGATAAAGAGCAGATTATCTCAAGGTCAAATGGCAGAATTACTTGCTATGTCTACTTCGACATATTCCGAGTTAGAGAGGGGAGTGAGGAAGTTATCCGTATCTGATTTGTTGATGATATCAAAATCTCTTCATGTTGATGTTTATTATCTTTTATATGGAAGAATAGGAGTCCCTGTATATGATGGAATAGAGGATAATCTGTATACAGAGATGGTTAATAATGGCCTTCTAGATTCTATCATTCGTGAATTGGGCAATTGGGCTCGAGACATTAATATTATTGCTCGGACAGATGAAGAAAAAGAAATATTTAGAAGAATCTCACTAACAAGGATAGAGAAATACATTAAAGATTTTATGGATGAGCAATTCTAAATAATCTTTATTACACAAGGGAGGGGAATATATGAGCGCTAGGAAAAAAAGTCAAGGGCTTCTTGGTTTTCTTCTGAGTTTAAATACAAATACTTCATATTCAAAGAGTAAGAACAGACATAAACCTCATCATTATCCATTGTATAGAAAATCTCCAACATTGAAGGTTATTAGTAAAGATGAAGAGAAAAGAAGGAGAGAATCAGCAAAGAGGCATAAAACATCGTCATCTTTCCTATTTGGAAAACCGAAGAGAAGGAAAAAATCTTTATTTGGACTTTGAAGAGGATTTTTACCTATGTACCACCTAAAGAAAAAGTTAATGGCATAGATCAAATGCTCATATGCCAAGTTATTATTGGGGGTATTATTCCAAGGGGTGTTATAAAGATTCATGGTTTCGATAATAATTAGGATTTCGAAATAAGTCATAAGAAAGAAGCAAGGACATCGTTTTTCGAGGGTTGCTTCTTTTTTAATGATATTGCCATCTTTTTGCATTTTACTATAGGTACCTAAACGTATGATATAATAGCATATAGATTATTAAATGAGGTAATACGGATGAAGAATAACGACATATATAACAGCATTCTAAACACACTTAAGGACATATACAAAGAAGCATCAGCAGACAAGAACAAAATATATTCGATACATAGTGATGATACCTTGTCCGACAATTACAAAAATGAGTTATTAGGTGGCATAGAATCCAAATACAGGGCTTCAGCATATAAGAACATAGAGAAGATGATATCCACACTTAACGGCTTTGATACGAAGGCTAACAGGGTCTCTATAATCTCTCCTGAGGTGCTCTCTTATATTCAGGTGGTCAATGCTCTAGGTGAGAGTAAAACGGCTACACACGACATATATGAAGCGATAGAAGGGGAGATAATCAGCAAGTATAAAGGGGATTTTGTCATATTAGGGCTGTTTAATGGGATGTTCAACAAAAACGGCTATGAATCGACAAAGATGAATCAATACGGATCTAATGAGATATCCAAGCAGATAATAAAACTTGCCAATGAGTTAGAGAACCTGAATAACAGCCCCGAAAAATGCTCATATACCTTCATGAAGATTGATAGCGCCATGAAGCGCATAAACGAAACAATATCCAACGGGGATTATTATTCGTTCATTCCTTCCGAAGACATGGAAGCCATACAGGAAGAATCTATAACGGAAGCCATGGGACTATGAAGAAAAGGGGGATAAATATATCCCTTGTGCCTGAAATGGTCTCACAGGGCTTCACACAAAGGCAAATCGCATATAAATTAGGTGTTAGCCTTTCCACATTAAAGAGGGCTAATGGCTTTAGAGAAGCATACAGGGAAGGGCTAGGAAAGATAACGGATAGACTGAAAGAGGAATGCTCTTTTCCTGATGATACGGAATACATTGATAGTCTGTCCGAGTTTTTGGAAGAGCAATTAGGGGATATCTCGGAATTAGATGATATCTTGATAACGGATATCGAGCCTTTACCATATGAGGAACAAATACTAGAGTTCTGCAGAATGAAACAGGAAGATTTCGAGAATCTATTTTGATTATACCTACCTTATACAGGGGGCATCTCATACGGCTTGAGGTGTCCTTTGTTATTTCTCCGACATATATAAAAGGGTGGGTCAATGCGACAAAATAGGTCTCCATTAGGTCTCCATTTTTTGAAGGGAACAAATAACAAAGGATAACAAATTTAAGGGATGAGGCATTCATTTTTTGGGATTATATGGGCATTTTCCTTGACATTATGTAAACTTATGTAAACAGGATTTTAATAAATGGGGTTCAAGAGGTCGCAAGTTCAAATCTTGTCACCCAGACCAATTATTAATAGACAAAAGTCCCTGATATAAAAGTAAAAATCAGGGATTTTTCTTTTACCCGTTTTTTCGTTTTATATCAGCAAATATCATAAATAAAGGGCTTTTTCGGATAAAAACTGGTATTTTATAGGTATTTATTTTGATCTCAGCAAAACAGACTGAGCAGAAAGAGAAATGGGCCTTTTCGTCTGTAACATGATATGATTATTCCGAAAAGTTCTTTTACGGAGGGAGAGTTATGGATTTCGGCAGAGTAAGGTCCGGACTTGAGAGAAGAGGATTTAATGTATATATCGCATCCGATAAGGAGGAAGCAAGGACCATCGTCATGTATGAGCTCTTGAAAGGTGTCAGGACTCTTGGCAAAGGAGGGAGCAATACCTTAAAGGAGACCGGAATCTGGGATGAGCTCGTAAGAAAGGATGCCCTCGAAGGAGATGACAGGATAGAGCTCTTTGCAACAACGCTATATAAGATGAAGGGGCTCGACCCGGATATAGCACTTAAGAAGGGAAAGACGGCAGACGCATATATCTGCTCTGCAAATGCCATCTCCGAAGACGGGACAATATTCAATATAGACGGGATAGGGAACAGAGTTGGAAGCATCATCTATGGCCCTGAAAAGGTGATAATGGTGGTCGGGAAGAACAAGATATATCCCGATACCGAGACAGCGTGGCATCAGCTCAAGAACGTGACATGCGTCAAGCATGCAAAGAGAAACAATGCAGGGACCCCGTGTACGGTGCTTGACAGATGTATAATGTGCACTTCCTCCAAAATGGAGTGTAAGGTGACGTCAGTACTCAGCTATGCGCTTCCAAGAAGGGAATATCACATAGTTCTTGTTGACGAGGTACTTGGATACTGACACATAAAAACAAGTAAAAATCCCCGGGACAGGTTTTTGTATGACCGTGCTCCGGGGATCTTTTTACTTAGCGGTTCCGAACAGAGATCATTCAGGCCTCATAGAATGCCTTTGCCACTGCAACGGGATCCTCTGCTTCTTTGATGGCTCTTCCAACTATTATGTGATACGGATTGACCTTCTTGATAGCTTCGATGTTCTCTGTCTTGATAGCTCCCGAAAGGACCAGCTTTGCATTGAAGTTGCACTCGGAGATCTCTTTGAACATCTCTTCAAGCCTCTCCGTGGTCTTTGCCTGTCCGTCTCTTGAGTCATCGCCTGAAAGGTGTGCACACACATAGTCAGGTTCGAGTCTGTTGATCATATCCACGACTTCCTTGTAGTCCGGAACTGCAACGAGATCTACGAAGCATTCCTTTCCTGTTTCCCTGCATGCCCTTATAGTTTCAGCAATGGTCTTTTCCTTGGCTCTTGCGCATACGGTTATGATGTCAGCTCCTGCTTCGAGGCAGGGAAGACCCACCTTATATCCGGAGTCCATGATCTTGATATCAGCCAGTATCTTCTTCTCAGGGAACTCGTTCTTGAACTCTCTGATAGCCATATGTCCGTATCTTGCGATGAATTCCTCTCCGAGCTCGATTATCTCGATGTAATCCCTTATCTGCTCCGCGAGATGGAGCCCCTGTGCCAGTGTGATGCAGTCTACTGCAAACTGTACTCTCATTTCTTATCCTCCCTAATTACTAAATCTTTATCAAAAAGGCCAAAGACCTTTAAGTGACCGTGACACTTTTCATCGAAGTGTGTTTCTCTATATTTATATTATAAACCTTAAACGGAACAGAGTAACGGTCGGAAGAGACCTATCCTGTATGGTTCATTGGAAAAAAGGTTTGGAACAAGTATAATGGTTATGGCTGTGTATTGGAGGGGCATACTTCTGTTTTTTTGGAGATTCTGCACCTCATCCTACGGCTAAAGTACTCCTGCCGTGTAATAGGGAAGCTTACTTCTGTTCTTGTCAACGTCAGTTTCCCATCTACGGCAGGGGTATCACCTGTTTTCTTTTGGCAGGATCTCGTCTGCAAAAAGAAAAATAGCATGAAAAGGAAAGACAGATGATAGATGTAAACGAAGTGCCGGGAAATGACATCATGTTCAGGGTCGAGAAGGCTGCTCTTCTGAACTTCCAGGGGATGTATATACCTAAGGCAAGGACCGCAAAGCCCGTAAAGTATACAGACAGTGAACTCGTTACGATAATAAAAAAACTGGAAGGTTTCGGTTTTACTCCGTCGAGATCCCTTGCAGAGGAACTGAAGGAAGGGGACAGGACAGTCACTTTTCCGTACCTCATGGCATTCTTCTCGGTACTTGAGAGATTCCACAAGGGAAAGGACTACATGGTCTTCTATAAGGGCTTCCCGGAAGAAGTCATGAGGATGAGTGAAGACGAACTGTATTTCAACGCCATTCTTCACTATCTCTTCGGATATGTTCCTGAAAGCGATACCATGGTGGAAAAGGTGAGCCGCCAGAGACTGTATAAGACCTACAGAGCCAATCTGACAGAGCTCGATATAGTCGAGTATTCCGGACTCTGCAGGAAAGTGAAGACGCTTCTGAATTCCAACGTTACTCTGTCAGAGTCGGATCTTCAGTCCCTTGAGGACCTGCTGTTTGTCCTGAATGAGGATGATATAAGGAACATTCTGGACAGTTCAGAGATAAAGATGAAGGAAACTCTGATCCATATAGCTCCTGCTCTCATAAAAAGGAACATCACGGTGAAGTTCTCCACTGTCACTGACGTCCTGAGGCTCATTGCCCATCTTTCAGGAGAAAGACTGGATTCCAGGCATATACAGTTCAGAAAGTTCAGCAGGACTGAGCTCAGGTATCTGTACACACTGATAGAAGAGACTGCCGAGAGATACGGGACTATAGGGGATGACGAAGCCGTATACGCTTATCCCGTACTCGACGATATTCTGAGATATGAGAAACCATGGAAGAGGTTCTTCACTCTGACATCACAGAAAGTCAACTGGAACAGCTTCGAGAGGACTAAAAGGCTTAAGACTTTTCTGTTCAACTCCTCTTCGACGGGATATGTCACATTCACGGGAAAACTCAACGATCTCTTTCTGAAGGCAAGGAACACCTCGGGAGAGGATAAGATCGCCGCGATAAAGGGATACATCTCTCTTTGTTCGAAGGCAGTCACGGGACAGGGATATTTCATAAGGAATCTGGTTTCACTGATCAACAGCCTCAACAGTCAGGATGAGGAGGCTTTCTCTCTTCTCATGGATATGCTGAAAAAGATATGCAGGGTAGGCGCCGTGAACAGAAGGGTGCTGATACAGCTCTATGTCAGGTTAAGGAACATAGGCCTCAAGGATGATCCGTTCGATATACCAAGAGTGGTGAATGCAAAGGGGACCTATGTCGAGATCAGGGAGACCTATGCCACGGGAGACGCTGCAAGACAGTTGTATGCCTCAAGAGCAGCTGACACGCTCCTTAACGGGCTGAAGCTCTCATATATGGTGAGCTCCGACAAGGACCCTTTAAAGAAATACCTTTCCATGTTCAGATCGGATGGCATAACAGACAATGCAGAAATGCTGGATAAGCTGGACAGTCTTATCCTCTCCACATCAGAAAGGGACAGCAATGTCAATATTTCAAAGGATGCCATGGGGAACATATCCGTACTCACCAGAGGCTCATATATGGAACTGGATATGAAAAAGAACGATGTCATCAGACTCTTCATAGCATGGAAGAACCTTGGAGAGGAAAGGATAGACATAGACCTCTCCGCAGTCGTCTTCGACAGTGATTTCAGAAAGGTGGGAAGCGTGTACTACGGGGACCTCAAGGGATATGAAAGTATAGTCCATTCAGGAGATATAGTAGACGCACCTGAGGGAGCCACGGAATATATCGACATCAGAGATCCGGACAGGATGAAGCAGCTCGGACACAGATATGTGCTCGTCACAGTCAATTCCTTCACTCAACAGACGTTCAAGGAGCTCTCAAAGCTGGAACACTGCAATTTCGGATTCATGAAGATCCCTCTGGAACAGTCCAATGAACAGCTGTATTTTCAGGATTCAGTGATCAACGGATTCTCCCTCAATACTGATACGAATAATGTGAGCACACTTCTTTTCGATCTTTTTGAGGGAAGGATGTACATCATTGATGCCTCCCTTAGGTCTGTCTCTTTACTGAGAAACAATATCGAGAATCTCTCTTCCATGGGAGAGGTGCTGAGGTTTATGATTAAAGGGTATCATATGACATGGAAGGATGCCCTGATGCTGCACATGACGGAGGAGGAGGTCTCACATACGGATCTCTCCCTGGCCAGCCTCTCGCAGATGCAGGGGCTCCTCATATAAGAACGGATGGAGAATGATATGGAAATAGATATCTTTCAGAAGGATAAGGACAGGATGTGGGACAGGCTCACAATACTTTATATCGTAGTACTGATCCTCATAAAGATATTCATGCTGGACATAATGTACGTGGACGGAGAATCCATGCTTCCGACGTATAAGGAAGGACAGATAGTGGGATTGAATAAGACTGCCTACTGGCTTACAGAACCAAAGGTCGGAGACGTCGTGATCGCAAGGTCTTTAAGCTCAAACAAGATCGTCATAAAGAGACTTGCGGGAGTACCCGGAACCACTATAACCCTTCGCACCGGGCAGGAATACACCCTTAAGGAGAACGAGTATTTTCTGAGGGGGGACAACAGGGCCATTTCTCTTGACAGCGATACCTACGGTCCCATTACGAGGAACAGGATACTTGGCATCGTGATCCCCCAGAGGGAGAACATGAACAAGCTGTATATCGATATGCCGTAGGGATACGGGATATATGAAAAGGAGACTCAGCTGAGGTGACCCCTAAAAGTTGGACTTTTATCCCAGTGAGAAATCACTGGGATTTTTCTATGCTGTCATCATGCATTCTCGATATTCCACAGGGCTTCGATATCCAAGAGATGCTTTGATTCGCTTTTCATTGTAGTAACGTATATATTTATCTATTGCTTCCTTAAGTTCATCATAGCTGGTGTAAACCTTGCCATAATACATTTCCTGCTTCATGATCCCAAAG
>Ga0129307_1003022_pt1 | contig 11464 bp, 9 predicted proteins | sample P1105metagenome_FD_94437 | JGI IMG/M metagenome (GOLD analysis project Ga0129307, IMG submission 94437) | Capybara group fecal microbial communities from Wisconsin, USA - P1105 metagenome | ecosystem: Host-associated > Mammals > Digestive system > Large intestine > Fecal | place: USA: Wisconsin... | reverse complement strand
CGATATCGCGCCAGAAATAATAATACTGCACGGGAACCGGTTCATTCAGATGATGCTTTTCCTCCAGCAGCGCCTGCAGAGCGGGCGAGTTTTCGGGATCGTCAAAGGGCGAGCCAGGCATCAGCCGGATCACGAAGAAGCAGAGCGTCATGATCACAAAAAGCGTGAGGACCATCAGGCCCAGACGTTTTAACACATATCTCAGCATGATGGTCCTCCTTTCTTTCCGCGTTCACGCAACGCTTCCCGTTACTTCAGGGAAGTGTCGATATCGCAGAGCCAGTAGCGCACATTGAGCGGGTCATTAAACTCGTAGGTGACCCATTCGTGCACCAGTGACTGCATGGTCCGCTCATACAGCGGGATCACGATGCGCTCCGAAAGCGCCGCTTCCTCCATCGCAGCCGCCGCCGCGATGTTCTTCTCCATATCGGTCTTGTAGGAAGCATCCGTCTCCTGCAGCCAGATGGTCTTTTCCACGGTCTCGCAGTGGTACGGCGCGTTGCACTTGGTCCAGTAGGAGCTGGAAAAGACGTCGAACTGATTCATAGGGCTTGCATCGGTCACCGCGCGGCTCCAGTTGGCCAGTCCCAGTTCAAAGGCATTCACATCCGTCCGCCAGGCCTTCATCTTCGCGAGGCGGCTCGCGCTGGGCATCTCCTCGATCTTCAGCTCCAGTTTTCCCTCAAAGATGCGGGCAAATTCCTCTTTCAGGAACTGCGCGCAGATCTTCATCTCGTCGCTGTCCGAAGAGATGGTGATCGCAAGTTCCACGCGGTCCAGGCCTTCTTCCTTGAGAGCCTGCTCAAAATATGCTTTTGCTTTCGCCGGATCAAACGAATCTTCGATCTTCTCCAGATAGCGTTTCGCTTCATCCGTATCGCGGAAGCGCAGCGGACTGTACTCTCCGCAGTAGGAGGTATAGGGCACGATGAAATTGGCCGGAATCCCGCCCTCCCGGCGGGCCAGCGTCACGCGGTCCACCGCATACCAGAGCGCGTTTTTGAAATTCATATTCGACAGGATCGGCTTTGTTCTCTGCGCATTGTCCAGCGTTTTGGCCGTATAGGTCCTTGTGCCGTCCTTTTCCGTGTAAATGTCCACGTTGTTCGGATCATCCGGCTCATGCCTTACCAGAAGAGGCGCCGTTAGATCCTCCGCATTTTTCACGTAATGCGCGCTGTTGTCATTGATCTCGATCATCAGAAGATAGCGCCAGGGCCGGGCGAAATAATCCGGGCTGTCCATGTACTGCTCGCCAACCTGTGCCGTGATGCTCACCACATCCAGCTCGCCGGCTTCAAACAGCTCCACGCGGGTCTGCGCGTTCTCCACGTAAACGAGCTCCGCGCCGTCCAGTCTGATCTCATCCGCAAACACGTAATTCGGGTTCTTGACCAGGACGAGGCGGGAATCCCGAACCCATTCCTTCACGGTAAACGGACCGCAGTACCGGCACTTTGACACATCGGTCCCGTAGCTGCTGGAGGTGCCGTCCGCGCTCATGCAGGCGGCATACAGCTCCGGATCCACCGGCACGCTGCCATATTCGGAGAAGGCCTTCATGACAAGGTCCGCCGTGACCGGCGCTTCGGTAGTGATCTCCACAAGGTTGCCGGGAAGCGCTTTGATCCCGACCTCTTCCCACGAGACTGCCCCGCCGGTATAGTATGCGCGGGCATTTTTGACCGCGATGTAAAGCCCCATATTGTCACCGGAGCGGTGCTTCATCAGCGGATCGAAGCAGATCTTCATGGACGCGGCAAAGCTTTCCGCCGTGATGGCCGTGCCGTCGCTGAAGGCGGCGTCATCGCGGATCCGGATCTGCCAGACGCAGCCCTCCGTATCCATCTGCACCGGCTCCTCAGCCGCAAGCTCCGGCCGCATGTAGCGGGTATCCGTACCGTTTTCGATCAGGGTCCAGGAACGGTAGAGCCTTGCCTGGCACCATTCGTTGAAGGCCTCTTCGGAGGAATTGGCTTCATAGGGATCAAATGTGCGGCAGTTCTCCGCGGACACGCGGATGATCTTTGGTACTTCCGGTATCCCGGCAGACGAAGTTTCCGCCTGCGCCGCCGAAGCAGTCTCTGTTTCCGCCGTTGACGAAGGATCCTTCCCGCCGCAGGCAGCAAGAAGCAAAGCCAGCAAAGTGGCAAGCAGCAGACCGCAGAACCTTGTTCGCATCACCATTCCTCCTTTCCGGCACCGCATACCGGTGCCTTGCAAAGACAGCCATGATATTACTCTGTTCTTTGTACCATATTTTCGCGGTAAAAACAAGAAAACAGCATCATTGATGATCAAAAAAAGGACTGCCGCAGCAGCCCTTTTTCTTTCCGCAGACGCGGAGGCGTCAGTCGCTTAACGCAAGGTCTTCTATGCCTTCCAGATTGTGGTTGTGAGCGCAGGTCTTGCACAGGCGGGTCTTGCCGGCCGCGATGGCTTCATCGACGGTGCCGATCACGACGGTATCGGAGTTATTCAGGTGCTGGCACCAGGTATCTTCATCCACATAGATGTGGTAGACTTTGCCGTACTTGGTCCAGACGACCTTGCCGGTGATATTGGCTTCGGCGACCTGCATTTCTTCCTGGGAGACCGGGTTGTAATCGATGCTGGCTGCGCCGCCGATCAGGAGCGCCGCGCAGGCCGCAATGACCGCGATGGTCCGGGTCTTCTTGTCCAGGTTCTTGTTGGTGAGCAGCAGGATGATGAGCGGGACGAAGGCGAAGATCGCCACGATCAGGCCCATGTTGTTCCACAGCCAGAATTTGGTCTTGTTCTTCTTGGAGGCCGGATCGATATGATTGGCTTTCTTCCACAGCTGCGAACCGATGACCACGCAGATCAGATCCAGAACGATCAGGATGATGATCCAGGTCAGGGTGTTCATAAAGGTGATGTTGATCTTGCCGAACAGCGTGAACACGGCAACGAGTTCGAATGCGATGGCAGCTACCCAAAGGCATACCGCGCCGATGCGCAGTCCCTTGGCGTTGCCCACGGGTTTGGCTTCTTCCGTTTTCTTTTTGCCGGTCACGGTTGCGGCTTCTTCGTCGGCCTTCTCGACCTTTTTCGCTTCCGCCTTTACCTCTTCCGTTTTTTCCTCGGCCTTTTTCACAGTTTTTTTGGCTTCTTCCGGCGCTCCTTCAGAAGCTTTCACAACTTTTTTCTTTTTGACTTCTTCTGCCATGATATTACTCCTATCTTGACCTGTTCATGATACGAACGGAAAAGCCCATTCACAGGGATTATAATCCAAAGACTATGAGAATTCAATGAAATTTTTACACCAGATGTTGACTTTTTTCTGCGGGAAGGCGCATAATATAGTGGAAAGTACGGCAGGCCGCCTGAAGCCTGCCTGATCACGACAAGGAGATCAATCATGGATTATTCTGCTCTTTTAAATGAACTGCTGACCGATAAGAACGTCGCCGAGATCAGCAAGGAATCCGGCGCGTCTGCCGATGAGGTAAGCCGCGTGGTCAATGCCGCCGTTCCGCTCTTTGAAGAATACGGCGCACAGGCGGAAGAGAAAAAACTGACCAGAGCCGCCGCGAGCGGAACAAACCGCAGCATTCTGGGCACTCTGCTCGGTTCCGGCGCCACTTCGCTCATCTCCCAAAACAGCGGCGTGTCCAATAAAAAGACCAGCTCCATTTTAAGCATCATCGCTCCGCTGCTGCTCTCCTCCATGCTGGGAACGAGCGCCAACGCTTCTTCGAATACCGGACTGAGCAGCCTGCTCGGCACGCTGCTTGGCGGAGGCGCCCAGACACAGACCACGCAGCAGAACAATACTGCGGGTACGCTGAATCTGCTGACCTCCCTGATGGGCGCCGCGTCCGCGCAGCAGACTCCTCAGCAAAACAACAGTGCCGCCGGTGCCAATCTTCTTGTTAACCTGCTGGGAGGCGGCGCCGCTCAGCCTCAGCAGGCAGCCTCTGCCGGGAATGCCGATCTTCTGGCCTCTCTTCTTGGCGGCGCGGGCAGCAGCCAGACTGCGCAGCAGGCACAGCCGGCAAACACCATCAACCTCTTAGGCGGTGCCGCATCCACGCAGCAGACAGCGCAAGCTTCGAGCCAATCTTCCGGCGGACTGCTGAGCGCCCTGCTGAACCTTGTCTCTACCGACACTTCAAACGATTAAACTCTCTTCACAGCATAAAAAGGATCCCCGGACCGACCGGTCCGGGGATCCTTTTGCCTTGATCATGCTGTTTTTATTGTCAGGCAATTGCAATTTTATGCTGCAGGAAGGCTTTTCGCCTTTCCGGGCATCAGTCCTTCTGCAGATGGACATCCATCTGCTGATACGGGACCTTGATCCCTGCTTCGTCCAGGGCGCGCTTGCCGTATTCCAGCAGGTAGTAATAGACATTGCCCCAGTCTTCCGCTTTGGCCCAGGCTCTGACCAGAACGACGACACCCGTTTCCGTGCATTGTGTGATCAGTACCCAGGGCGAAGGATCCTCGAGGACCTTTTCGCCTTTCCGCGCCATCTCCAGCAGCACTTCGCGCACCTTGTCGATATCGCTGTGATAGCTGACCGTGAAGGAGGCTTCAATGCGGGAAATGCCTTCCCGCGAGTAGTTGACGATCGCCGTATTCGTCAGATTGCTGTTCGGGAGGCTGATGAGGGAATTGTCCATGGTCTTGATCTCGGTGTAAAAGGCGCCGATCGTCTTGACCATGCCCGAATATTGACCGATCTTGACAAATTCTCCGGTCTTGATGGGCTTCAGGATAAGAAGCGTCAGACCGCCGACAAGGTTCCCCAGGGCGCCCTGCATGCCCAGGCTGATGGCAACGCCGGCCGAGGCAAAAATGGTGATGACCGAGGTTAACGGAACGCCGATCACATTGGCCGCCGAAAGAACAACGACCACGATCAGGATCAGCTTGATCGCATTGATGAAAAAGGTCTGCAGGGAGAGATCGAGCTTCGCCAGAAGCTTGCTCCGCTTCAGAAATTTGATCAGCCAGTGGACCGCAAAAATGCCCACGACAAGGATAATGATCCCTTTGAGCAGATTGACGCCGGCTGAAGTTACGAACGACTTGATCTTTTCTATATCCATTGTTTGTCCTCCGTTCATGCGCCGGTTCATAAGCGCATGTTGTTTCTCTGACACTCTTTAGCTATGCTTGCCGTCTTTATTGCCTGTTAAAGTATTTGATCCCCGAACAGATGAAATAGGTCCGGATGTATCCGTCATAGGACAGCACGACGAATTCCTTCGTTTTTTCCACGTAGAAGCACTGGTCGCCGCTGCCGTCGGATTTGTATTTGGACAGGATGCCGTTATTTCCGGCCTCGTTGATGATATCGCTTGCTGCCTTCTGATAGTCCTGGGCGTTGGCAAAGCCCATCTCTTCTCCGTGCTTCTCGTAATGCTGCGTCAGCAGGCTTATGTTCCGGAACCTGTACTCAACGTAGCTGTCATCTTTGTCCTTCGTCGTTTCCGCCGCGGTCGTTGTCGTCTTCGTCGGCCCGGTGTGCGAGGGGAAGGTGACGCTTTCTATGCTTCCGATCGTCAGTGATAAAGGATCCGGCGCATCGTTCGTCTTTTCCGCGGCGCCGCTCGCGGTCGATGCGGGCGGCCTTGTCGCCGCCTCCGTTGAGGTGGCTGCGCTCTCCGTGACTGCGGGCGTCTGCCCGCCTGTGCCGAACAGATCTACAAGTGAGATGCGGCCTGTCACCACGCCGATGATCAGCGCGGCCGCCAAGATGATCAGGACGATCTTTCTGATGTCGAGTTTTTTGCCGTTCTTACCGCTCATGCTCCGCCTCGTATTTCCGTCTGGCCTCATTCAGGCTGTCTTTATTCGCGCCGCCTTCCAGATCCGGCCACTGCTTTTGTACCGAATCATCTTCCCAGCCGCACACCGGGCAGATGTCGTAGCTGCCGCGTTCCGAAAAATAGAACTTTCCGCACACCGGGCAGCGAAGATCCGGCTGCGCTTCCAGATATTCGATCGTTTTGCCGTGCGAAGCGGCGTAGGCGATCTCCGAGCGGGTGCTGTCGCCGATATAGCCGTTCACATTGATCACGTAGATCCCGTCCGCCATATCGATCTTCCGCTTGTGCATATCGTCCAGCATGCGCTTGGTCTCCGTGACGGTATCCTCGTCCATGCCTTCCCAGACCTCTTCATCTCCCGCGTGGCCAAACAGTCCCACGGAAATGACGATATTGCCCTTTAAGGTGAGCCGCTTCTGGACTTCTGTAAACGACTGCCTGAAGCGGGTGCTGCCGCAGAGCGTGATCACCGGATAGTTTCCCTGCATAAGTCTTCCTTCCTTTCTTTGCCAAAATCATAGCGCAAAGAGGGTCTTCTTTCAAGCGTCTTTTCCTCCGCAGGACCTCCCTGTTTTTATTCTTCCTCTTGGCATCTTCCGGAAAAACCGTTATAATGACAAAAAATTATGTCAGGCGCACGGCGCCGCCTTCGGGCAGCCAAAGGAGTCCCATGAAGAAAAAAACGACCGGTTACCTGTTCATCCTGCTGACCACTGTCATCTTCAGCACCATGGAGGTGATGCTGCGCTATACGCGCGGGCTCTTCGCTCCCATGCAGATCACCTATCTGCGCTTCCTGATCGGCGGGATCGCCCTGATCCCCTTCGCGGCCGCTTCGCTCAAGAAACACAGCGCGAAGCTGACGGCACGCGACCTTTGCTATTTCGCCCTGACCGGGTTCATGTGCGTCTCCTTCAGCATGGTCATGTATCAGATGGCCATTCTCCGCACCTCCGCCTCGTTCGTCTCCGTGGCCTTTTCCTCCAATCCGGTCTTCGTGACCATCCTTGCCGCGCTGCTTCTGAAAGAAAAGATCCGGCCAAACCATGTGATCGCGCTCGTGATCGAGGTGATCGCGATCCTTGTGATCGTTGCGCCGTGGAATAATACCCTGGATACGACGGGCGTCATCCTGACCATCGCCGCCTCGGTCGCCTTTGCCTTCTATATGATCCTCGGTAAGAAAAAAACGCCCTCTTTCGGCGGAATCGTCGTGACCTGCATGACCTTCCTGTTCGGGTCCTGCGAGCTCCTGCTCCTCCTGCTGATCGGTCACAGCGCGGGCGGGGCCGCCTTCTTTGACGGGCTCGGGCTGTCCATTTTCGCGAATGTACCGCTCCTTCCGGCTATGCCGAAGGAAGCCGTTCTGCCCTTCCTCTATATCTGCCTGATCAACTCCGCCGCCGGCTACGTGTGCCACATGCTGGCGCTCGAGAAGACCTCGGCGAGCGAAACGAATCTCGTCTATTTCCTGAAGCCCATCCTCTCCCCCCTCATTGCCCTGGTGTTCCTTAAAGAAGTGATCACCGCCAATATGTGGCTGGGGATCTTCCTCTTCCTCATCGGCTCCGCCGCGGCGGTCCTTCCGGGCATCATTGCCCAGAGAAAGCAGCACTGAAGAAGCGGGAGAGAGCATTTTTCTGTTGACAAGGGTGCTTAAGCGCTTTACACTGTATCCATTAAAAATTTATAAACTTTTCCCGCATTCAGCCTATACAGAAACGGAGTTTCCCATGATCGATCTTTTTGAAAAAACCAGAAAACACAGCTTTGTCGATGATATCCGCGAGCAGGATATCTATCCTTACTTTCACGCCCTGCAGTCCAAGCAGGATACCGTGGTCCAGATGGAGGGCAAGCGCCGCATCATGCTTGGTTCCAACAATTATCTGGGCCTGACCACGAACGAAGAAGTCATCGCCGCCGGCGTGGAAGCCTATCAGAAGCTCGGCTCGGGCTGCAGCGGCTCCCGCTTCCTGAACGGCACCCTGGAGCTGCATCTGCAGCTGGAGGCGGAGCTGGCAAAATTCCTGCGCAAGGGCGCGGTCATGACCTTCTCCACCGGCTTCCAGAGCAATCTCGGCATCATTTCGGCCATCGTCGGCCGCGGGGATTATGTGATCATGGACCGTGAGAATCACGCCAGCCTCTATGACGGCTGCAAGCTTTCCTACGGCACCATGCTCCGCTACCGCCACGGCGATATGGCCGATCTGGAAAAATGCCTGCAGAAGGTCCCGGAAACGGCCGGCTGCCTGATTGTGACGGACGGCGTCTTCTCCATGGGCGGCGATATCGCAAAGCTCCCGGAGATCTGCGAGCTCGCGGAAAAGTACGGCGCCCGCGTGATGGTGGACGATGCACACGGTCTCGGCGTTCTGGGCGAGGGCGGCCGCGGAACGGCCAGCTACTTCGGCCTGGAAGATAAGGTCGATATCTATATGGGCACCTTCTCCAAGTCGCTGGCGTCGCTCGGCGGCTACATGGCGGCTGACGAGCGCGTGGTGGATTATGTGCGCCACACCTCCCGTCCCTTCATTTTCTCCGCCTCCATCCCGCCGGCCAACTGCGCTGCCGCTCTGAAGGCTCTGCAGATCCTGGAAGCGCATCCGGAGCTGGTCGAAAAGCTGCAGGACAACGCCCGCTATATGCGCAAATGCATCGCGGAGCGGGGCATCAAGATGCGCATGGGCGGCGGCGAGATGATCCCCATCGTGCCCATCTTCACCTATGAACCGGTTCCGACGCTGACCATCACCAAAGATCTGTACGATCACGGCGTGTTCGTCAATGCCTCTCTTCCGCCGGCCACCGCGCCGCACGAAGCCCTGCTGCGCTGCAGCCTGATGGCCAGCCACACGCATGAGCTGATCGATGAAGCCGTGAGCATCATTGCCGAAGTTCTGGGGAGGTATGAGCTGTGAGCAGGGTCTGCATCGTAACGGGCGGAAGCTCCGGCATCGGCCTTGCGACCACGAAGGCCATGCGGGATGCCGGCTTTACGGTCTACGAATTCTCCCGCCGCGGCATCGGTGCCGAGGATGTGAGCCACATCGCCTGTGACGTGACGGATGAAGCGGCTGTGAAAGCCGCCGTGGATACCGTCGTCCGTGAGCAGGGCCGCGTGGACGTTCTGATCAACTGCGCGGGCTGGGGAATCTCCGGCGCCGTGGAATTCACGCCGCTTGAAGAGGCAAAACGCCAGCTGGATGTGAACTTCTTCGGCATGGTGAATGTGAACAAGGCGGTGATCCCTATCATGCGCAGGCAGGCCTCGGGCCGCATCGTGAACCTCTCTTCCGTTGCCGGTGCCATCCCGATCCCCTTCCAGACCTATTATTCCGCCTCGAAGGCCGCCATCAATTCCTATACCATGGCCACGGCCAACGAGCTGCGCCCCTACGGCGTGACCATGTGTGCCGTGCAGCCGGGCGATATGGCCACCGGCTTCACCGCCGCCCGCAAGAAGATCGCCGAGGGCGATGATATCTACGGCGGACGGATCTCGCGCTCCGTTGCCGGCATGGAAAAGGATGAACAGGGCGGCAAGGGTCCCGAAGTGGCCGCCGCGTTTATCCGCAATGCCGCGACGCGCAGGGCCTGCCGGCCCATCCAGACCATCGGCTTTCAGTACAAGCTTTTCTGCTTTCTGGCCAAGGTCCTGCCGGCAAGGCTGTTAAACTGGCTGGTCGGCCTGATCTACGCGAAGTAACGCATTGAAAAACCGCTGCAGCCTTTCATAAAGGCGCGCAGTGACAACACATAAAAACCATAACGAAAAGAGCCGCCCCGCGGGGCGGCCCTTTCCTTGTTTCACTCATTCTCTGCTTAGTGCGGAACGACGGGTGTCCAGTATTCCTGCTGGTAGATATCGGTCAGCACATAGGCGACGCTGCACTTGGTCGTGGACGGAATGTACTTGTCCGCGATCTCCAGGTCCTTCGTTACCGTGACCTCATCCCCGATCATGTAGGTATCCTGATAGTCACCGCTGTAGCTGCAGTAGTCCGCGATGAACTGCAGGGTAGCGCCGTTGTTCAGGGTCTCCACGTTCTTCGCCACGGCATCGGTCTCGCCGTCCGTGTAGACGGAGTGATAGCCGGCGATCGACCACGCGCCGCCCTCATAGGCCAGCAGCAGCTCGATGCGCTGTGCGTCGAGGCCGAGCGTGCTGTCCGTCAGCAGGGCGGGAACATAACCGTAGTAGCTCGTCACGCCGTTTTCGGTGTTCGCATCGGTGTAATAGTAGGCCACTGCCTGATTCCCGATGTAGATCCAGCTGTTTTCCGGCTGTTCCGTCAGAACGCCGTCGTCACTCAGTTCATACACATTGTCCAGGCCAAGATCGATGTAGCCTTCGCCGTCATCCACAAAGATGTTCAGCTTGATGCCCTGCACGAGCGACCAGTTATCCTGGTCCATCCGGATCCCATAGCGGCCGTCTGACTGCTGCGTCCAGACCAGCTGATCGGGATCGAAGCGGTTTTCATCCAGATAGGTCACCGTATCATCGAAGTTCAGCGACCGTCCACCCAGCGCGCTGGAAAGGAAGCTCATGGCGCCGCTCGAAAGGCCGGAGACGTTGTAGGTGCTGCTGCCGCCGAGCAGGCCGCTCAAAATGGAGCTGATATCGGAGGCGCTGCTTGCCGTGGTGCCGCCGGAGGTGTAGCCGGACAGCAGGCTGGACAAGGCGCTGGAGGAGCCGCCGGAAATGGCCTGACCGCCGGTGCCCATGGCCGCAAACTGCTGGATGCAGGTCTGATAGTCTTCATCCAGACCGATGGCCTTATAGGTCTTCACCGCGTTGTCCACGGCCGACACGCGCTTATACGGGAAGTAGATGGACAGCCCGTAGGAGTTGGTCATGTCATTCGAGGTGTTGTTGTATTTGACCGCGCTGCGGATCGCGCTTGCAAGCGTCGCCGCCTCGGTCGTATTGATGCCGTTGCACAGATCGACCAGATCCACCTGATCGATCTTGGAGGACGTCGCGAACTCACGCGCGCCGCTCCGGGCATTCGAGACGCGGGAATAGTTGCTGTTCTTGATGAGACTCGTGGTCGAGGTCGCGAAGGCGTTCAGCACCGGTGGAACGGTATGGGAGATCTCCGCCAGGTCCACGACGGAGAGCGTGGCCTTCTGGCCGCGGCACTGCTGGCCGCACACCGTCACGAAATCATCGCAGATGTTCTTGCCGATCTCGAGGGTGCTCATGGAAGTATTTGCCGAAAGCTTCGTGAGCCAGTTCGTGTAGTACCAGCCGATGCCGGGCTCGGATTCCTCGGAGGCGATCAGGTAGTCGCCGAACTGCGCCATGGTGAGGGCCGTTTCGGTGGTCGCCATCAGGCAGGCGTCATAGCCGATAAAATCGAACTTCACGCCGCCGTCGGTAAAGGCCTGCTTCAGGCCGGAGAGCGACATGGACCCGTTCGGGTATTTCTCATCGTAGCCGTAGCCGGTGATGGATCCGCCGCCGTGGTCCCAGAGGATGATGTCATAGCGGTTTGCCGGATAGTTTTTCGCGCAGTACTGGATGAAGCCGCTCAAGGTAGACGGCTGCACCATGGAGACTCCGCTCGTCTCGGCGAGCTTGGTAAAGTTGCCGCCGTTCGTCAGCTGCCAGATCTGGTTCTTCGTACTGCTGATGCCGCTCGTCT
>Ga0129307_1003021_pt1 | contig 11470 bp, 10 predicted proteins | sample P1105metagenome_FD_94437 | JGI IMG/M metagenome (GOLD analysis project Ga0129307, IMG submission 94437) | Capybara group fecal microbial communities from Wisconsin, USA - P1105 metagenome | ecosystem: Host-associated > Mammals > Digestive system > Large intestine > Fecal | place: USA: Wisconsin... | reverse complement strand
CCGCTGGAGGACGGCGAAATCATCCTCTGGTGCGTCACCGAAAAGGCTTCCAAAGAGACTCTTGACGTGGTCGCCGAGACGGTAAAGGAGGTGCTGGCATGAAGCTGATCTTTGAAAAGAGCGTTCCCGGACACCGTTCCTGCCTGCTTCCCGCGCTGGACGTGCCGGCCGTCGAACTGCCCGAAAACATGAAGCGCGCGGAAAAGCCTGCCCTTCCGGAGCTTTCCGAGACCGAGGTCTCCCGCCACTATACGCAGCTGGTGCAGCAGGTGCACGGCGTGAACTGCGGTTTTTATCCGCTCGGCTCCTGCACCATGAAATACAATCCGCGCATCGATGAGGAAATGGCGGCGCTCGATGGTTTTACGCATATCCATCCGCTCGCGCCGGAAAAGGATACCGAAGGCTGCCGGAAGGTTTTGGAGACCGCAAAGACCCTGCTCTGCGAGATCACGGGCATGGATGACATGACCTTTGAACCCGCGGCCGGCGCGCACGGCGAGTTCACCGGCGTGCTGCTGATCAAGCAGTACCACGATGCCCGCAGCGACAGGGCCAGAAGGAAGATCATCGTGCCGGATTCCGCGCATGGGACCAACCCCGCCACGGCGGCCATGTGCGGCTTCGACGTGGTCAATATCGCCTCCGGCCCGGACGGCCTGGTGGATCTTGACGCCCTGAAGGCGGTGCTCGGCCCGGATACTGCCGGCCTCATGCTGACCAATCCGAACACGGTCGGCCTTTTCGACAGCAATATCCTGGAGATCACCCGCCTTGTGCATGAAGCCGGCGGCCTGTGCTATTACGACGGGGCGAACCTGAACGCGGTCATGGGCATCGTCCGTCCCGGCGACATGGGCTTTGACTGCGTGCATCTGAACCTGCACAAGACCTTCGCGACGCCGCACGGCGGCGGCGGTCCGGGCGCAGGGGCGGTCGGCTGCAAGAGCTTTCTGAAAGACTTCCTGCCGCGCTCCGTGAGCATGGACGGAGAGGGCCGCCTGCAGGTCAGAAGCTTTGCCGGCAACTTCCTTGTGGTCGTCAAGGCGCTCACCTATATCCTGACTCTCGGCCGGGAAGGCATTCCGCAGGCAGCGGAGTACGCCGTGCTGAACGCGAACTACCTGATGCAGAAGATCAGAGGGACCTTCGAACCCGCTTTCGACCGCATCTGCATGCATGAATTCGTGCTCTGCCTGAATGAATACAAGAAGGAGACCGGCGTGTCAGCCCTCGATGTGGCCAAATCACTGATCGACCACGGCATTCATCCGCCGACAATGTATTTCCCGCTCATCGTGCATGAAGCCCTCATGCTCGAGCCGACAGAAACGGAAAGCAAGGCAACGCTTGACGAAGCGGCGGAGGTCTTCCGTGCCCTCTACAAGCAGGGCTTTGAGGATCCCGAGACCATGAAGACGGCGCCTCACCATGCCGCCATCGGCCGCCCGGACGAAGTCCGCGCCGCGAGAAACCCGATCCTCAGGTGGAAGAGGGAAGAATAAAAGCTTCATGAAACAAAACGGATTGTTGTTTTACCAGCAATCCGTTTTTTGGCCTTTAAGTGTGTGAGCAAAGCTTCTTGAATGGCTGATAATCTCGAATAATGAGAACCTTCTCAGCTAAATAAACGTAGCGGCCGTCGGCTTTCGAGGCGGCTTGGAGGCGAGGCGCACCGGGAGCCGGGAAAGTTTACTTCCGGCAGCGCGCGTACTGAATTGACCGCGCCCTGATCCTGCGCTATAATCGGCTTATCATCCGAAAGGAGGACCGTCCTATGCTTTCGACTCTGAACAGCCCCACGATGTATCTGATCTGCGGGGCGATCGTACTGTTCGTGGCCGGCGTCTCGGTCTTTTTCATGGTCCGCGCCTGGAGGGCAGGCATTGCCATTGGCATGGATAAGACGAAGATGAAGCGCACCATCACGGCTAGTGCCACCTTTTCCGTTCTGCCGAGCCTGGGCATTCTGCTTGGCGTCATCGCGCTGTCCGGCGCGCTCGGCACGCCCCTGCCCTGGCTGCGGCTTTCCGTGATCGGCGCCCTGCACTACGAGACCCAGGTGGCCGAGGCTGCGGCAGAAGCTGCCGGCCTTTCCGGCCTGTCCGCCTCGGAAATGACGCCGCAGGCCTTCGTCACCATCGCCTTCCTCATGGCGGTCTGCATCATGTGGGGCATGGTCTTTTCCGTCTTTTTCAATAAAAAGTACCTGAAGAAGCTGGGCAGCGGCGGCGTAAAGGCGGCCTCCGCAGGCGGCTTCGGCGATACGGCCATGACCGCCATGTTCATCGGGCTGGTTTCCGCCTACATTGCCAGCTACATCGGAGGCTTCGTGTCCGGACAGGGCCTGTTCAGCTTTAAGGGAAGTGCCATGCCGCTTCTTGTGGCCGCTGTTTCCGCAGCCGTCATGGCGCTGTTCATCTGGATCGAAGAAAAGAAGAAAGCGGAGTGGATCGAGGGCTTTGCCCTTGCCGCCAGCATGCTGGCCGGGATGGCTGCCGCAGCCATTGCCGCCGCGCTGTAAGGAGGTGCCTGATGGAAGAAAAGAAGATCATCCTTACGGAGGAAGAAAAGCAGACGCGTTTTGAACAATACAATAACCGCACGCATGTGATCGGCCGCATCGTCTGCATCATCACCCTGATCCTGCTGACCGGCGCGCCCTTCGTGATGGGGCTGTACCTCGGCGCCATGCCCGACTTTAAGGCGGTCGGGAGAGGCTTCCTGTCGATCGGCATCGTCTATTTTGTGAGCTGCATCGCGGAGTTTCTGGTCTATACGCCCATGCTCGGCGCCGGTGGGACCTATCTTGCCTTCATCACCGGCAATCTCATCAACATGAAGATTCCCTGCGCGATGAATGCGAGGGATATCGTGGGGGCAAAGAGCGGCACGGCGGAAAATGAGATCATCTCCACCCTGTCGATCGCGACCTCATCGCTCGTGACCATTCTGGTCCTTGCGGCAGGCGTTGCCCTGCTCATCCCGCTGCAGCCCATCCTGCAGGATCCGGTGCTGCAGCCGGCCTTCGACCAAGTCGTGCCGGCCCTCTTCGGTGCCATGGCCTACAAGTATTACCGCAAGAACATGGGGACCGCCATCTGGCCTCTGCTCATCATGAGCCTCCTCTTCATGCTGGTGCCTTCGCTCACCGGCTCCACCAGCTTTATGATCATCCCGAGCGGCGCCATCGCGATCCTGATCGCCTGGCTGAAGTATAAGAAGGGGAAATAAACGGATATATTTGAACGAAAAAAAGGCGGCGGTGCCGCCTTTTTTTCATAGTGTTTCGTTCATCATCAGATGCAGGATCTCTTTGTCGGTCTGCTCCATGCCCACGCGGGCGAGGTGGCTCACGCTGGCGATGGTGTTTTCCACGCCCCGCTTCACGATGCCGTCTCCGCCGAAGAACTGATTGCCGTCCTCGACCATGGCAAGACCGAGCAGACCCGCGTCCACCGCTGAGGCGATCTTGGCCGCGCAGCTGGCTTTGGCTCCGTCGCAGATGATCCCGGAGTCCACCGCAAGCGCGTTGACCACGGTATGCGCGATCATATCGAAGCGGCCGCCCTTAAGGTAGGCGATGCCGGCGCCTGCGCCGCAGCCCGCGCTCACCACGCCGCAGTAGGCGGAAAGCCGGCCGATCCCGGTCTTTAAATGCGTGGTCACCAGATTGGAGACGCACAGCGCCCGGAGAAGCTCGTCCTGGCTTTTCCCATTTTTCCGCGCATAGACGATCACCGGCACGCTGGCCGTGATCCCCTGATTCCCGCTGCCGGAATTGATGACCACCGGCAGCTCGCAGCCGTTCATGCGCGCATCGCTTGCCGCGGCGGCATAGGCTCTCATTTTATAGTTGAGATCATGTTCACGGCCGCGCAGCACGGTCCGGCCGATCCTCGCCCCGTAATCCCCGCGAAGCCCTTCCTCTGCGATGGCCATGTTAAAGGCAATCTGCTGCTCCAGTACGTCCCGCACATCATCAAGATCCACGCACTCGGCAAACTCCACAATGCCTTCAATGCTCAGACAGCTGCGGTCCGTGAGGCCCTCGTCAGGGTCTGCCGCGCTCTCTTTTTCAAGCAGGACTTCTCCGTTCTTTTTGATGCAGATCACATTGGTATGATGGTCCGCGATCCGCACAAAGCTGCTTTCTTTGCCGGAGAAGGCGGTGACCATGATGTCGAAAATATGGCCGCTTTCCACGTGCCGCACTTCGATGGCAGTCCTCTCCAGATAGGCCTTGATCGTCCTGATCTCTTCTTCGCTCACCTGAGAGAGGACCTCCAGCTCGGCATCCGGATCGCCCGCTGCCGCACCGGCAGCTGCGGCGGCCGGGATCCCGCGGAGCCCTCCGGTGTGCGGGACGAAAACGCTCTTGACGTTTTTGATGATATTGCCGCTTACCTCGACCAGCAGTCTTTCCGGAAGCATGCCGAGAACAGCCCTTGCCTTTGCGGCGGCATAGGCGATCGCGACGGGCTCCGTGCAGCCCATGGCAGGCCGCAGCTCCTCTTTCAGGATCTGCACATACTGCCGGTAAAGTGCGTCTGTTTTTTGCATGATGCTCCTCCGCACAGCTTTGCAGACAGCCGTCGGCATCTGCTGCGCCTGTCTGCGCTATAGTTTCCCCGAGCCCTCCCTCGCTGCCGGCCGGCGATACGGTAGTAAACGTGCGCGATGATGCGTGCGCTTGTCAATATACCGGGCGTCACGCTAAGATTTGAAACGCGCCCCGCGTTTCTCCAGATGCGGCTCATTCTCAACCGCTGAGATCACGCCCGCTCCGGCAGCTACCTGCTGCATTGTTTATTCCATGAGTTCCGTCGTCCAGTTCAGCTCCTGGATCTTCTCATCCAGCTCGCGCAGCTGCTTGGCATATTGATCTACCTGCTTCTGGAGCTTTGCGACCGGCACCGTGCTCTGCACAACGATCTCGCTGCGCGAATAACGGTCCACGGTGGAGCTTGCGTTATCCAGAAAGCTCCGCATAACGGACAGACGCTGCTTTAAGGCATCGCGCCTGGCCAGGAGCTCCGTGAGAGTGAGACCATCTGAAAAAGTCTTGCTGTTGGTCAGGTTGATGGCGGCCGCAAGCTGCTCAAAGCGTCCAAGGAGCTCGTCGAGCTCTTTAAGGAGAGAAGCGGGGTCCTCCGCGGGCTTCTGCCCCTCCTGGACCTTGGCATTGTTATTCAGGCGGACGGCGACCTGATTCAAGCGTGTCTGGACATCAGCGCGCTCCGATAAGGCGTTGGCAAGTTTCATATTATCCTCCGCAATCAGCCCCTTCCGGGGCCGTTTTCTTTCTTTGCTCATTTTACCATGCGGGGGCTGAAAATGAAAGAGAAACTTGACTTTTGCCGCGCCGCGCATTACCATCTAAGCGCTGAAGAAAGGAAGAATGACGGCTATGATCCAGGATATTGCCCCGCACGTTTATGATAATGCCTTCGCGCACAGAAGAGCGCCCCGCCTAGGTGATGCCGTGCTGATCTCAAAAAGCGGAAAGGAAGTGCTCATCCGGGAAACGGAAGAGGGGTTTCGCTTTCCCGCGGTCTCCGAAGTGGGAGAAATGCCGCTGAACTTTGGCTTTCTGATCGATGATACGGCGTATTTCTTCGGTGAGAGCGGGCAGGAGCCGGAGGGCTTTCGCTATGCGAAGCTTGCGGAATTCAGGGAAAAGGAACCGCGCTATCTGTCCTTTGCGGCAGTCACGGGTCTGCAGCTCATCCGCTGGATGGAGACGCAGCACTTCTGCGGTGCCTGCGGCACGAAGCTGGAGCCCAGCAGCTGGGAGCGCGCCTTTGTCTGCCCGAAGTGCGGACGCGTAAACTATCCGCGCCTCAACCCGGCGGTCATCGTGGCGGTCCTGCACAAGGACAAGATCCTGGTCACGACCTATTCCGACCGTCCCAGCAAGGGCATGGCCTGCATCGCGGGCTTTGCGGAGATCGGCGAGACCATTGAGGAATGCGTGCACCGCGAAGTCTTTGAAGAGACCGGCCTGAAGGTGAAGAACCTGCGCTTCTACAAGAGCCAGCCCTGGTCGTTCACGGATACGCTGCTGTTTGGCTTCTTCTGCGATCTGGACGGCGATGACGAGACCGTGCACGTGGACCCGACGGAGCTGAAGGAAGGCCACTGGATGACGCGGGAGGAGATGCCCGACCGCAGCGGAAATCCGAGCCTGACAGCAGAGATGCAGAATATCTTCCGTCTGGGAAAGGAACCGAAATAGTCGTTTCGGCAGTTATTCAGTGTAGGCCCTTCGGCAGACCGGACGTTCAGTACAGGCTCCCCGGCAGGTCTTCCGGCCGAACGTTCCGTAGTGGCTCTTCGGCATGGATTCCGGCTGGACATTCAGTTCTGATCTTTCGACAGGGCTTCCGGCTGAACGTTTGGTACAGGCTCTTCGGCAGGCCTTTTGTCCGGACGGTCAGTGGCACATGCGGCAGTAAGCCGCCGGAGCCGGACGAAAACCGTGGTTTCCTTGTCCACGGTTTTCGCCGAGTGCGGAGCGAGAATGCATCAGGCATTCTCGTGACTCACGAGGCTGCCGAAGCGGAGGCGGTTTATGCCGCATTTCGTGCCACTCCGTTTGGCCAGTCTGCCTGCCGGGGAGCCTGCACCGAACGTCGCTGAGCACAGAAGTGATACAGAAAGGACATAATAAAATGGATAAATATGACAATAACAACGATTACCTTGTCTGCGGGATCGCGGCGGAAGGCCGCATCCGCGCTTATGCCGCCACCACGAGAGATATGGTGGAGGAAGCCCGCTCACGGCATAACACGAGCCCCGTCGTGACGGCAGCCCTCGGCCGCCTGATGACCGGAGCCGCCATGATGGGCGCCCAGATGAAAGAAGCCGCCGGCAAACTGACCCTGACGGTCAAAGGCGACGGCCCCGTGCAGATGCTGACCGTCGTCGCGGATCCGGAAGGCGACATCAAGGGCTATGCCGCCGAGCCGCAGGCCATTGCCCACTCCACAAACGGCAAGCTGAATGTCAAGGGCGTGGTAGGGAACGGAGAACTCACAGTGGTAAAGGACCTCGGCCTCAAGGAACCCTACGTGGGCACCTGCAAGCTCGTGAGCGGCGAGATCGCAGAGGACCTGACCTACTATTACGCCATGTCCGAGCAGACGCCCACGGTCATTGCCCTCGGCGTGCTCATGAATAAAGACAATACCGTGCGCCGTGCCGGCGGCTTTATGGTGCAGCTCATGCCCGACGCGAGCGATGAGATCGCGGAGGCGTTAGAGAATATCGTGCTCGCCCTGCCGCCCATCACTTCTATGCTGGATGAAGGCGAAAAGCCCGAGCAGATCCTGGAAGATATCCTGAACCGCTTCGGCTATGAAGAACTGGAACGCAGACCTGTCCGCTTCCGCTGCGACTGCAGCAAGGAACGGATCGGACGCGCACTTGCCGGCCTGAACAAGTACGATCTGCTGGATCTCATGCTTGCGCAGGAAGACATCGAGGTGAGATGTGACTACTGCAATACGGCCTATACCTTCAGCCGTGACGAGATGAAGAGCCTGTACAAGAAATTCCACAGACCCGGAAAAGATGAAGACAGTAAAAAAGACAAGAAAGAAGACGGCGGAAACGGCGAAGACTAAGAACCCGCGCGAGATGAGGAAAGCGGCAGGAGACGCGCGCAGAGCACCCTGGCATGTCTGGATCATCCGGCTGCTGCTCGCGGCCATTCCCGGCGCAGCTGCCTTTGCCCTGCTGAAATACTCGGAGAGTCATAAGGCCTTCTCCGAGTGGTTTGCCCTGCACGTACAGCCTCTTTGGGAAGGCTCCATGGGGCGTTTGACCTCGCTTTTTCCTTTCTCCGTGAACGAGATCGTGATCTACCTGGCCATCCTTGCCGCGGTTTATTTCCTGATCCGGGATATTCTCAGACTGTTCAAAACCAGCGCGAAGCCGCAGTGGTTTCTGCACTGGCTGCGGGCGGCTCTGCTTTTATGCGGCGTGCTGTTTCTCATGTCTACCGTGGGGGGCGGCGTGAACTTCTCCCGCCTGACCTTTGCGGAAAAGACCGGCCTTTCCACGGCCGGCGGAACAGTAGATGAGCTGGAAGCGCTCTGCCGCAGGATGGTAGAGGGCGTAAACCGCTATGTGGACCTCGTGGAGCGCGATGAAGACGGCTGCTGCGTGGTGGCGGACAGCCTTCCGCAGGATGCCGTGGCGGCTCTGCGGAATCTGGCGAAGACCTACGACTTTCTGGATGTCTACTACCCGAGGCCGAAAGCCGTGCTCTGGTCCGAATTCCTCTCTTACAGCAATTTCACCGGCATCTATTCCCCCTTTACGGGCGAGTGCCAGTACAATAAGCTGATCCCGCAGTACAACCTGCCGCATACGGTCTGCCATGAGCTCGGCCACGCGGCTGGCTTTGAACGGGAAGATGAAGCAAACTTCATCGGCTTTCTGGCCTGTATCGAATCCGATGATCCCGTCTTTGCCTACAGCGGATACCTGCTGGGCTATATCTACGCGACCAATGCCCTGTACGGCGCGGATTACGACCGTTTCCTCGAAGCACGGAAGGGCCTTGATCCGAAGGCAAGCCATGACCTGGATGTGAATACCGAATACTGGGGCCGCTACAAGGGCAAGGTGGCGGAGGTCTCGACCGCCGTGAACAACAGCACGCTGGAATTCCACGGCGTGGAGGACGGCGTGAAGAGCTACGGCCGTGTGGTGAATCTCATGCTGGCCTGGTACCGGGAACCGTAACTTGGATCAGCCGCTATGCGCGGCATAAAGAGGATATGCTGACAGTATTCAACGGTCTTCTGACCCCCATTCTCTATATGCTTTTCTTTATCGCGGCAGGCTTTCTCCTGCGGCGGCTGAAAGCGCTGCCGGACAATGCGGCGCTGGTCTTATCAAAGCTGGAAAGCAACCTGATCATTCCGGCCATGATCCTGAACACCTTTATCAGACACTGCAGCAAGGAGTCCATCGTGGCCAATTATCCCGCCATGCTGCTTTCCGCAGGGCTGGAGATGCTGCTCATCATCCTTTCAAGGCCGCTGTCCGGCCTCTTTGCGAAGGAAGGCTATGAACGCAATTTGTACCGCTACGAGCTGATCTACCCGAACACCGGCTTTTTCGGCTACGCCCTGGTGCAGGCCGTGTTTGGCTCGGAGGTCCTGTATCACTTCATGCTGTTCCTTTTGCCCGTGACCATGGGCTGCTATACCCTCGGCATCTCGCTTCTTACGCCTGCGGGGCATGACGCAAAGAGCCAGTGGAAGCGCCTGCTGAACCCGTCCATGCTTTCGGTCGCGGCCGGGATCCTTTTAGGTCTGGCCGGCGTTGAAAAAAACATGCCGCAGTTTCTGTCTGACGCGTTAAGCGCGGGAGCGTCTCTATTTACGCCCCTTGCCATGCTGCTGACCGGCTTTACCATCGGCGGCTTTGCCCTGAAGGATCTGTTCGGACAGGGCAGGTCCTATCTGGTGATCCTGCTGCGCATGATCGTTTTCCCGGCGCTGCTGATCGCTCTGGCTTATCTTTCCGGAGCAAGCAGGCAGACCCTGATCTTTGTCCTCTTTGTTCACGCGCTGCCGCTTGGCATGAACCCGGTGATCTATCCGCCGCAGTTCGGCAGGGATGCGCGCCCCGGGGCATCCATGGCGCTGATCTCGACGATCCTGAGTTTGCTCACCCTGCCGCTGTTCTATGCCCTCTTGCTGAAGCTGCTCGGGGCTCTGCCCGTGGTGTAGGAGATTGTCACGTCGGCCTGGAGGCCTCCTGTACAAGGCACGCTAGTAACTTCATTGAAGTTGGTACAGGCTTGACTTTATGTTTTCTTTAATGATAATATAAAATCGATATTGCAGAGATCCAAAAATTAATGTAGGAGGGAGTTATGAGGCATAGAATGTCCAAATTTGCATCAGTTTTCACCATCGTTTTATTTTGTTCGCTGGCCCTTGCTTCCGGCAGAGTTGAAAGTGAGCCGCTGCCGTCGGTAAGCAAAGAATTCATTCAACAATCAGATTGTCAAAAGAATGCAGTAATGGCGCAGGAAGCCCTTATCACTAGCTGGGGATATGATCAGGAAGGAGATACGCTTTATCCGGAATCCTTTGCGGGATTTTGGATAGAAGGGAATCTATTGGCAATCGGTATTACAGAATATACGGAAGACGTGATGGATTCATATCGCGACTTGAGTGGAAGTTACTGTGATTATTTGAAATTCGTTGAAATGAAGTACTCGTACAACTATCTGTATAATGAATCCCATATAATCGGGGCATATTTGATAGAGCAGGGAGCTCCTGTTTCTCAACATTATGTGGATGAAAAAGAAAATACAATCGTAGTTGGCTTGGCGTGCGATGAAGAAGAGTTAATAAGATGGAAGCAAGTGATAGAGAACGAATTTAAAGGGATCCCTGTAACATTTGCAGCAGCTTCGTATATTCAGATGCTTACTACTAATTTAATTGGAGGAACTGGTTTATATAATTCAACCCATCCGGCCGGAATGACCTTAAGCTGTTGTGGAACCTATAACGGAAATAACGCCATTCTAACCTGTGGTCACTATACGCAGGCATACGGAGATCAAATCAAAACTTCCTCTAGCGGAAGCGTAATAGGAACTGTTGTAAAGCATCGTTTTAATAACGATCTGAAAGGCGATTTCGAGATTGTTTCTGTTAACACGTCTTTGTTTAATATTACAAGGTCAATGGCGTATTATCGAACCTATAATGGCTATCTTTCCGATCCGCTTGTAGGTGTTAACATTTGCTATTATTCGCGTATGAATTCCGGAGAATTTGGTGAAACCGTTCACGCTAGAAATATCGATGTATACGCAAAGGAAAACCCTCAGAGTACAACCACAGTTCATGTTTTGGGCTTAACAGAAATTACTTTATCATCAGGCAATATTACACAAGGAGATAGCGGAGGGCCGGTTTACCGTGTGGACAATAGTTATGCGGTTTACTGTGGTGTTATTCATGGAATAGGTGTAAGGAATGGAAATGTGTATGTATATTTTACGCCTTGCAAGCATATAACCCCAACGGGATTCATTCCATACGTGAATGATTAAGTTGATATGATTTACAACATAGGAATCTTGATTTATCTTACCTATCTAAACCAGACCCCTTACGAAGACTTGGTCTGGTGGGTTTTAACATGACGAATTAGGCAGTAGATTCCTGCTGAGCGTAGGATAACACAGAATTCTTTTTTCGAAAATAAACGTCATAATTCATAAAGGCTTAATATTCTCCACCGTCGGTCCCGTTGCCACCGGCGGTTTTCTATGCAAAAATGATATTTCGTGAAATTTGGGGAATTTTCACGAAGAGGAGAGACAGGATACATGGCGGAATTTCATCTGAAATCCGAATATGCCCCGACCGGAGACCAGCCGGAGGCGATCGAAGACCTGGTGCGCGGCTTCAAGGCCGGG
>Ga0129307_1003018_pt1 | contig 11493 bp, 6 predicted proteins | sample P1105metagenome_FD_94437 | JGI IMG/M metagenome (GOLD analysis project Ga0129307, IMG submission 94437) | Capybara group fecal microbial communities from Wisconsin, USA - P1105 metagenome | ecosystem: Host-associated > Mammals > Digestive system > Large intestine > Fecal | place: USA: Wisconsin... | reverse complement strand
TAAGCTCAAAGAAATCGCCTGCATCGACCCGCAGCGCATCTACGCTACCGGCTTCTCGATGGGTGGCGGTATGAGTAACCACGTGGCTTGCATGATGTCCGATGTCTTCGCCGCAGTTGCTCCGGCAGCTATGGACTTGAACAAGACCAACAGCGCCGCTTGTAAGATGGCACGTCCTATCTCTGTCATCAACTTCCGCGGCACGAATGACCCGGTCTGCAAATATCAGGGCGGCGATAGCGGCTTCAATGACGGCTTGAACTTCCTCGGTGCCAAGGGAACATTCGAATTCTGGAAAGAAAAGAACGGATGCACCGGCTCCGCAACCAAGAATTCCAACGGTTGTGAAGAATACTCCAACTGTAAGGATGGCACGAAGGTTGTGCTCTGCACCAAGCAGGGCGGTGGTCATGACTACGGCGACGCCAGCATCGGCTGGCCGTTCCTCAAGCAGTTCACGCTCCCGGCAGAATTCGTGAAGTAATTTCATTCATAATTCTATACACTACACCAAAAATCGCTCTGGGTCTCCCCCGGGGCGATTTATTTTTTTGTCAATGGCGGTTGGTCATTAGTCAATAGTTATTAGCAGTTTGCTCAGGAAACTTCACCGCCTACTTATTATAGAGGCTTGACTGCGGCGGAAATGGCAATACTCAAAGGCACGAAGTGCCGACCTCACAGCTCATATCTCAAAGCGAGCTTGCGAGCGCCCTCATAGCTCAAAGCGAAGCGCCCTCACACCTCATTGTCCACAGCTCTTTCGTCTAACCCCTACCTACCCTTATTCACCACGTATTTCAGCACACCAGCCTCGCCGACCTTCTCCAGCGCAAGCCTTAGAATTCCAGCAGCAGCCATCGTATCGTCCAGCGCACGGTGGTGATTAAAGTCCGGCAGTCCAAGCGACTCCGTGAGTTTATGCAAGCTATAGCTCGGTTGCCCTGGGAACACACGCCGCGAAAGCTTTACCGTACAAAGCCTCGGCGGATTGAACTTGATGCAGCAACGTTTGAGTTCCGACGTCAAGAACTTGCAATCGAACTGAACGTTATGCGCTACGAAAATGCGGCCTTCCAAAAGTCCAGCTACATGTTCTGCAATCACACCGAACTGCGGCTGACCATTAACCATCTCGTCGGTAATCCCCGTCAACTCACGCACAAAAGGCGTAATCGGCTGCCCCGGATCCACAAGCGAGTGGTACGTACCAACAACTTCGGGACCGTCCATCAGGACAATCCCAATTTCCATAATTCGATTATTTTCGTTATGACCACCGGTCGTTTCTAAATCGACTACCGCAAATTTTAACAATGCACACTACCTGACAGGGATATCGATATCGAGCGTTTCCATCCCATCGCGAGCCTGCACACGAGCCAACATAACTTTGGACTTCGGACGGCCATAGACCGGCACGACGAGCAAATTGGAAACTCCGCTAAGTTCGCTAGGAACGGCCTCGGTATCATAAGCCGTTTTCGTAAAGATAGGATTTTTGCCGCCATCATACAAGAAATACGTCAACTTGCGAGGCATCCCCTTCTTGATTTGAGCCGTCTTGACCTGGAAATAAATGTAGCCGCCCTTCGGTACCTTCCTCAAGCTATCCTTGATTTCTTCTTCCGTGGCAAACTCGGCTTCCATGGAAAGCCTCACGTTCTTGCGCACGCGCTCCGGATCTTCGTACTCGACCATGATATTGAATTTGGCATCTTCGGGAATGGCACTCTGGCGGATATCCCGAATTTTGGAATTATTCTGGTAGTATTCCCAACGGCCATTATCATGCAGAATAACTGTAGCCCCGTTCGAAGCAGTCGCCATGATATCGTCGGCGAAGGAATTTACTGCACAGAAAAAGATAAGAGCTGCCAAAGCCCTTATAATGTTTCTCATTCCACCCATAAATACTCCATTTTTTTGAAAACATCCCAACATTGAACAAAATATACATTCAAAAATGGCTTTTGTGTAAAAACGTAATTTTTAAAACATTTTTAAAATTTTACATTTGTGATATCATACACAAAATCATGTCTGGAATAATTCGATTTGCACCAAGCCCTACAGGATACCTTCACGAAGGCCATTTGCTTTCGGCCCTCTACGTATGGGCTGCCGCAAAGAAATGGGATTTAAAGGTTCACTTGCGAATCGAGGACCATGACCAAAGCAGAGCCCGCCCCGCCTACATTGCAGGCATCCGTGAAGATTTAGCATGGCTCGGGTTCCACTACGATTCCGAGAGCATCCAAAGCGCCCGAAGTTCCGTTTACGAAGCCGCCCTCCGCAAACTCGAAGCAAAATCGCTCGTCTATCCCTGCTATTGCAGCCGAAAACAGCTCCAGGAAGAAAATCCCAAGAGCGAAACCGGAGAGATAGTGTATCAAGGGAAATGCTTTAGACGAAAGAACGCCGCTACGCGGCTACAGACGAAAGACGAAAGACAAGTTTCCCGCTCGGAGGCGGACGATAGGATCCATGAAATTCAAAACATTATGGACCCTATCGCGGAGCTCCAAGGTGACAAAAGCAATTTGCTCCTGGGTGATAGATTGAGACAAAAGACGATAGACGAAAGACAAAAGATTGGAGATTCATACTCGGAGGCGGAAATGACAGAAGAACGTCCTCACAGTCTTCGGTTTATCGTCCCGGACAAAGTTATCGACTGGCACGACTTGCGGCTGGGCGATTTTCACGAAAATCCGAAATTGCAGTGCGGGGACTTCCCGATCCGCGACCGCGAAAACCAGTGGACGTACCAGTTTGCCGTCTGCGTCGATGACATTGACGAAAACATCACGCATATCGTCCGAGGCGAGGACATCCGCAATTCCACGGCTCGACAAATCGCGTTGATGGAAGCGCTCGGCCGCACAAAACTTCCAATTTACTTACATCATCCTTTGATTTTTGATACAAACAATAAAAAACTTTCAAAGCGCGAACTCGCCCACAGTTTAAGGCAAGATAAAGAAGCAGGCATCACCCCCGAAATGCTCTTCGGACGCGTCAGCCACAAGGCTCATCTCACCGAAAATGATTCGCCAATATCACTAAATGATGCGATTTTCATCACTATGAAGAGCATCCCTTAACCAACGAACCCAAAAAAATTTTATATTCGTGGCATGGCATCAACTTCAATGTCTGCGACAATAGAAAAGATTCGCGAAGAAGCAACAGTGTTTGAGAGTAGGGACCTTCTGCTCTGTTTTTCGCAAAAGAATAAATTTCAATCTCCATTACTTATTGACTTCGGCGACCAATTTTACGAGACATGGCTAAAAGAAATTAAGCCGCGAACGCTCGCGTCATTTTTCCCGATTTCCTCAAAATACGACGAAGAACGTCAAAAGTCCGATTTGGAGAATTTCCGTAAAATACTCAAATCCAAAAGGGACGACTTCTGTTGCCAAGATTTGTACATGGTAGCAGGTTTCGTCAAGTGGGGCGAAAAGACACTCGCACCATCATTGCTCATACCGCTGGACTATAATTTCGAACACGACACAGTCGCCATATCGTCACGTTCCCCTATCGAGAACATTGCCCTCCAATCGCTTGACAAGGACACCAAATTCCCGGTCGCGTCCGACTTCGTCAAGAACGACAGCTTCGAAATCAAAAAGTTCTTCGATACGCTCGAAAAAAAGATTGCCGCCAAAACCGATTGGAAGTTCACGCGTAACGGTTGTTGCATCACGTTCTACAGCACCAACAAGCTGCTCCTCAAAAAGAACTTGTCCAACGAATGCTGGGCCACCGCAAAAGTCGCGAACAATGCGTTTTTCAACGCCACCATCGGCAACGACGGATTCTTGCCGCAGCCGTCTCTCTTTGAAGAAACGACTTACGACCATGTCTATAACCCGGCGAACCATTACTTCCCTTATACAACCGATTCGCAGACGAACAAGGCTGCTATAGACGCGCTCAATGACCAAGCAACTGCTTACGCCATACAGACGCTCCCCGGTTCGGATAAAGCAAAACTCGCCGTAAACATCGTCGCAGATTTGATCCAGCAAAAGAAAAAAGTTTGCGTCATAAGCCGCAGGGCTATTTCGAAACTGAATTTCGAGACCGCATGGAAACCGCCGTTCCGCTCATTCCAAAGCCCCGAACGCGAGACACTCCAAAAGGTACTCAACGAAACACGTGCAAATTTCGTCGCCTACAACGACGTGGTGAACTACCCTCTCAAACCGAGCGGCGCAAAGCTCACGGACTTGCTTGACGAGATGTCGAAAATCAAGCAAGTAAAGACGAAATTCCCTAGTGAAATTTTCAAGAACATAGACAAGGTTCCTTATCAGAAATTCAAGTCCATGCATGCCAGTCTCAAGCAGATGACGCAGCTATTCTTTGAACAAAATGGAATCGAAGTTTACGACTCGTTCTTCGACATCAAAATGCCCGCCTTTTCACTTGACCGCAAGAACTCGGTCGGTGAAGACCTGGAGCATGCCAAAGAACTGATCGAAAAGATAAGACCGTTCTTGGAATGTACAAAGAAGTCGAACCTCTATCCCTGCGGATTAAAGCTTGCCGACCTTCCGGATTTGATCAACCTGTTCAAGAAAAGCTTCGACAATGATTTGCCGGGATTTGAAGAATGGAATCTCCACTCCAATGGTTGGGTGGCCTATCAGGACGACTTGATGGACTTGCCCAACGCCGGTACACGCTGGTCGAACTACCGCCGCAAAGGTTCCGACATCTATACAGACAACGCCATTGACGAAAATGTTTTCGATGCGCGAAACGAATTTGTAGATAGTTTAAGTTCTACACTCAGAAGCCTTTCGGACCATTACCGCAGGCCCAAGCGTTTCTTGCTCACCGTTTTCAAAAATCCCAAGAGCATCGTCTCCGACGAAATGTTGGTCGAAAAAATTGATGCGCTTATCGAACTGCAAGATTGCAAGCACAAGTACAAGGATTCTTCTGTACTCGCCATGCGTCTGTTCGGCAAAGACTGGAAGTTCGAAAAGACAGATTGGAAGGAACTTTCAGAAAAGATCCACCACTACTACTCGTTCCGCGCAAGAAATAAAAGCTGTGAAGATTTCGACCACCTCGTCCATGTCCTTGAGCAGTGGCACCTTTTCAGGCCATTCGTCGATGAACTGGACGATATCTTGTCGAACATCGAATTCTTGCAGAAGTGCTTACAAAGCATAAGCAAATCTCTGAACTTTGAAGAATCCATCGACAACGAAAACATCGATGTGTGGATTGAAAAAATCGAGTCGTGGTCAAGCCATTGGAACGACCAAGATATTTACTTGCAACTTTGCGAACACATGGACAACATCGCAGACTCTCCATGTGAAAACTTGGCCCAATTCGTGAGGGACTCCAAGAACGCGAACGTCGATATCGCCATGGCATTCGCCCGGACCTGGACTAGCAGCCAGATTCAATCTGTGACAGCAAAATGCCCAGGACTGTTCACGACAACATCTAAAAACAGGAAGCAGAAGAGCGCCCAGTACAGGGCCTTGTTAGACCAATTCTCAAATGCGAACTTCCGCGAAGCACATGCACTCGTCGAAAAGCACCCGCATCTGCTTCAAAGCGTTACTCTGCCACAAACGTACGAACAAAATTTTGGTTCCTTTGACGTTACTTTGTTCTTAGATGCCGATTGCACCACCATTGCCGAATCCATGCCTGGAATCTACAATTCCAAAAAGGCAATCTTGTTTGGCAATCCTTGTTCGCCATCGTTTGAAACGCTCCCGCTAGATGCCTGCGACATGGACCTCTCCCAGCAGTCCATCTTCTTTAAGGACAACATGCTTTCGGCGTCAATCCGCAAAGGGATTCCGACTAGGGTCATTGGTTATACGTCGCAATATGCGGATTCCACACTTTTCAGTTTTGCGAACAAGAACATCTACAACAACGAAATAGTGCAATTTTCTAAATCATCTTTGCCTACAAGCAAATTGCACACCATCAAGGTTGTTCGTGACAAAGTATCTTCCATCGCAGAACATGCGTTGTTGCATGCCGCCAAGAATCCGAGCCAGACGCTTGGCATCGTGACGTTCAGCCAAGCTCTTGGTAACGAAATCGAGAGCGCACTTCAAAAGGCGCTGGAAAAGTACCCGACACAAGCGAAGTTTTTTGCACAAGGTAATTTACAGAACAAGTTCTATATCAAAACCGTTGAACGCGCCGTAGATTTGTATCGCGATGTCATTTTCGTGTGTCCCGATATCGAAAGCGCGACAGCCGCTACAGGGAACCGCAAGCTTTCGATTTGCACTATACTTGCAAAACAAAGGCTCCACGTGTTCATGACAGCCGAAGATTCGGACAAACTCGCAAATTCCAAGCCTGGATTGTTCCTCGAATGGGTTAATCAGCTCAACGCAAAAGCCGAAATCGAGGATAGACAAGACGAAAGCATCATCGAATCTACGCTCAACAAACAAATTAAGAGTGTGTTCAAAGCAGAAGACATTCCGTTCAGGGAAAGCCTTGCTCAAGGCGGTATTCCAATTGGACCGGTAGTCGTCGATGCCTACAATTCCAAACGTTTCCTTGCAGTTGTAGAAACCGACTCCTGCAAGGGACTTTATAAGGAATCCGTCGAAGACCGCGAATACCTGCGTCCGATTACGCTCACGAAGTTCGGTTGGAACATCTTTTACATTTGGCTTCCACAATGGAATATTTCCCATGCCGATGAAAAAGAGAATCTCATCACGACCATTGCCATTGAGCAGAGCGTCGCACCGCCACAGCAAGACTCCGAAGAACAAAGCGAAGACGAAGATACGGAATCGCAGTCTGCAAGCATCGAACCTTATATCGTAGAGCACCCCGCAATCGAAGGTACTGCCGATGACATGCCGATTTTGGAGCTTTCAACAGCCCAACTCATCCAGCAGTTGAAGTTCTACGTCGATCACGAAAGTCCTATCCACAGCGACCTTTTGTTGCAAAGAGTTTTGGACTTGCACCACATAGAACGTGTCGGTCCAAAGATGAGTTCTGTTTTGAACGAGACCATCAAGCAGGCCTTGCATGAGAAACAGTTTATCAAGACGGGTCAGTTCTTCTATTCGCTCACGAATAAGCAAGTAAAGCTTCGCGACCGTTCCAAGAGACCCGACAACGAACGCAAGTTGGCTTACATTTCGCCCGAAGAACGTGCCGTATTCAAATCCGCCTACGACGAAAGCACCATCAAGCAATCGCTAGGCGTGATGTAAGTTAGACAACCGACCCCGCAACGGAGTGCGGGGTGACAAGTGTAAGAACAACGAAGTGCAGGGAGTCTGCATAATGTCATGCTGGCACAAGCATAATGTCATGCCGGACTTGTTCCGGCATCTGTTGTTTATTCGATCCTACCGCCCCCGCAACGGAGTGCGGGGTGACAAGTGTAAGAACAACGGAGTGCAGGGAGCCTGCATAATGTCATCCCGGCCTCCGTGCCGGGATCAGTTTTTTTGTATGTTGTTTTTTATGAAACAACATAACTATTACGTTTATCTTTTAACAACAAATAACAATCTTACGTTTTATGTCGGTGTAACAAACGATTTAATTCGTCGGATGATAGAACATAAAATACACTGCGTTAAAGGATTCACTAGCGAATATAATGTGAATAAGCTTGTTTATTTTGAGCATTTTGCAAATGTTGAAGATGCAATTAGAAGAGAAAAACAAATGAAACGCTATAAACGTTTGTGGAAATACAATCTTGTAAATAGTTTTAACACAGAGTGGAAGGATTTGTCAGAACAAATTGGCGTTACGAAAGAAATGATTGAAAATGCTAGACAACCGACCCCGCAACGGAGTGCGGGGTGACAAGCGTAAGAACAACGAAGTGCAGGGAGCCTGCATAATGTCATGCTGGCACAAGCAAAATGTCATGCCGGACTTGTTCCGGCATCTGTTGTTTATTCGATCCTACCGACCCCGCAACGGAGTGCGGGGTGACAAGTGTAAGAACAACGAAGTGCAGCGGACAACAACAACAATAGCAGGCTTAAGCCTGCTATTCCTGTTTACTAGCCACTATTTACAAACCACTATCTAGCGGATTTTTACAACGAAAGCGTTGATGTTGTAAGCAGAGAGTTCGCGAGCTTTATCCTCAGCGACCTTACGCTTGTTCCATCCGCCACCGCGAAGCTTGTAGAACGGCGTATCGAAGACCACCTGGATGGTATAACCGGTACTCGCACTAAGCTGAGCCTTGCGCCTCTGGGCGGCATCGAAATCACCTACAGCTTCGAACTGGAGCATGTAGAAGCCATCAGATTTGTCGTTCTTACCCGAAACCTTAGCAGGGATAGCGGAATTGCTTGTCGTATCGCGGAGCGAAGCACTGAGCGTAGGCTTGTACTCGTTGCCGCGGAAAAGAGAGTCCAAATCAGTTGGCGATCCGGCCCAAGCCAAAGCGCATAAAGAAGCTGCAATTAAAATCTTTCGCATGACTGAAATATAGAAAAAAGCCTCCCCGAAGGGAGGCTTTCATTTTTTATAAATAAGTTTTAGTTACCTGTTTGCTGTGTTATAGCCGGAGTATTACGAATGACTTTTGTATGGTGACGAACACCCCACATTTCAGTCTTTTCGAACTTGTTCTTTGTACCCGTATCTCCAACCGTAACACTGCTCTTCAGCTTAGAAATGTAAGCACCCGTACCCACAAGACGATCATTACCATCCTTCATATTCCAAATGATAAAGAAGTTCTTGGGTTTATCCACGCAGTTAGAATTGTCGAAGTACGCAACACCTCCATTTTCAGGCTTCACGTTTTCAGCATCATCGCAATAGATTGTGCCTTCTTTGGTCAAAACATGGTTGCCAAGATTCGAGAACAACTGGATTTGATAGTTGAAGACAACATCCTTATAGTTACGTCCAATTTTAGCTTGAGTTGCCGAGTCTGCAACAATCAAAGCGCTCATATCGCTCTTGACATACCAACCATGCGGCACATAGTCATTGCCATAGCGGCCAAAGCCAGTGTTAAGAGCAGCTTTATTACCATCAACTCCAGAAATACCCTGTTTGAAATCTTCCTTATCCTTAAAGGCGTCAAACGTAAGCACTTCAACAGAAGGAAGAGTCTTAGGATCGATTGTGGCCGGAATACCAGTATAACCGCTAGGAACGAGTCTTTCTGCATAGGATTCCACGTCACCCGTAATCAAAGCCCACGGAGACGGAACACGACCAAAAGGATCCACGTAAGAATCATAAGCCGGTGCAATATTCCAATCAGTGGTAGATGTTTCGCCAACCAACGCAGCAGCTGCGTTACGGATAGCATCGAGTCCTTCATTAGAATATTCAGACTGATCCTTGATAAGACCAATACCATTCATTGCTCTAAAGTGGATATAGTCACCTGCTTGCGGGAATTCGCGATCTTGGCTATAAACGAATGTATGCTCAATAGCGAACTTGTTACCATAAGTAATCCCCTGAGCAACATCAATGCTTTCTCTAAACTCATGCTTATTTTCAGCATTGACGAAGAAGGAGAATACATTTTCACCCTGTTGAGCGCCAACATCCGTCTTTTGGACACTTTCAGAGAACGTAAGCTTCAACTGAGCCTTGCCAGACGAAGAATTATCGGCGATGGCCCTTGCTGCAACGATAATTGGAGCAACACGGTCATAAACAGGAGCTTCATAATGCTGTGTCACAGGAGTAGCGCCTTTAGCTTTACTAAAGGTAGCCCATGATGTAATCTTACCAACTCCAGAAGTCTTCACACCCTTCGAGAATCCTCTATCAGTATAACCAACCTTACCATGAGTACTGAGAGAAATTTTATTCACGCAAATTTCCGGATCCAAGTTAGTATTAACCTTGGCACCAATACCAATATCAGAACCACAAGTAAGTCCTCTTCTAATTTCGGTAGCATCGAACTCTGTGGAATCAGTTTCGTCTTCATCCCAGTAAACAACAATTTTATTCGGAATCTTATTAAGTGAGTCTGGATCGTTAAAATTGGGGAATGTACGATGGTAGTAAATCACCAAAGAATCTGCGATACCATCAAGGTATTCCAAATCAGAGCGGAAATAGTCATTGCCATTTTTATCCTTGCCATTGATATTCATCACATCAACCGGCTTTCCATAAACATCATAGATATCGGCAAACTGCGGTATCGGAATCGGAGGTTCAATGAACTGGAGATTCGTGTAGGAAGCCTGCGTAAGAGCAGCATTCGGGCCAGTGATATGGAGTGTTGCAGAAACGCCGTCTATGCTCTTGTCATAAACCTTGGACGACTGCAGCCAAACCGTTGCACGACCGTTCACAATTTCAAGACCCGAGAGAATCGTCAAACCGGCCGATGTCTTAGACCCCTTGGTAAGTTCAAAATTACAAAGTTCTTTACAAGGAGCGTTATTTCCATCGAGAGCGACAAGATAGAAGGGATAAGAGGAGCCCTTCATACGGCTATCTTTCATTTTGTCCGGATCTGCGGGAGGATTAATCACATTGTAAGAGGAATCAGAATCAACGAAAGCGAGTGTCGGAACGAAGAACTTGATTTGAGCCTTGCGCGAACTACCCTTCACATTGATAGAGACACTTTCAAGAGTAGATTCCATTTCGTCGAACGGAATCGTCGCATAGATGGTATCAATACCGCCCTGGCTAACCGTAGTACCATCCTTTACGAGATCCACCTGAGAAAGCTTGCCATCTTTCATCTTATAGAATACAACCTTGCTGTTCGAGACCTGCAAGCTATACGCAGCATTTGCGGACGGTTGCATTTCAAGAGGGTCTGTACAACCATCTTTAGTACAGGGGTCAAGAATAGCGGCCACATAGAGCGGAATCATCTTGCTTGTGTCCAGAGGTGCAGAAGATGCCATCGCCTGGGCCTTGAATTCATGCAAGAAACCCTTCACATTGTTTTCATCAACAGGAACAGCTTCGCGGTCTGCAACGCCAATTGTACCCTTGATCTTAACTTCAATAGCCTTTGTATCGTTACCAATCTTGATGACTAGATAATATACACCACTCGGGAAGCTTTCCTTCAACACATCATCGTTAATAATCGGATAGGAAGGATCAGAAACATCAATACCACAAAGCGAACCATCTTTATTACAAGCCTGTTTTGCATTAGCAGCGAAATCATCTTCCCCGAGCTTTGTCTTGGTCGGATCTTGAGCAGTCTTATCTTGAGTGAATACATAGGTAATCTTTTCTGTAATGTCCTTACCGCACTTGAGTTCTTCACCCGAGCCACCAGCTGCAACAGCAGCGCAAGAACCATTGCCAGACTTCTTGTAGCAAATCTTGAAGTGGTTGTTACCTGTCTTGATATAGTCTTCCGTATCTTGCTTACCTTCAGCCATGATACCGGTCGTCTGTTCGATGAACATGTTCGTCTTGATACGGACGTTACTCATCGTCGTACGGCGGTCGCAGAAGAAGATATCGATGTCATAGGACTTG
>Ga0129307_1003016_pt1 | contig 11505 bp, 9 predicted proteins | sample P1105metagenome_FD_94437 | JGI IMG/M metagenome (GOLD analysis project Ga0129307, IMG submission 94437) | Capybara group fecal microbial communities from Wisconsin, USA - P1105 metagenome | ecosystem: Host-associated > Mammals > Digestive system > Large intestine > Fecal | place: USA: Wisconsin... | reverse complement strand
GAAACAAAAAAATTAATAGAAAAAAAGTAATGTATAACCAACTCTTTGTATATTTGCAGCGCTCTTTTGGACTGGTATACTATTGAATTATTTGTTGGTATACTTTTGCGTTATCATTTACACGCATAGAGCATAACCTAAATTCCGCGCCAAATGCGAATAAACTGGAAATTTGTTTTTCCAAATATGGATATATGCTTACAAGGGAGGACAAGTTGGCTATTAATAAGCGTAATTCTACTTTCCATGGTCATCTAACGAGTGAGAATATACCCCTACGGGAACAGCAAAGTGAATTGCTTGCCATGAGTTTGCGATTGCATAAGCTTTGTTCAATCCTCCTATTGAAAGAAGCAGGGTTTACTGGCAAAGTTCTTAATAATGAAGTTTTGTTTGGCATTAAAGATGCTTGTGAACGAAAGGAGCATATTTATCTTGACATATAAGATTACGGATATATTCAAAACTCCTGATTGTGTTGCTATTTGTCAAACAGCTCCTCCATCGTGATAGGTATCGGTGATATTTCTGAATACATATTCTCATGGAGTCCGTACGTTGTAACAAGGCTTACTTGAACACCACCTTTATGCCCTGTCTCCTTCTGGAACGTTTCCATTCGACGGACAATGTTTCTATACTCTTTCTCATCAAGAGTATAATCGTCCTTGGAGTATTTCATTTCACAGATGGTCACGATACCGTCAGCACGATCTATAACCAGGTCAATCTGAACGGCAGGTTGGCTGTTCTGACTGCGCCATGCATAGTATTCATGTCTGATGGCATCAAGACGTAAACCATGTATAATCTGCCTTACATGCCATAGGCACACACGTTCAAAAGTCAGTCCATACCAATTGTTTTGCTCTGGAGTACCGAGTGTGTTGCGCCAAAAATGTTCATCTGTCACTCTGCGAGTACCAAACCGATAGTGGAATAAGGAAAAGAAATCGACAAGCTGATAGATGCCATTCTTCTGTAATGTGCCGTTATTATATCTGCGTACAAAGTCACAATGCTCCAGGTCATCCAACATGTCACTAAGATGACCATTATCTGGAATCTTCAATTCATTTGCTATTTCTGTTCGAGTGTATCCGTCACGATGTGTACTGAGCAAGCGTACAATTTCCATGTAAGACTCAGCATTCTTAAACAAAGAGTTGAAGAGCCTTTGATATTCATTTTCCAATTCTGGCTCAGCGGAAAAGAAAAGCGTATCTATGTTGTCTGGAACATTCTTCTTTGGGTCAAGCAAACTCAAATAATAAGGAACACCACCAAGGACCATGTACGCCTGCAACACTGCAATTCTTGGCCAGCGGAATTTTCTGCTTTTGAGATATTCTTCTGTTTGCCCCAGAGAGAACGGACGGAGATGCATGGTGTGAGTAGCACGTTTATGGAGTCCAGCTTTATTATTAACAATATTACGCATCATCCACGATGTTGCAGAGCCGCACACAACAAAGTATATATTGTCAATCCATGAAGCACGGCTATTCCAGAACAAGTCTAATGCTTGAAGAAATCCTGAGCGATGAGTATCAAAACATGGCAGTTCGTCAATGAACACGACCAATCGGCGTTTGCGATTCCTGTTCTTGCGTTCTAGCAATTCTGCAAGTTGAGTAAAAGCCTCAATCCACGAAGTTGCTTTACTTCCTTTGTGACCATATCGCACCAATGCATTATGGAAAGCTTCCATTTCCGTTTCTCGCGAACCATCGATGACGCCAGTTGCATAGAAGTCAAACTGATCTTTAAAGAAACTTCGAATCAGGAAGGTCTTACCAACACGGCGGCGACCATACAATGCTATAAATTCACTCTTACCCGATTCCATATAATCGGTGAGTTTACCAAATTCTGCTTCTCTGCCAATAATCTTTTCCATCAGCTTCTACTTAATTAATGTTCTGGCATGAATGATAAAAGAATCACGTGCCTTGTCTAATTTGCTGTTGCAAAGATACAAATAATAATTGAGACCAAAAATATTTCGGGCGGAAACTTGATTTTTTTTAATGTTTCCGCCCGGAATAGAAATCCAGAATCGCCATTTACATAGCATTTGTCATTTTTGTGCCCTTGAAATTATGACGTTCTTTAAAGTGTCTGTGGCTCATTATTAGTTTGCAGAGAACTTATAGCCTAGGGCGTTAATCAAAGAATTCGGGCGGAAACATGCAAATTATCGCAGTTTCCGCCTGAGTTATGTCACGACTTATGGGCAAATTTCTAATCTAAATGTTAGCTTTTTTGCGCTCAATGCTCTTCATAAGCGATTTCTTAATCAAAACTTCACTGGAGAAAAAGCCATCAATAGTTCCAGGCTTCAAACATTCTTTAGCTTCTGCCAGTTCTTCTTCTGTCAAATCTTCGACGGTAAGCCCCCAGGGCTTTAGTTTTTTGTTTATTCTTTCGTTGATGGTCATACTATTTTTTAATCCGTATAGAATTACCTTGTTTGATTAGTTCCTTCGCATCTTTCAGGTGTGGCTCCAGTTCCTCAGATGGGACAAAGTAGATGCCTGGTTTTGTTGCTTTGGGAAAGCGGTTGAAATATGGGTCAGTAGATACCACCCATTTCAATTCTGCCATTTTGGGAAAGTTGGGCATAGCATCCCATAATTCAAACAGCCTGGACTTCGTGGCAACAGTAACTCCACGCTTACCCGTTTTCAGGCGTGATACACAGATGATGTGCTGCTGAACCCTCTTGTCACTATCCTGCTCCTCTTTTGTGGTACGATGAATTACAGACAGATTACGGTTAAACTTTCGGTTTATCTCTTGCATCTTTGAGATGAAGAGTTTGCCATGTGGTGCCGTATCCTGCATCTGGTTACTCATGATGTAGTAGTGTATCATCTCGTGGATGATCGTGTCTTCCACTACATCTTCTGGTAAATCCATCACTGTACTAATTTTGAACACGAATCCATAGTAATGCCAAGTATCATCTGGATTTTTCTCTCGCTGGAAGAATACTGCACCGAGAAATGACTTGGCATTACTGAGTTTGAAGGGAAGTGGTTTTAACTTCCCCTCAAACATCAGATTGTTGTATTCGTCAAACTTCTGTTTGATATATTCAAGCGTTGCTCTCATTCTCTGATACCTGTTCTATACTGGCCAAATAATCAACGTAGTTTTGTAACAGTTCTGTGTCTTCAGGAGTAAGTTTCTTCTCCAATACCATGTCAAGGTGATACACAATGTTCCAGACTCCAGCAGATTGGTCCGTTACATCCTGTCCTTCATTGAACTCGGTATATACCACGTCTTGCTGCTCAAACGGACGGCACACCATTTCGTAGGAGTCATCTTCTTTTAATTTAACAATGGCTTGGCTTCCGCTCATATCCATAGAGGTGCGCAAATGCAAATACTTATAACCTTTCACTTCAAACGGGAAAACATAATCATTTACCGTGGTCAGGTCATAGTATTTGTTGGGGTCTGTTCCTTCTACCAGAATGAATTTTCCCATCAAGTCTTTTTCCAAGAACATATTAGCAGTTGCTGGCTTGATTTGGCGCCATTCTTCTTTCTTGTAGTCAAGAATGATGTCGAAGAAGTACTCCTTCTTAATGGTCAACGACAAGACCTCCTCCCTCGGATAATTACCCAGTGTCTCAAGAGCAATTTGCTTCTTTGCTTTACGGAATTTCTTGTTACCATTGACAGTAAATATACCAGCATTCATATTCTGAGGTGTAGTGAGCACAGGCCAGAAGAATTCAGTTCCTCGCCATCCCAAATCCTTAGAACCATTTTGTTTGAGCAGTACAAGTACTGGACGATCGATGGCATTCTTCTTGTCTATTTTAATTTCACCACCAGCCTCAGGAGCATCAATGAATCGTCCTCGTTTATCAAAGATGTTTTCACGTTCACGGCTCAAATTACGATCACCTCTAACTGTGACAAGAACCATGCCGTCTGTGTCATAGGTAAGGTGTTCAAGTGGCGTTACCATGTCATTGATGTCCCATTCTAACCCAACATTATTGTATTCTGTGGCGTAAGTATATGATTCACGGATAAGTGAAAGGATTTCCACCACATCATTATAATGAACAAGATAGAACCCATCCTCATTTGCTTTCTTTCCTTCTACGGCATGTTGGAGAATTTCCTCTATCTTCTTCGTCAGCTTATTGTTCTCTGTCGGTTCGATTGTCTGGAACCCCACAGGATAGGTGCGCTGATATGGTTTCAATACCTTGGTGTTTGCCGGTGTGTACTTATTCTGAGCACTTGGGCTGATACGTTTATCATATCCAATGACCATACTTGTAAAGTCATCTGTCTGAACTGTATCACGATGTGCCTTCAAATATTGGTAGAGATAATCGTCAAACACATTCATCGTCTTTAGCACATCATAGATGTCTGGAGTCGTAAAGAAACGGGTACAAGCCATATCTTCCTTATCACGGGCACCGTACATACGAGCGTGCTGAAGCACTGTATCCATCTGGAATTTTTTGGGGTCACGTCCATAGAAGAAGCAAAGCATGTTGTCTATAGTGATTCCTCGGTCAAGAATAGAACCGCCAATGAAGAAATTCAATGCCTGTTCCAAACGGAGTTGTCCTTTGTCATTAAGCATGGTAGCAACCTTGCCAGGTTCTTCCGAATTCACCACATTAATAGTGTAGTCGTTATACTCCAGAATGCGCTTCACCTCTGCTTCCACTTCTGCAAATGTCGGGAACTTCTCATGGATAAGACCTTGCCTATTGCCCAATTCATTGCTGAGTTTTAGGCTCTCGTATGCATCAGATTCAAGGTCAAGGATGTGGAGGTCTGAGTTCGCCTTATGCAGAAACGCTTGCTTGATATCTTCAATGATTTCTGTTATCAATTCTTCTTGCCAAGCATGCTTGTGCTTGTTGATTTCGCAGTGAATCAAGCAACTGGAATAATACTTCTTGTTGCTTTTCTTCTTTGTCTGAATGGTACGAACAGCAGCAGCAAACAAGTAACTTACTACGGCAAAATTCAGAGAGTCGAGATTTTCCGAATGAGCGCGGGATTCCAAATAGAACTCGTTTCGAGCAGACAAAATGTCGATACATACTTGGTCGACTGGCTGGTACAAGCAACCGTACATGTTAGCTGGATGGAAAATTCCCTCATCGTCAATTTCACCTTCTTGGCTATCAACATAGTATTGTTTTCCACCAATGTACTTATCGTGTATGGGAACCAGCCCCGTATAACGAGGCAACCATGGGGAAGCCTCTTGACCATCACGCAACTGTACTGTCCCATCGGGTTGCAGATATAATGAGTATGGTGTGGCGGTAATCTGCATGTAGCGGCAGAAAGCAGGCAGAGTAACAAACTTTTCTATATGCTCAGCAATGCGTAAAAGCGATAATTCACCCTTACGCTGATAATATGCGCGACTGGCAAAGTCTGCCTCGTCATCACATACCAAGACCTTCTTCCTACGAAGCACCTCACTATTCTCAAATAATTCAATGAGGTCTTTCAGGTTGGTATTCTCTTTCTTACAGACAATGATGAACTTGTTTGCAGGGTCATTGAGCTGGTAATCACTAAGCCCACCTCGTTTATAGAGGTCAAGAATGTCATAGATGTATATGATAACTTTCTGACCGTAGGTACCATCATCTTTGAAGAAACGGAAATCCTTGTTCAGGCGTTCGATGGTCTGCTTGGATAACGTATTGGTTCCCTTTGTCATCACCACTGCAACATCTATGCCACGGTCAAAGCACAGTCCCATGATGCTAAGGAACGTGTCTGTCTTACCGCATTGCACTTTTCCAAGCAACAGGCATGGCTGGGTGGCATTTTCACCTTCCATCATCAGTTGGTCGGTCATTTCGCGCACAACCTTCTCCTTTTCAGGTGTCATGAACTTATTGTGTGCGGCCATTGTACCGAAAACATATTCGTCTTCGTTCACGTTTTGGGCGGCTTCCAGTCTGGCTTTTTCTGCCAGCATTTCTGCGTTAGGTTCTTGTCCGAAGCTCCTTAACTGAGCCTCAAAATCAAGATAAGCTTCAAGATTGTCAAAGTGCATAGTCGTATATTTTTGTTAATAATTGCGGGGTACAAATTCAAAGAATGGATTGCTGTCAATGTCATCATCCATTGTATAAGTGGGGTTGTTGATGACAAATGCTTTGCGATACAGAGTGAGAGCAAAGTCGCTATATCGTTCCTGCCGGATGGCTTCATAGATGCCAGCCACAGGTCGGTTCAGCAGACCTGCCTCAATGAACATTGGTAATACACAATAGAGGGCATTAGGCAAAGATCGGTTTGAACCGTACTTGCTTGCCATCCGTTGTGTTATCAAAGTTGTGTTCACTTGTTGTTGCACATGGAAATACTTACCCATGATACTTAGAGTATCGAAACCAAAGGGATAAGCTGCACATATAACGGCTCCAAACAGCAGCGGTCTGTCATGTTTATTCTTCATTGCAGCCAATACAGCATCGGCATGTTCATGAAGATAGCCAAAGATAGGATTGCGAATGGTGAGTTTGTTGATTACCGACACCGCTTTCTTGATGCGGTTTTCTCCTTTGTACTCTGTTGAAGCCAGTTCGCTGAAATATTCAGGTGTGGCATCATTCTGAAGTGCTGCACATAAGGCAAGTTCCAAGATGTGTATCGGAATACGCTGATTGATACCTATAGTGATATTCTCCATATTTCTCTATTTTATAATTGCACGAAGGGCACCACAACTTCTGTGAAGCTGCAGCCTCCATGAGTAATAAGTGAAACACCAGAACGCTCAAACGCTCCGAAATCTCGAATTGCCAACCAATTGTCACGTGATAGTAACTTCATGTTTTCAGATGCGCTGGCATAGACCTTACGCTGTTCACTGGCATGGTCACTATTATATATCAGATGACGTTTACCACGACTGCCATCTTTGTAGAGGAACACTTTTTCCACCTGTGTCAACGGACGTTGACCTGTAGCAGCAGTGCTACCGTGGTCGGATGTGAGATAGATGATGAAGCCCATGTTTTTCAGCACCTTCAGTTGTCCACAGAAACGAGGAGCCCATACATCTGTCAGTACGGCAAGGTCGCGCATATCTCGTGAAGCGTGCATCTTATGATCCATTTCTACTGTGACGTATGACAGACGGTTGACACCTTCATTGATTGCAAATTCTTCGTTGTCATAGAGATATTGCAGTTCATAGGATGACATACCAACTTGATGCCAGAAGTCGTGCCATAAGCGACGTTCCGCCTCAGGTGATTGCTTGTAGTCCATCTGTGGACGGTCGCCGCGGAAGATAGCCTGACGTGAGAGCATGGTGATGGTGGGCAACCATGCTGTGGAAAAGTCCTCATTGATGGCAATATGGTTCTTCTGCAAATACCTTGCAAGAATACGCCACTGCCAGAAGGAAAGTCCGTCAACAACAACTAAAGCAATTTTATCGCCACTGCCAAACTTGTCTGCAAGATGTGGCAAGATACTATTTACACAGGCTGGTCGCAATAATGGATTGCTGTTTTGCAAGGCGAAATAGTTACTATCCAGCCAGCCTTGAAAGCTCTCGTTGACACGAGTCCATTCTTCTGTTAGTTGGTCATATCCCCCGGTCAGGGCTGCGTCTGCGATAATATCGCTAACAGCTTTTACTGTCTGGCCCATCATCCCCCAGTCGAGCCTGAGCAGCTGTAGCTTCTGGCGATAATGGTCAGCAGAATATTTTCGCTTTTCATTCTCTTCGTTACGGATGTCCTCCACCATACGCTTACCCTCTGCCATGTTGATACGACGTGTCCCCATCTTATGGCTGAGCATGACCAGTTCTTCAAAGCTGAGTTGCTGCAATAGGTTCTTGTCTGCAAACAGAGGGAATAACTGCCCAATACCGAAATCAGTTATTCTCGCTTCCTGCACCATGTCCGGCAACAGAGTGTCTGTATTTGGACAAACATAAACGAAACGGTCATTCTCTGAAGCCTTGTAGATTAGCTCATAGTGGATGCGCAACTGGAGTTGTGAGCCAACTACGACATTCAATCCGCATTCCGAAAGGAGATGAGACTGTACGACAGGATTGGTGAACAACCCATCGGGGTTACTCACTATCGACAGACGGGTATAATTCGCTGTGATGCGTTCAGCTATCTTTCGTATCAGTCTTTTCATCTGAATTATAGTTTGCTTTGGGCGATGTCGTAGAACTGCAGCAGAACCTCATCTTCGCTAAGCAGGTTCTGTGGAATCTTGTTGCCGACGGTGACGATGGTCTGGAAATCCTTGTCCACATAGCACTGCTTGAAACCAGCACGAAGGGCTTCAACACGAGCTTCCTTGATTTTTGCCTTTGGCTTCTGTGCGACATCTACGTATATCTTGAACTCTTTGAGCAAAGCTTTTGTACGAAGAGCGTTCACGTCCTTGTCGTCTTGAATGTTAGGCAGTCGCCACTTCCCATCTTCCTCTTTTATGAAGTTTTCTTCGAGTATTTGCCTCAATTCTGGAAGAATATCATTCTTTCTTAAACTATTGATAGCTTGCATCCATTCAGGCTGAATTTCGTTATAGCGTTTTGCTCCATCGCGGAGGAAGTTCTTCAACCATTGTATGCCGTTGGCTTCATCACTCACAATGATTCCCATTGGAGCGAAACCTTCAGTTTCTTTTTTCTTTTCTTGATAAATCGCAGCGTCGCTAGGACTAAAGAACATGCCATCTACTTCGGCGAAATGTTCAGAAAGCTCCTTACGGAAGTTAACGGAGTCAATGGGAATCTCAAAACCATTCTGTACGTAGTATGATATAATCCTATCGAATATAATGCGCGGGTCACGTTCAATTATATATGCAGATTTCCCGTCCTTTTCAATGAATTTTGCGACATAAGATAAGTGCTCAGCGACTAAATCCCAAAGAGATTCAGCAGGACGTTCCTTTATTTTCTCCTTAATGTCATCATTCGGTTTATAGCATGAAATTGCTAAATCCTGCTTTACAGCTGTAGGTCCGAGCATGGCGTGCAAGCCGCCCCTTTCTTTATTCAAGTCAGTGATAGCAGAAATAATAAATCCAGCAGCTTTAATTGAATGTTGCAAGCTATTCCAGAAAGATGCAGACGTGTTACTAAACTCTACTGTCATCCATGCGCCGGGCTTCAAGATGCGGTGATATTCTTTGAAACTTCGCGTCATGATTTCTTGATATTCAACAAGGCCTTTATGTTGGGTGTTATTTGAAATTGCTTCCTCTTGGTTGTTTGTCATCAATGACAGCCAAGACTCTGAGACAGTATTTAACTCAGAATACATTATATTTGCTCCAAAAGGTGGGTCAGTAAAGATGTAATCAATCGAGTTGGAAGGAACTGAAGAATTTGTTGCTGAGCAAATTTGAACAGCATTGCCATAGTTACATTGAGCCAATGCTCTAATTACTTTGCCTGCCTGATATTCAAATTGGTCAATAGGATTATTCTCAACTCCCTGTGGCGGGATATAGAGAGTATTAGCCATAGGACCTACTAACGCACGACTACCATGTTGTGGCATATATCGATTCATTCGTGTTAATTTTGGAAGCATAGACGTAAAAATAAACATCAGGGGCTTAACCAAAGGCTTATAGTCAGTATGAATGAGTTTATAGAGGTAAGCCAAGACCCACTTTGTGCGTGGATAGTACAATTGGTTTACAGAATTTGCTCCAACGCGTTTGGGATCACCAAATTTATCTCCTTCGCCAAACTCCACTGTTGGCAGAAACCCTTCATATTGTGGGAATTCTGGAATAGGAATATTCCTTGTGAATCCTCTTCCGTGTTTGGGAATGGAATAGTTAAGCAGACAACATTCATATTTGAGTTGTTTGACCACTTTATTAATTTGCTCATCAAAAGTCGTTTCTTCAATAGAGTCAGCTTCTGTCCTCTTTTGCTTGGTTCCACATCGCGGACATGTGAGTAATTCGTGCAAAGTGTGTGTGTCATAATCAAACGACAAATCATGAACGTTCATTTCACATCCACAGTTTTTACATGCTACGACTTCTGACCACACAAAGTAATTGATATGAGCTTTAACCTTAATCTTTTCACCTAACTTTACGGGTAGTTCATAGAAATGACCAAATCTATCATTCAGCTTTCCTATGATATTATTGACAGCCTCTTGTAATTCTAAACGATTGACACTTGAATTATAGTTAGATGAAATGTGGAAACAAAGTGGGCTTAAATCTCCACATATAGCACGTCTTTGCCCCCAGTTAGGTTTATCAAAACCATTATCTTTAAAGTCAGATTCAATTTCTGTGATAGCATCTGCATCAGGGTTTCCACATGCGGATGCTGCTACTCCTGTCATGCCCGTTCCTGCAAATCCATCCAACACTATATCACCAGGTTGGGTGTAGTGCAAAATATAGCGCATAATAACTTCATGAGGGACTTTTGTGTGATATGAATGAGCATTATAGATTGCACTGTTCTTGCCTTGTTTTATTCCATAGGCATACGGTTCCTTCACCTCAAAATCAGCTTTGCGTTTTCCTTCGGCTTCGAGTTCCGCTTTTTCCTTCTCCCACTGCGCAATGAAATCATTGAGCCAAGGGTTGGGACATGCCGTATAAAATGGAGGATCGGACAGTCTGATAATGTCCTCATCCTTTCCGATGGGGAATCCCTCTATCTGCCGTAGCTCTGGCAGTTTCTTCCGCAATTCATCACGGAAGTATTCACGGCGGGCATCGTCGTTTGGAAACTCTATGCCTAAACAAGTGACAGGTTTGGCTTTTTCTTCCCAGATGTCACCCGGAGTGATTCGTCCCATTTCCTCTGCATCGAAGAGGACAGGTTGCTGTATATTTCGGCCTTTTTTGCTCATAATACGTTACTTCAAGATTACTCTTACATTTTCGTTCTCATAACCATTGGTCATCAAGTCAATGTACTTGCCAAAGGCTTTCTTTGCCTCCTGCGGAGTCATCGGATGATTGAGCGCACGACGAATATCATCCATCGTAATGTCCACTTTCTGAATATCACGATGCAACTTGTCAATGATAACCATCAAACGGGCTGCATCCTCAGCTGAGGGTTTCTCTTCACGGTTGTCGTGGAACTGCTTGAACAATCGTTGCTCACTTTGGTCAAGCACCGATGTAGCATTACCAGCCAATTGCGGGTCTTCAGCCATTTCATGAAGCGACTTGATGATATTATCATAAATCTGCTCCAGTTCATCACGCATACCTGCAATCTGAGGTAGTGACTTGCCTTGGAATTGCTTGGGATTGAATCCATGATAAGGCACGTTGAGAATGGCTTCGCGTGTAACAGAAGTACTGGCTACCTGTAACTGGCTCATGCGACGGTTCCAGTCCTGATACTGGGGAACAATCGTGATATAACCGCCACGGTCGTTGCCACAAATGGCATCGCATACTTGTTTCTCCGTGCTGCGCATGATACGGAGCTTTTCCTGCTCCTGCATT
>Ga0129307_1003015_pt1 | contig 11506 bp, 13 predicted proteins | sample P1105metagenome_FD_94437 | JGI IMG/M metagenome (GOLD analysis project Ga0129307, IMG submission 94437) | Capybara group fecal microbial communities from Wisconsin, USA - P1105 metagenome | ecosystem: Host-associated > Mammals > Digestive system > Large intestine > Fecal | place: USA: Wisconsin... | reverse complement strand
TCCTCCTGGGTCTCGATGTTGTATCTCCCGATCAGTTCTATGATTTTTGCCTGTCGTCCTACCTTCATAACATCCTCCGGTTTTCTGCTTCAGGTATAATTGATCCTTGCTCCCAGGCGCTCCACAAAAGACATGTCTCCGAGCCTGATGAATCTGCAGATATTCTCCGAGCGTCTGATGCGGATCTCATCTCCCGGCATGAGCGTCACGGGTGCGGCTCCGTCGCATGAAAAGCGCTGGGATTCCGGTCCCGGCACCAGCCTGACTTCATCGTTCTCCGAGAGGATCACCGACCTGGAGTTGATGCTGTGCGGGCAGATGGCCGTCAGCAAAATGAGCCTGGAGGCGGGCGCCGCGATGGGCCCGCCCGCGGAAAAGCTGTAGGCCGTGCTTCCGGTGGGTGTGGCGGCAATGATGCCGTCCGCGTGATAGGCCGCCAGGAAGGTGTCGTTGACATAGACCCGGAAACTGGCCGCGCCCTGGTGCTCATAGCGGATCAGGACCGCCTCATTGAGCGCCACGTCGTGATACAGGAGCTCTCCTCCGCGGTAAACGGAGGCTTCCAGCATCATGCGGTCCTCCAGTTCAAAGTCCCCTTCCAGCAGCCTTTTCAGCCCGCCTTCCACATCTTCATCGCCCAGCTCGGTCAGAAAGCCGGTGTGTCCCCGGTTCATGCCGATCATGGGGATGCAGCGTCCAAGGGTGCTTCTGGCCGCCTGGATCATGGTGCCGTCGCCGCCCACGGTGATGATGCACTCCGTCTGCTCGGACGGCACGTCCTTCGGATCCGTCAGCACCTCTGTCCGTACGGCGCTGTCCGCCGCCTTTAAAAAGGCCTCGATCTGCGCGGCGGCTTCTTCAGCGCCCGGTTTTTCCCTGTTTACGATCAAACTGAAATACTTCATATATCCAGCGCTCCGTGCGCCCTTTCCACAACGCCCTCCGGGTCGGGACAGATGCCATCTGCCGCTTTGTCCGGCGTTAAATACACCAGGTACTCAATGTTTCCCTCCGGGCCCTTGATGGGACTGTAGTCCAGGCCCAGGAGCGTCATCCCGTGCTCTTCCAGGAAATCCAGGACGTGCCTGACCACCTTCAGATGCACCGCCCTGTCCCTGACCACGCCTTTCCTGCCCACCTCTTCCCGGCCGGCTTCAAACTGGGGCTTGATCAGGCAGACCATGGAGGCCCGCTCCTTTAAAAGCGGGAAGATGGCCGGAAGGATCTTCTCTATGGAGATGAAGGAAACGTCCATGGAGGCAAAGTCCAGCTGCTCTCCGATCTGCTCCGGCTCCAGATAGCGCGCGTTGGTCTTTTCCATGCAGACGACCCGTTCATCGCTGCGCAGCTTCCAGCTCAGCTGTCCCTGGCCCACGTCCACGGCAAAGACCTTTGCGGCGCCGTTCTGCAGCATGCAGTCCGTAAAGCCGCCGGTCGAAGCGCCCACGTCCATGCAGACCGCGCCCTGCAGCGAAATGCCGAAGGCCCGTATGGCCTTTTCCAGCTTCAGACCGCCTCTGGACACATAGGGCAGCACATGCCCGCGGATCTCCAGGCTGGTCTCTTCCGTATCTGGAAACATGGTGCCGGCCTTGTCTTCCTTCACCCCGTTCACATAGACGATCCCGCTCATGATGGTGGTTTTGGCCTTTTCCCTGCTTTCCGCAAGGCCGCGTTCAAAGAGAAGCAGGTCCAGTCTTTTTTTCTCAGCCATGGCTTTCTCCTTCCGGAGACTCCGCCGGGGCAGCGCCGCAGGCTCCGGCTGCACCGTCCTGTTTAGGACCGTCCAGCACCCCCTCCTGCTCCAGCCGTGCGATGATGCTGTCGGAATCGATGCCGAGCAGCGCTCTCAGGGCGCTGACATCGCCGTGCTCCACATAGGCGTCCGGCAGTGTGACGTGCAGGATGCGCTTGTCCGAGCCGTGCCGGAGCAGTACGTCTTCCACGGCCTCGCCGAAGCCGCCGCTCCTGACGTTTTCTTCCAGCGTCACAATGACGGAATAAGCCTCTGTCAGCCTGAGCAGGCTCTCTTCATCGATGGGCTTTGCGAATCGGGCATTTGCCAGTCCGGCGCTGATGCCTCTTCCCATGAGCTTTTCACGGATGTGCTCAGCCGTGCTGACCATGGATCCCAGGGCCAGCAGCAGGATCCCCTGCCCCTCGAAGATCGGCTCTGCCTTTCCTCTCTCAATGGGGGCGGAGAAGGCTTCAAGTCCGGTATAAGCAGTGCCCCTGGGATAGCGCACGGCAACGGGGCCGTCCTGTGCAAGGGCATAGCGCAGCATCGCCTTCAGCTCGGCTCCGTTTTTCGGCGCCAGCACCTCGATGCCCGGGATCTGGCTCAGATACGACAGGTCAAAAATGCCCTGGTGCGTCTCTCCGTCGGCCCCGACGAGGCCCGCCCTGTCCACCGCAAACACCACCGGCAGCCCCTGCAGGCACACGTCATGCACGATCTGGTCAAAGCCGCGCTGCAGAAAGGACGAATACACCGCAAAGACAGGCTTCAGACCCGCAGCCGCCATACCCGCCGCCGAGGTCACGCCGTGCGCCTCCGCGATGCCCACGTCAAAGTAACGGTCCGGAAAGCGCTTCTGAAATGCCGCCATCACGGTGCCGTCCGGCATGGCTGCCGTCAGTCCGACGATGCGGCTGTCTTTTTCCGCCAGCTCCAGGAGCGTTTCGGAAAAGACGGAGGTATAACTCTTTCCGCCCTTTTTCAGCTGCCTGCCGGTCTGAATGTCGAAGGGACCCACGCCGTGGAACAGCTCCGGCGCCTTTTCCGCGGGTGCATAGCCCTTGCCCTTCCGGGTGATCACATGCACCAGCACCGCGTGATCCAGCTTTTTGGCGTTGTTCAGCGCCCGTTCCAGGGCCCTGATGTCATGCCCGTCGACAGGTCCCAGATAGGTGATGCCCATGTCCTCAAAGAACATGCCGGGGATCACCAGCTTTTTCAGGCTGTCCTTGGTCAGCTTCAGACTGCTGACCAGCCCTCCGCCGATGCCGGGCACGTTTCTCAGCGCCGCTTCCAGGTCCTTCTTCAGCCTGGTATAGCCGGGCGCCGTACGCAGCCCGTTCAGATAATTGGAAATGCCCCCCGTGTTTTCCGCGATGGACATCTTATTGTCGTTTAATACGATGATCAGATTGCTCTTCAGCTTGGAGGCATTGTTCAGCGCCTCATAGGCCATGCCGCCCGTCAGGGCGCCGTCGCCTATGACCGCCGCGATGTTGTAATGCTCCCCCAGCAGATCCCTGGCCTGGGCCATGCCCAGCGCCGCGGAAACGGAGGTGGAGCTGTGCCCGGTGTCGAAGGCATCGTACCGGCTCTCCCTGGATTTGGGGAAGCCGCTCAGGCCCCCGGTTTTCCTGAGGGATGAGAAATCCTCCTTCCTGCCGGACAGGATCTTGTGGGTATAGGACTGATGGCCAACGTCCCAGATGATCTTGTCCTCCGGCAGATCCAGTACCCGGAAAAGAGCAATGGTCAGCTCAACGACTCCCAGATTGGAAGCCAGATGGCCGCCGTTCTGCGAGGTCGTCTCTATGATCAGTTTTCTGATTTCCGCCGCCAGGGTCCTCAGCTGTCTTTCGTTCAGCTTCTTCAGATCTGACGGCAGCTTCAGCTTCTCCAGCATCATTACCGCTTCCTGTCCACCAGCATGAGAATGAGCTCCTTCAGGAAGCTGTTTTCATCCCACTCGCTGACGATGCCGACCGCCTGCTTTGAGTAGCGCTCCACGTCTCGCAGAGACTGCTCCATGCCGTAGGCATCCAGCCAGGTGAACTTTTCGTTTTCACTGTCCGAATGAATGGGCTTTCCGAGGGTCTTTTCGTCCGAGGTCACGTCCAGGATGTCGTCGCGGATCTGGAACGCCATGCCCACGGACAGGGCGGCTTCCCTGAGCTTTTCGACCTGCGCTTCCTCCGCGCCTGCCAGAACGGCGCCCATCATAAAGGATGCCTCCAGCAGTGCCCCCGTCTTCAGTCTGTAAATGAAATCCAGCTGCTCGGCCGTTGGCCTCTTTCCCGTCAGATACACATCCACGGTCTGCCCGCCGATCATGCCGAAAATACCGGTCTTCTCTGCCAGGATCTGCAGCGCCCGGCACTTCAGCTCCGGCGCCGCGGCAGACTTGCAGGCAGTCTCAAAGGCATAGATCATCAGCCCATCGCCCGCCAGCGTGCCCATGTCCTCGCCGTATTTTGCCCAGGTGGACGGTTTGCCCCTGCGCAGGGTATCGTTGTCCATACAGGGCAGATCGTCATGGACCAGGGAGGAAGAATGGATCATCTCCATGGCGGCCATAAACGGACCCACAACGGACCTGTCTTCCTCTGTCAGGTCCTTTCTGCCGCTGCAGAGCAGATAACTCTCTGCCAGCATCAGCGGACGCAGGCGCTTGCCGCCGTTTTCCACGGAATAATTGCAGGCCTCCAGAACGATCTTCTGAAAGCCCTCTTCCGCGGGCAGATATGAAAGGACGATGTCCTCCGCTTCTTTGGTCTTTTCCTTCAGTCCGCGCATCAGGCTTCCTCTTCTCCTGCTTCTTCCGCTTCTATGATTTTGATCTTCTTCTCGATCTTTTCTATGCTTTTTTCGGCGCCTCTGACCAGCCTGATCCCCTGCTCATAAAGGGCAAAGGATTCCTCCAGGCCGGTCTCCTCGTCCTCCAGCTTTGACAGAATCCCCTCCAGCAGCTCAAAGCTTTCTTCTATGCTCTTTGCGCCGTTTTCCTCTGCGCCCGTTGCATTGCTCTCAACCTTCTTCATTTACGCTCTCCACTCTGCTTCTGATGCTTCCGTCCCGGAGCCTAGTCACCATGTCCATGCCCGGCCGGACCGTGCGTATGCTTCTGAGCGGCCTTCCTTCCCCGTCCGTCACGTAGCCGTAACCGCCGCTCAGCTTCTTTAAGGGCGACAGGGCTTCCAGCCGTCCGGCACAGGCCGAAAGAGCCGTTCGCCTGCTCTTCAGTTTGCCAAGCAGGGCCGGGAGGAGAAGACTTCCGCTCCTGCCCAGTTCCGATGAAGCGTGCCCAAGCCTGCTCCGGCAGACAAAAGACATGCGCCCCCTCAGATCCGAAAGGCGTTTCCGCATGGCCTCCGTGCGCCGCTTCGGATCGTATTTTTCCAGCGATGCCTGATACAGCGACAGTCTGCGGCGCAGCAGCACGGCCTTGTGCTCCAGTGCCCTCTGCAGCGCCGTTTCCGTGTCCATGAGCTGATGGACAAAGGCATCGTATTCAAAGCTGGCCAGCTCTGCGGCTGCCGACGGCGTCGGCGCCCTCAGGTCCGCCACAAAGTCCGTGATGCTGAAGTCCGTCTCATGCCCCACCGCCGAAATAATGGGCGTGCGGGCGTCAAACACGGCCCTGGCGGTGACCTCTTCATTGAATGCCCATAGGTCTTCAATGGATCCGCCGCCCCTGCCGATGATGATGACGTCCAGCCCCAGCCGGTCCAGCCGGCGGATGCCGGCGGCGATGCTCTCTGCCGCGCCTTCTCCCTGCACCCTGGCGGGGCAGAGGTACAGCTGCATATAAGGATTCCGGCGGGAAGTCACGTTGATGATATCCCGGATAGCCGCACCTGTTTCCGCCGTGACGATGCCAAGCTTCTGCACATAGGGCGGTATTGGTTTCTTATACAGGGCGTCAAACATGCCCATTTCTTCCAGCCGTGCCTTGCGCTCCAGAAAACGTTCATACAGTTCGCCGCGTCCGGAAAGACGGATGCTGTCCGCATACAGCTGATAGCTGCCGGTCTTCTCGTAAACGGAGATGCGGCCGGCCGCCTCCACCTCCTGCCCGTCCTGCAGGCGGAAGGAAAGGGCCTCCCTGCGTGATGCAAAAAGAATGCAGCTGATGGCCGCGTTCTCATCCTTCAGGGTAAAATAAATATGCCCGGAGGAATGATGCTTGCAATTGCTGACCTCTCCCTGTACCCGGACACCGGACAGGACAAAATCCCTGGTAAATAGTCCCTGAATATATCTGTTGATCTGGGAAACACTGTAGACCCCGGACATTACGCATCCTGTTCCTTTGCCGCGTCCGGTCCCTTTGCCTCGTCCGGTTTCTTTGCCTCGTCCGGTTCTCCCGAAGGCTCCCGGACCGCTGCCGGCGCCTCTTCCTTCACCAGTCTGGCCAGAATGCCGTTGATAAAGGGCGGCGTATCATCGTTGCAGTATTCCTTGCTGAGTTCCACCGCCTCATTGATGGCCACCTTGACCGGCACGGTCTCATCGTAACGCATCTCAAACAGGGCAAGGCGGAGAATGTTCAGCTCTGCCTTTCCCATATGCCGGATCTTCCAGCCTTCCGCAACCGCATCGATCTCTTCGTCCAGCGACGGCAGCTTTTCCGCCAGTTCCCGGACCTTGCTCCGGATCAGGAATCTGTCTTTGTCGCAGATCTCTTCCTCCAGGGTCTCGTCCAGATAGACGTCCGCCATTTCCTCGGGCGTCTGCTCCGGATGGAACTCCAGGCTGAAAAGGATGCGGAAGATATGCTCTCTTAATGCATGTCTGCTCATCTTGTGCATCTTATTCCGCGTCAGAAGTATCTACGCCCTCTATGAACACGCTGACGTTCTCCACCGTCAGGCCCGTCATGTTTTCCACCGTGGTCTTTACCTTTTCCTGAACCCTGGCCGCGACCCTGGGGATGTTGCTCCCGTTTCTGACAATGATGGACAGATTGATGTCCGCACGGTCCTCATCGAGGGAGACGTGCACGCCCTTGCTGTGATTCTTGAAGCCCATCTTGTTGATGATGTCTCCGGTCATGTTTCCGGCCATGCCGGCCACGCCGTCCACGTCCGTAGCTGCCAGCGCGGCAATGGTGGAGATAACGTCGTCCGCGATCTTCACGCTGCCCTGCAGCCTTCCTTCCAATGATTCCTGGCTTCTGTCTGTGATAACTGCCATAAGACCTCCTTAATACATCTGAAGATGTATATTTGGATTATATTATATCACAAATACTCATTCATTCCAGCGTTTATACATTTTTATGCGAATCTTCAGCTTTGCTTCATAAATGCTCCCGGACCGTGATCTGCCCTTTGATGCTTTCAAACATTTTCTCCCCGATGCCCCGGACCTTCATGATGTCCTCCGGGCAGGAAAAGCCCCCGTGCGCCTCTCTGTAGGCGATGATGGCCTCCGCGCGCACGCTGCCGATGCCCCTGAGGCGCATGAGTTCTTCCTTTCCGGCCAGGTTGATGTTGATAAGCCCCTGCTGCGGATCCTGCTGCGGCCCCGGCTGCTCACCCCCGGGAACTGCCGGTGCTTCCGATGCCCCCGTCCCTGCGCCGGATGGCAGGCCCTTAAGGCGCAGGGCGTCTTCCGCCCCGTCCCGGCGCTCTTCTGCCTGCGCTTCCGCCTGCTGCGCCGCGCGCTCCGCGGCTTCGCCGTAGGAAAGCACGGTCTCTTCCCAGGCGCCCGCGGCAGCCTCCCCGGCCTTCCGGGGGAGCTCCGACCCTGTTTCAGACAGATAAAAAGCAGCCGAACTGATGATTCCGGCTGCCAATACTCCATATCTGAAAACATCTGAAATTTTCATGCTGCCCCGCCTGCGTCTCAGACCTGCCCAAGAGCATTTTAACACGGGCGGAAAGGGAGCCGCAAGCTCCTTAAAAGGTCTCAGAAGCCCGGCACGAAGACGGGCGCCATACAAAAGGCTTTTCCTCCCCCGGGCGCCCGCAGCTGCTCATTTCTTCATGTGCTCCTCCCTGAGCCGCACAAGGTCTTCCGGCGTGAACACATATTTTTTGCTGCAGAAATGGCAGGCAAGCTCCACGTCCTTGCCCTCCGCGATCATCTCATCGATATCCTTTCTGCCGATGCTGATCAGGGCCTTTTCCACCCGCTCCCGGGTGCATCCGCAGTAAAACGAGGCATCCGTACGCGCGTTGATGACCGGATCGAAATCCTTCAGGATCAGCCGGAGCATTTCTTCCGGACCCATGCCGCGGTCCAGCATAGACGTCACGGATGAAAGCCCTTTGACGGTCTCTTCCAGCTGCCCGATGATCTCCTCCGAAGCGCCCGGCATCAGCTGGATCATAAAGCCGCCGGCCCTGCGCACGGTGTTGTCCCGGTTCATCAGCACGCCGAGTCCGATGGACGAAGGGATCTGCTCCGAGGTGGCGTAATAATACGTGATGTCCTCCGCGATCTCTCCGCTCACCAGGATGGTCTCTCCGGTATAGGGCTCTTTCAGCCCGATGTCTTTGACCACGGAAAGCACGCCAAGGCCCAGCGCGCCTCCCACGTCCAGCTTGCCCAGCTCATTGGGCGGCAGCATCACGGAGGGGTCATGCACATAGCCCTTTACATGGCCGTTCCTGTCCGCGGTCACCAGCAGTCCCCCGATGGGGCCGCTGCAGCTGATCTTCAGTGTGATCAGGTCCCGGTCGTCCTTCATGTCGACGCCCATCATCAGGGCTGCCGTCATCAGCCTGCCCAGGGCAGCCGTGGCCACCGGCGAGGTATTGTGGGCCTTCCGCGCGGTCTCCACCGTGTCCCTGGTAGTGGCGGCAAAGGCTCTGATCATGCCCTTGCCGGCCGTTGCCCTGATGATATGGTCTCCTGTTTCAGCGCTCATATGTATCCTTCCTGACATAAGTGTAAAAACGATAGCTCACGTCCCCGTCCCGGTGCTCTTCGGACATCTCCTGCACGTCCCAGGCCGGGTCCGCGTCCAGATCGGGGAAATAGACGTCCGCCTCTTTACTGACGTTGTTCTTCGTCACCAGACAGAGGCTGCAGTCCGGCAGAAACTGCCGGTAGATCTCCGCGCCGCCGATGACGTAGCTTTCTTCCTCCCACGGCGCCGCAAGGCGCAGCACCTGTTCCCTGCTGCCGGCGATGATGAGCAGCGTCGGCCTTTCAGCTTCCGGCACTTCCATAAATGCGCGGACTGCCTGCGCAGCCGCGCGGAACGCATCGCCCTCAGGGGGCTCCTCCGCAGGAAGCGGCAGGCAGAGGTCGGCAGCCGCCCGGGCCTCCTCCGAAACGGAAGACAGGCGGCGGGTCAGCACGACGTTTACCCTGCCCTTCAGCGGTCTCCCGCCCGGAAAGCTTTCCAGGTTCTTCCGTCCCATAATGACAAGCTTCCCCCGGGTGGTCTCCCGGAAGAAGCGCATGTCCTCTTTTATGAAGCAGAGCAGCTCGCCGCCGTACCCGATGGCCCAGCACTCATTGACATTGACAATGGCTTTCATGAAAGCGTCTGTTTCCTCCTCAGATGGCGATGGGGATGTTTTTGATCTGCGGTCCGAACTGATAGTCTTCCAGCTGCACGGAATCCGGGGTGAAATCATAGAAATCCTTCACGTCCGGATCCAGGCGGAATTTGGGCGCCGGGAAGGGCGTCCTGGCGATCAGCTCCTCCACCAGGGGGACGTGGCGGTCATAGATATGGGCATCCGCGATGACGTGCACGAATTCCCCGGCCACCATATCGCTCACCTGCGCGAACATATGCACCAGCACGGCATACTGCACCACGTTCCAGTTGTTGGCCGCCAGCACGTCGTTCGAGCGCTGGTTCAGGATGGCGTTCAGCACCAGTTTCTCGCTGTCCTTCTCCCTGGTCACATTGAAGGTCATGCTGTAGGCGCAGGGATAGAGATGCATTTCATGCAGGTCCTGGAAGGTATAAATGCTGGTCATGATGCGGCGGCTGAAGGGATTGTTCTTCAGATCAAAGAGCACGCGGTCCACCATGTCGAACATGCCTTCCCTGTACTGATGCTTCACGGACATCTGATAGCCGTAAGCCTTGCCGATGCTGCCGCTTTCATCTGCCCATTCATCCCAGATATGGCTGTTCAGTTCATGGATGTTGTTGGATTTTTTCTGCCAGATCCAGAGCAGTTCATCCACCGCCGACTTCACGGCCGTCCTGCGCAGCGTCAGCGCCGGAAACTCCTTCCGCAGGTCGTAGCGGTTCACCACTCCGAAGCGTTTTATCGTATACGCAGACGTACCGTCCTCCCAGTGCGGACGCACCTTTTCTCCGGTGGTGTCCGTGCCGTTGTCGATGATATCTCTGCACATATTGATAAAAAGCTGATCAGCATATGCCATGGCTGTTTTCCTCCTTTAGTGATCCCGGCTCCGTTCAGGCTTTATTGTCCGGCCTGCTCCCTGGCCAGCTTTTCCCGCTCGATCCTTGCTCTTTCCTCGCACATCTTCTTCCAGCTGGGAAGCGTTTTCATCTTCTCGACCATGTCCGCCAGCACGGCCGGCACGTCGATGTGCTGCGGGCAGGCGTCCGCGCAGGCGCCGCAGCCGATGCAGGCTGAGGGAAGCTCGCGCTCTTCCATGGCCTCCAGCTGCATGGACAGCGGCATGGCGGGCGCATAGCAGATGTTGTTGTACAGACGGATGAGCATGGGGATGTCCAGCTCCATGGGGCATCCGGCGCAGCAGTAGCGGCAGCCCGTACAGGGAACTTCTTTTTTGATGATCTCCGCGATCTCCTCCAGCAGCGCCCTTTCCTCTGCCGTCAGCGGCTTGTCCTCGCTGAAAGTCCGGATATTGTCCTCAAGCTGCTCCATGGTGTTCATGCCGCTTAAAATAACCTTTACGCCCGGCACGTCCATGACCCAGCGCATGGCCCAGGCGGCGTCGGATTCATCGGGGCGCGCGGCTCTCAGCTTTGCCTCGCACTCCTCGTCCAGCTTGGCCAGCTTGCCGCCGTGGACGGGCTCCATCACCCAGATGGGCATTCCGCGCCTGTTCAGCTCTTCCACCAGCAGATTTGCCTGCTGCAGCGTCCAGTCCACATAATTCAGCTCGATCTGGCAGAAATCCATTTTGTCGCCCGCATATTCCAGCCACTCCAGGAAATTGGGATAGCGGCCGTGGAAGGAGAAGCCGAGGTTCCGGATCCTGCCCTGCTTCTTCTGCTCCACGAAATAATCGACCATGCCCCAGCGGGGATCCATGTAGTTCTTGATGGCGTTCTCGTTGATGTTGTGGAGCAGGTAATAATCGAAATACTCTACCCGGCAGTTCTTCAGCTGTCTTTCAAAGGTGGCGGCGGGATCGAAATGATCGCTGAGCTGATGCCCGGGATACTTGGTGGCAAGGTAAAAGCGCTCCCTGGGGTATTTGGACAGCAGCTCGCCCACCGCCGGCTCGGACTGCTGGTTCAGATAGGGGTAGGCCGTATCGAAATAATTGACGCCATGCGCAATGGCATAGTCAAACAGTTGTCCGGTCAGTTCCATATTGACCGTTTTATCCTCATTCAGGGGCAGTCTCATTGCTCCGAATCCCAGCCGTGAGATGGATGCGCCGTTGTGCTCGGTATAAATCATTCTTCCGGTCCCTCCTTTTTTTCTTTGCCTCCTAGTATATACAATCCTACCCCGCTTCGCAAGCCTCACGGCGCCCGGCTTTTGAAAAAGCGGGGCAAAGCGCAAAGAGATCGGGGCCGCAGAGAGACCGCCGCGTAAAGAGATTACTAAGAGAAATGTAAAGCTTTCG
>Ga0129307_1003013_pt1 | contig 11512 bp, 9 predicted proteins | sample P1105metagenome_FD_94437 | JGI IMG/M metagenome (GOLD analysis project Ga0129307, IMG submission 94437) | Capybara group fecal microbial communities from Wisconsin, USA - P1105 metagenome | ecosystem: Host-associated > Mammals > Digestive system > Large intestine > Fecal | place: USA: Wisconsin... | reverse complement strand
GACAAGGCGACGGTCAATCGGTTTCTTCACCACGGCACGGCGAATACCGCGAGCAATCCACCAAAGAATATAAAGGAAAAGAGCTTCGCACAGCCAGACAGAAAAGAACGACATGCCAAGCGAAGCGAAATAGCTTGTCCTAAACAAGAAACAGACCGGGAGAATCACCACCGAGATTCCGGCAATAATGCTTCCCTTGATTCCAGGCGATACATTCCTGACATTCACGAACAGGAACAGCACACCGAAAATGAGTACAAACAAAAAAATCATTTCAGTTTCGCATGGATAAGTGAAAGGACATCGCGATGGACTTCGTCCTGAGTGCGGTCGGCATCGACAACGCTTACGCAGTCGCTGTAATCGCGACCGGCAGCCAAGTAGCCTTCGCGCACACGCTCAAAGAATTCCGCCTTTTCGCTTTCGAGACGGTCAGGCGTTCCACCACGATTCGCCATGCGCTTACGGCTCGCCTCGACAGTCAAGTCAAGCACAATCGTCAGTTCCGGGAAGAAACCGCCGCACGTGAGTTCCGTGAGGCGTTGTACTTTATCTGCACCGAGCCCGCGGGCGTAGCCCTGGTAGGCAAACGTACTCCACGCAAAACGGTCGGCGATGACGACACTCCCAGCATCAAGCGCCGGCTGGATAATTTCGTGAATCACCTGCGCACGGGCCGCATTGTACAAAAGCAGTTCGGTATCGTCGGCCATAACGCCCTTGAACGCCGGGTCCAACAGCAACTCGCGAATCCGTTCAGAAATTTTCGCACCGCCCGGTTCGCGCAGCCTTACGACCTTGTAACCTTCAGATTCAAGAGCACGAACCAGCATGTCAATGTGCGTTGACTTGCCGGAGCCATCGATGCCTTCCAGGCTAAAGAATCGTTTTGCCGTCTGCATATCTACTTTCCAAATAGGACACGTGATTGCCTCGGGCGCGCACGCCCTCTCGCAAATGCACGTCCGAACTTCTAATTACTCCACGTCCTTGCCGTGGCACTTCTTGTACTTGAGGCCGGAACCGCACCAGCAGAGGTCATTGCGACCAAGCTTTGCGCCCGCCTGCTTCTGCGCACGCTTCACGGCGGCAGCAAGAGCCGGATTCACGACGCGGTTCGGACGAGTGCCCGGAAGAGCGCTCTGCGACATCGGCTGATTTGCCGGCTGATCTTCAGAAAGTGCATTCGACTCAGAAGATGCTGCCTGACCAGCGAGGCCCGCAGCCTTGGCGCCTTCAGAGCTGAGCTGTTCTGCGGATTCGGCGGACTGTTCCGCACCTTCCGCGGCGTTACCTGCAGCAGCTTCTTCGGCGGCCTTGCGTTCAGCGTCAATCTGTTCCTGGCTCTTGAGCTGCAACTGATCCGGCGAAACCGTCATGCCGTTCGGGAGCGTGATGCGAATGTTCAAAATGCGGAGCGCCGTAAGCGTCGCAATCTTTTCGAGGCAGTTCTGGAACATCTTGAAGCCGTCGTTCTTATAGACCATCAGCGGATCCTTCTGGGCATACCCGTGGAAGCGGATAGCATCCTTCAGCTGGTCCATCGCATACAAGTGTTCCTTCCACACCTGGTCAATCGTCATGAGCAAGAAGCGGCGTTCGATATTGCGGAAGTCGGCATCCGGAATAATCTTCGTGAGCTTGTCATAACGAGCCTTGCAAAGGTCGATGACTTCGTCCAACACCATTTCCGGAGTCTTCTTGGTGGCATCTTCAAAGCTCAGGTTGTATTCCATGCCGAGCGTGCGCTGCAAGTCCGTATGCAAGTCTTCGAGCTTCCACTGTTCCGGATAGCTCTTCGCCGGAATGTAGGCGGAAACCTTGATATCGCAAGCGTCTTCGATGCGGTTCATGATTTCGTCACGGATATCTTCACCGTTCAAGATACGGCGGCGGAGCCCGTAAATCACCTTGCGCTGTTCGTTCATCACGTTATCGTAGTCGAGCAAGTGCTTACGGATATCGAAGCTCTGGCTTTCCACGCGGCGCTGTGCACCACGGATGGAGCGGGAAACGATCGGATGCGTAATCACTTCGTCTTCGCCCACGCCAAAGCGGCTCATCAAATTCTTGACGCTGTCGCCACCGAAAATACGCATCAGGTTATCGTCGAGGCTGAGGAAGTACTGGCTAGAACCCGGGTCACCCTGACGGCCAGAACGACCGCGCAACTGGTTGTCGATACGGCGGGATTCATGGCGTTCCGTGCCGAGCACGTGCAAACCGCCAAGTTCAGTCACTCCCGGTCCAAGCGCAATGTCGGTACCACGACCGGCCATGTTCGTCGCAATCGTCACCTTGTCCTTGTAGCCGGCGTACTGAATAATTTCAGCTTCGCGGCCATGGTTTTTGGCGTTCAAGACTTCGTGCGGAATGCCTTCCTTTTCGAGCATGCCGTGGAGAATTTCGGACTTTTCGATAGACGCCGTACCCACGAGGAGCGGCTGGCCCTTGCCATGGCGTTCCTTGATCTCGGCGACAATCGCCTTCCACTTGGCGTCTTCGGACTTATAGACCAAGTCCTGCAAGTCCTTACGGATGCACGGCTTGTTCGTCGGAATCACCCACGTGTTCATGTTGTAAATCTTGATGAATTCCGTCGCTTCCGTTTCAGCCGTACCAGTCATACCGGAGAGCTTCTTGTACATGCGGAAGTAGTTCTGGAACGTAATCGTCGCAAGCGTCTGGTTTTCGCGGCGGATAGGCACATTTTCCTTGGCTTCGATAGCCTGGTGGATACCGTTAGAGTAGCGGCGGCCTTCCATCAAGCGGCCCGTGTTTTCGTCAACGATGATGATTTCGCCGTCACGGACGATGTAATCGACATCCTTTTCAAACAAGTACCAAGCACGCAGAGCGTTGTCGAGGAAGTGCACCCAGTCGGCATGTTCGCCATAGAGGTTCGTAATGTGCATCAAGTCCTGGATGTGGAGCACGCCCTTTTCCGTAAACTGGATGTTCTTGTCCTTCTCATCGACAGAGAAGTCCTTGTTGCGCACGAGCTGTTTGGAAATTTCGTTCGCCTTCGCGTACTTTTCGGTCGCGTCTTCGGCAGGACCACTAATGATGAGCGGCGTACGGGCTTCGTCAATCAAGATGGAGTCCACTTCGTCAACAATACAGAAGTTGAGTTCGCGCTGCACCAACTGGTTCGGTTCCACAGCCATGTTGTCGCGGAGGTAGTCGAAACCGAATTCGTTGTTCGTACCGTAAGTCACGTCGGAGTTGTAGCTTTCGCGACGCTGTTCCGCATCGAGACCGTTAATGATAAGACCCACCGTGAGCCCGAGGAACTTATAGACCAAGCCCATCTGCTTTGCGTCACGGCCGGCAAGGTAATCGTTCACGGTCACCACATGCACGCCATGACCCGTAAGGCCGTTCAAATATACCGGGAGGGCAGCGGCAAGCGTCTTACCTTCACCCGTCGCCATTTCGGCGATGGCGCCTTCGTGGAGCACGAGGCCACCGATCATCTGCACGTCAAAGGGCAACATGCGGAACGGCTTCACCGATTCCGGATAGAGTTCGCGGACCTTCGCATAGACGGCAGCCGGCAAATAGACTTCCCATTCGTTCTTTCCGCTTTCGAGTTCAGCCTTGGCCTTGTTCACGGCTTCCTGAAGTTCCGGGCCGAGGGCGCTAAAGTCAAAGCCGAATTCCGGCTTGAAAATGTTGAAGATACCCAAGCGGCGGTCGCACGCTTCGCGGCAAACGGCAAAAGCCTCGACCTTGATATCTTCGAGCGTGGAGCCATTAGCCAATTTTTCGCGGAATTCCGCGCTTTTTGCAGCGAGAGCGTCATCGTCCAGCGTTTCAAGAGCCTTGCAGGCTTCGTGAATCTTCGCAATCACCGGGCGGAGCTGCTTCACCTTACGTTCATGAGGTGTACCAAAAATCTTATGGAGTACTGTATCTACAATGCTCATGGTTATCCTTTATAATCGCCATGGGGCTGCCCATAGCGCTGATTTAAAATTAAACGTGGTTAAAATTAGCAAAACCCATGCCATAAATTTTTTGTTTCAACTTGAAAAGTAGGCTAATAGCCTAAAATCCTTTACTAAATCAAAAAAGTACGTTACGCGGGCGGGGCCCCAGCTCAGAGTTGCGAAGGCCGCACGGGCCCCTCCCTGCACCCTCCCCATCCTTGGCCGACGCTTCCATTCTCTCAACGTTAACTTATCATCCCTTAAAAACAAGCTAATATCGCGCTTTCACTAAATAATTGTTGTATTGACGGTTCACTTTCAAAAATATACCTGTCATAAGAATCATTTTTTTATTTAATTTGAGTAAACAAAACCATCAATATATATATTAGTTACATGAAGAATTTGCATTTCGTTAAAAGCTTTTTTGTGATTGCGGCGGGATTTTTCCTTGCCACCTCCGTAAACGCACAGGTCACCGACGAAGAACTCGCCAAGCACCCCGAATTCACATCGAGCAACTACCTGGTATATCCGGAACCCATAAATACCAAATACACTAAAGCACCCGCAGGCTACAAGCCGTTCTACATCAGCCATTACGGGCGCCACGGAAGCCGTTACCACCACGACTCGAACGAATACAAGTATCTCTACAAGACTCTTTCCAAGGCCGATTCCGCAGGCAAGCTCACTGAGCTCGGCAAGCAAGCGCTCGCTTACGCAAAAGTGCTCGCCACCAAAGCCGCCCCGCAAAAAGGCGACTTGACACAGGTGGGCGTCCACCAGCACGAAGGCATCGCCAAGCGCATGTACAAGAACTTCCCGGAAGTTTTCAGGGACGTAAACGTCGCCGGCAAAAAAGTCACGCCGCACGTCAAGGCTTACGCAAGTACCAGCGGACGCTGCATCGTGAGCATGGCCGCTTTCATGGGGGAACTCCGCGCACAGAATCCCAAAATCAGCCCCGAACTCATCTCCGGCAAGAGCTACATGAATTTCATCAGCGCCTTTGACTGGAACAAGCTCGACTACTCCAAAGTCAAGACCTACACCGACGAAAGCGACAAGCTGTGGAAAAACGTAAACCCGCAACCGTTCCTGAAAAAGCTCTTCGCCGACAGCAGTTATGTTGTAAACAATGTCGAAGCAGACAAATTCTATAACCGATTCTTCGAAATCGCGACATCGCTCCAAGGCATGGACAAACCGCTCCTCGACGAAATCGAAGCCAACGCCAAAGTGCCCGCCGACACTTTCGTGAACCTCTTCACGACCGAAGAAAAAATCACCCGCTGGAAAGCCCAGAACGCCTGGTGGTACAGCCTCGAAGGCACAAGCCCCCTCATCAACAGCCCCAACGGCCTCGACTTCGCAAAACCCACCCTGCAGAACATCCTTGACGAAGCAGACGCAGCCATCGCCGCCGATACCGCACGCGGTTCAGCACCAATCGCCGCAACCCTCCGCTTCGGCCACGATGCAACCCTCCTTCCGCTTGCCGCCCTCATGCAATTGCCCATCGCAAACGCAAAAGTCTCGGACCTCTCCAAACTGCACGAACAATGGAACGACTTCAGAATCATCCCGATGGCAGCAAACCTCCAGATGGTATTCTACAAGGCTCCCAAGAAGCCCATCCTCGTAAAATTCCTCTACAACGAAATCGAACAGATGCCCGGTATCGAACTCGAATTGCAAAACCCTGAACAAAACGCACTCAAAATTGCCCACGGCCCCTACTACTACTGGAGCGATATCCGGGAATTTTACAGGGCCCTCCTCAATAACGAAAAAGCCATCCGCCATTAGTCATTTATCATGAATAAAGTTGCCTTAATCATTTTCGCCCTCGCCGCAAGCGCCACGCTCTTTGCCGCCCCAGACGCTACGTCCAAAAACGCAGCCGCCCAGGACGCCGTACAGAATTTGGTCAACCAAGGCGTGCAGTTTCACGAACAAGGCCAGTACGACGAAGCTATCGCCAAATACAAACAGGCCGAAAAGAAGGCTCCCAAAAACGCCCTCGTCAAATACGAAATGGCATTCTCGTACCACGCCAAGCATGAACTCGACAAAGCGCTCACATACGCAAAAGCCGCCACGAAACTCGACACGAAAGGCCTCAACGAAAATCTTTACAGCCTGATGGGCACCATCTACGACGAAAAAGGCATGCCCGATTCCGCAATCGCCACCTACCGCAAAGGCTTCGAAAAAGAACCGAACTCGTACAACATCCCGTACAACGCGACCATCACCTACATGCGCCAAAACAACGCCGACAGCTCTTACGCCTGGGTCAAGCGCAGCATCAACAATTCACGCACGCACGAAGGCAGCTATTACTACGCAGGGTTCATCGCAAGCCAAATGGGTAAATGGCCCGCCTTTTACGCCTACACAATGTACTCGACGTTCATCACCAAAAAAGGCGAAATCATCCGCGACAACCTTTCAAGACTCTACGGCAAGACAAAATACCTTGTCATAAAAAAAGACAGCACCATCGAAAGGAACAACCCCAACGTCAAGCAGACCGGCAGCGATTCCACCGTCAACAACGAATTTTTGCTTTCCATACAAACGTCGCTTGTCACCGACTCCATCGGCCCGCGCAAATACTACGACACCGACTCCACCTCCGCACAGCAAACAGAATTCCTGATCCACATCCTCGATAAATGCATCAAGCTCATCGCCTTCACCGACGAAATCGACGACCCCATTCAGAGATTCTATCAAGGGCTCATCCGCGAAAGACTGACAGAAGCATTCATTTACAGCATCTGCGAACCCATTGACCGACCGACATTCGCCCAGTGGCTTATCAAGAACCGCTCCGAACAAGCGCGACTCTACCAGTGGTTCAACAGAGAATGGCTAATGCTGTAAAGGATTTTCATGCGCTTTTACGTCCCTACCGACATCTACGTTGAAAAAGACTGCGTAAAAAATCACGCGAAAGATTTGCTCGCCATCGGAAAACGTGCCCTCATCATGACCGGGCACACCTCCGCCAAACGCAATGGCTCCCTGAACGACGTCACCGAAATCCTGAGCGCAAACAACGTTCCGTACCAAATCTTCGACCAAGTCGAAGAAAACCCGTCAACCGACACAGTCAGGGAAGCAACACAAAACGCCCGCGAATTCAACGCCGACTTCATCATCGGCATCGGAGGAGGTTCCTCCATCGACGCCGCAAAAGCCGCAGCGCTCCTCCTCGTGAATCCAGACGTAAAAGCCGATGACCTCCACAAAGCACAACCCCGCGCCCTCAACCATGCGCCCGTCGTCGCCGTCCCCACCACATGCGGAACAGGCTCCGAAGCGACCCCCGTCGCCATCATCACGAACCACAAAATCAACTTAAAGAAAAGCATCCCGCACCGAATTTTCCCTGCGCTCGCCCTCGTCGACGGCAAATACCTCGCCTCCGCGAAAAAAACGCTCATCGTCAACACCGCAGTCGATGCCCTCGCCCACATGGTCGAAAGCATCCTGAACATCCATTCGAACACATTCAACCGCATGTGCCCCGAATACGGACTCAAACTCTGGAGCGAGTGCAAAGACGCCCTCCTTTCCGACGCCCCCGTCGATTCTAGCTTGTACGAAAAGCTCATGCTCACCTCCACAATTGCAGGCATGTCCATCGCACAAACAAGTACCGCCGTACCCCACGGCATGAGCTACGACCTTACACTCGGCAAAGGCACCCCGCACGGCCCCGCCGTCGGCTACTTCCTCGCCGCCTACGTCGAAATCTGCCAAAAGAACGTCCCCCAAGACGTCGCGAAAATCCTCTCGCTTTTGCAATTACAGAACCTCGGCGAATTTTACGAAATGCTCCGCAAGCTCATCGGCACATGCAGCGTCACCCGCGAAATGAAGGACAAATTCATCGCCGCCATGAAAGTGAACCACTCCAAACTCGAACTCGTCCCCGGCGGCATCAGTCCCGAAGACATCCAGTACATCTACGACAAATCCCTCGCCGTTGAATAACAACCCTTCAACCGTCATCCCGGACCCCTCAACTGTCATCCCGGCCTTTGTGCCGGGATCACCTTACACATTAGCCGAAATTTGTATATTATTACACTGAAAATCAAACGGTCAACATATTGGAACCAACATGAAAAAAGCCCTTATCATCATTGCCGTCATCCTCGTAATCATCGTGTGGAAAGGCGTAAGCACCTACAACAACATCATCGCCCTCGAAGAAGGCGTAAAAACGCAGTGGGCACAAGTCGAAAACACCTACCAGCGCCGCTTTGACCTTATCCCCAACCTCGTCAACACCGTCCAAGGCGAAGCCAACTTCGAAAAGAGCACCCTCACCGAAGTCATCGACATGCGCAGCCGCATGGGCGGAACCGTCAAACTCGACGAAAGCCTCATGAATGACGAAGCCGCCCTCAAGCGCTTCCAAGAAGTCCAAGGCAACCTCAGCGGTGCCCTCCAGCGCCTCATGGCCGTCTCCGAAAACTATCCCGACCTCAAGAGCAACAAGAGCTTCCAGGAACTCCGCGTGCAACTCGAAGGCGCCGAAAACCGCATCGCCGTCGAACGTAAGCGCTACAACGAAACCGTGCAGGCATTCAACACCACCATTCGCCAGTTCCCCACGAACCTCGTCGCAGGATTCGCAGGCGCCTCCCCCAAGGCACTCTTCTCAGCTGACGCCGGCGCAAGCACCGCCCCCAAAGTACAGTTTGATATAAAGTAAGTGGTTGGTCATCCTGGAGGGCAACGCCCGATAGGATCCAAAACAATTCGTCATTGCGTTTACACATGACTTGTTCGCCTCGGTAATGCGAAAGCAAGCTTATTTTTCCTCAAAGAGGATAACTCAACTACGAAACTAAAATTTCAAGTTTCGTATATAGGACTGAGCCTAGCATTTGGCGCTTGCGCCACGGGGAGCAAGAAATTTTACAATCAGGCAGATGCCGCGTTGTCTAGCAACACATTCACATAAGTCTGGTACGGGATACCCGCGGCGGCGGCCTTGCGCTTGATCGATTCCACCGTCTTGACCTTAAGCCTTATGGAATACATCTTCTTTTCTTCCTTGGCCTCAGCAATGGCGCGACTGATGCGCGCAATGGATTCCTCCAGCGTCTCCGATTCGTGACCGCCAGTGATTACCATCGGATCTCTCATAGTGGTATCGTTTTCAAGCGCCTCGATCTCCTCTTTAGACAGAAAATCGTCAACCAGCTTGAACCCCTTGGGCAGCCTAATCTTCTCGCGCTTTTTGCACTTCGTCTTCATGAGCTCTCCTTACGGTTATCAATGTTTTCAAATCGTCAGAGACAATTAATGTCCAAAATCGATTATCAACCTCGGTAATAATTTTAGAAACACCTTCTTTATCAGATGGGTCGCGTACCAAGTCTTTTCGCCGCAGAACCCTTCCGAGCATTTCCACGGTGAATCCTCTTTCACGCATTCTCTCAAAAGCGTGCTTTGTGATATTCATCTATTGTCCTCTCTATTATAGAAAATGTATAGATACTTGTCAATACATATTACAATACACATTGTAATACATGCTATTCACGCCTCATCATCTTCGGCAATTCTGAGTTCTTCTTCGTACATTTCCTTATGCGGAGCATATTCGTCTGGAATAACATATGATAGGTATTGCAAAAAATTTCTATAATCCTCCTTCGCGAACTCACTGCCCATGCCAGAAACGCCTTCAAGCACAACATCTGAATAGTGGTCTAGTACATGGAGATTTCGTTCATGACGAAACATCAATCTGTATAGCATTGCGGCGGCTTGATCCTGTTGCTGGCTCATAAGTTCATTAAGCCCCGCTATAGATTCCATGAGTTCTTTAGGCAACTCAATATCTTTCTTCTTTTTAGCCATACAGCCTCCATTAGCCGCTTTTGCGGCTGGTTGATGTTAGAGGCGTCCCCTTATTCCTAAATTTCAGAAAAAAAAGACGCGATTCTCCATTTGACAGAGAATCACGTGCTGCATTAATGTACCTAATATCGCTAGATGTGGCAAGGGGTGCAGAAAAATTTTACACAACCTGTTGATTCCTGCAAATTTACTCCGCCACTCAATTTCTATTTACACCGCCATTTGACGTTTTTACACCGCCACTATTTTTCAAGAGACGGAGCAAATCTTCTTGAGTTCACCGTTTTATTTCAGGAAATTTCAAGCAAAATTCTTCGTTCGCTTTGACTACGATCATTATGAGAATTTTTAAGGTTTCTATATACGCTCGCTGTAGATCTTGTTCTGTTCCACGGAAAGAACCATGCAAGAAAGCATTTCTCAAATCCATTCCGTTTGAGAACTCTTTCTTGTTCATTACAAAATTGAAGTAATTGATTTCTTGACGAGAGAATAGAGTATCGTCAACATCAATTTCATCAGCATTTTTCAATTTCTCTAAAATTTCTTTTGTTTCCACAGCTTGGTGCACAAAACAAACGACTTCATTTTCATATAGGTCGTATAGAAGATTGCATCTAACAACATTTAGCCCAAGGCTACCATCTGTTTTTAAACGCAAAGAGCCTCTCTCTATCAACCAATTTATCCATTCCTGCGCAGGTTTTGCAAAATCGTTTATGGAAAGGTGCTCTTTAGCAATTATCTGTGCCAAAGATTCATAGCCATTCCATGCGAAATTCATGCCAAACATTAAATTAAATGTAAAGAGGAAACGCATTTCATCTTTCAAGTCCTTCCCTTTCGCATAGGCGTATTTCTGTTCTAGAAAACTTTTCAGTTCACCGATGCCGACAGGTTTAGAGGAGATATTCATTAAATCCTTATCAATGCAACCATCTTCTCTATAGTATTTTAGTTGTTTAATGAGGCTGTCTATTTCAATGAATAACAATTTTATCCGTTCATCTAAAGATGTTATTTTCGACGGGTTCTTGAATTCAAAGCCAAGGATACCAAAACTTTCACTCAAATATGTATTAAAGAAATAATCAAACAAATCTTCTAGACAGATGCCATATTCATCCAATTCTTGAATATAGGCTAATAGTATTTTAAAACAAATCTTTTGATTTATTTTGAATTGGGAATTTATAGGATAATGTTTTATCCCATTATTTATTCCAAGATATGCATCTAACGAATTATTCTTTTTTGAAACAAATTGACATCGTAATTCTGAATCAAAAAAATCAAATAAATCAATAAAGTTGTTTAGTAATGTTATAAAATCTTGATGCTCACGTATCCATTTTTTGCTATAGACATAGAAATCAAAATTGTGTTCCTTGTCGTGGTAATAATCTTTTTGTTCGTCTATTTCCTGAAAAAAGGCTTCACATCCACAAGGAATCAGGGAACATTCTGAAATGTGATTCTTCCAGAACTTTTCTTTAGCACGCCTTGCTTTTAAACGCAATTTATCATCTATATCAAGGCCTTTTATTATGGGTGCATTTTCAATCAATTCCAAATAATTTGGATGCGGCTCAAACGCTTCATCAACATAATAATAAAGGATGCTTTTTTTCTTGTTTTCAGTTAATGCTTTAGGGAATGTAATGTTTTCTTGCTTTGCAAATTTT
>Ga0129307_1003012_pt1 | contig 11515 bp, 11 predicted proteins | sample P1105metagenome_FD_94437 | JGI IMG/M metagenome (GOLD analysis project Ga0129307, IMG submission 94437) | Capybara group fecal microbial communities from Wisconsin, USA - P1105 metagenome | ecosystem: Host-associated > Mammals > Digestive system > Large intestine > Fecal | place: USA: Wisconsin... | reverse complement strand
CTGCCACTTCAAAAGAAGTGAAAACAGGTGCCTGGGGATATACGCCGCTGCAGGCGACATCCTCGCGGACCGGGAACTGGCGCTTTACCTGTCAGACAATGTGGTTTGACGTTGACGTGGAGAAGCGGGAATGCACCGTCTATAAGGCAGGCAGGGAAGATACGGCATCGGAATGGAATCTGTTCGGCCGGACCGCTTATTCTCGGGAGATCGTCATGCAGGGCATTGACGGCACGCGCATGCTGTTTGCGCAGGATGAAACGGATTCTGTGGACTTCGCTGCGAAACCGCTGACGGATTTCCGGCTGGCTTGCGGGACGAGTGAATCGAAGGATAAAGCAGAGGAGAAAGGCCTGAGCGCGGAGATGAAAGAGGCCGGCGGCCTGCCCGTTTTCCGGCTGGATTCGGAGGAGGACCTTCTTCTCTTCTCAAAGATCTTTGACGAGCCGGCGCCGAATTATGGCAAGATCGGGCTGAATAAGGCGCTTCAGACGTATGACAGCGCGTTTTTCAGGGAGAAAGTGCTGTTTGCCGTATACGGCAGTTTCGGCCCGAGCTCTCTGGAGGAAGAGTATTTCCGGGTGGGAAGCCTTTGGCGGAACAATGTTCTGCATCTTCGCCTGGGAGTGGTGGTCCCCCTCGGAACGGCGATGACGGAAGATCTTGTCTACAGCTGGATCCTTGTTCCGATGGAGCGAAGTGCCGTGCGTGACGTGACTGCGTATGACGCGACCTTGGCCTGGCAGGCGCTTCCGCCTGACTGGACCGAAGGCGTCAATCCGGATTGGAGAAAGCAGTAAAGCGGTAGGCAGAGAAGATAAAGGGACCGTTATTCACGGCCCTGGTCTTTGACGAAGAATATTTATTTCAGGCTTTCCGCCCAGTCGTGAATGATCTTTTCGGCTGCTGCGCGGTCCTCGGCGTTAAAGGCCGAGTGACACATGTAGACGATATCGCCGGTGGTGATGTAGGCGGTCAGGCCCTTGCGACCCTGCACCTCGGCATCCGATTCGAATACGATGCAGCGGTGCCCCGCTCCGGTGATGAATTCCTGCATTTCATAGGAGCCGGTGCCGGCCCAGCCGATGTCGAAGACGTTCTTGTCATAGTGCTCCGTAAACAACGTCGTCCAGATTTGCGCAGTGACCTTATCCGAAATAGCATCCCGCATGATCTGGATCTGGCTGATCCTGCCGTCCGAATCACCCACGACCGCGACCTGGAAGATAGTCGTGTGATCATAAGGGAAAACCGGGATCTGCAGCTTGTCATAGCCGATGTAGGCAGCAGCCTCCTCTGCGCTGTCCACGTTTTTATAAAAGCTGCCCGCGAAGAGGTTGCTGTAGGGCTTGTGGTTTTTGAACTGCTCCCGGATGACGTCAGAGGCTTCGCTGACTTCCCCTGTGATCTCCTTCATCGGGATGCGGGAAATATTGGCTTTCACTTCATAGCCGTTCATCATGAGTTTTTTTACTGTAAATCCGCCTGTCGCACCGTAGACGCCTGCGCCGCAAAACAGCACGAAAACGGCGGCGACGGCCGCCCATTTGAGAAACTTCGGCTTCTTTCGGACCGGGAAGCTGTGGACTTCCGCCTCTTCGAGAAGATCCGCTCCGATGCCGCTGATTCCGTTGTACATATCTTCCTTCTTCATGATCTGCTCCAGTCTTCGATCGCCTTTTTCAGGCTTCTGCGCAGGCGCAGCATGATCTGCGCCATTTTCTGCTCGCTGCAGCCGCAGGCCGCGGCCAGGGATATGACGGACTCGCCGAAATAATAGCGTCTGATGAAGAGGACCCGCTCATCGCGTTTCTGCGCGCGCAGCCAGCCCTCGATAAGGGCGGACAGCGCATTGGCTTCCACTTCTTCCTCCACGCTGAAGGAGGAGGGAATGGTCTCGGCAAGATCATCCAGTACCTCGGTAAGGGTGCCGTTGCCGCGTTTTGCGGCATGGCTTTCGCGGAAGCGGCTGATCGCAATGTCCCGGATGAGCTTACTTAAGAATGCTTTCAGGGAATCCGGTTCGTGCGGCGGGATGCGGTTCCAGGCAGCCAGCAGGGCGTCGTTGACACACTCCTCGGCATCCTCGGGACTGCCCAGAAGGTTCAGTGCGATGCGCCGCAGAAAACTGCCGTATTTCTGTTCACTTTCCGTGATGGCGCGTTCATCCCTTGCCTGATACAGGCGGATCAGTTCTTTGTCATCCATGGTTCAGCGCTTGTGCCCTCTGCAGAGAAAAGGTCCTCTCACTGATAAAGCCGCAAAATGTGGGGGAATATTGACAGGCCCTTTCAAATAAAGCCGCAAAATGCGGGGAAATATTGCAGAAGTACATAAAAACGTTCCGCGCGGCCAGCCGCACCGCCCGGCAGCTGCCTTCACAGACCCGGCATTAGGCCGGCCGGCTGACGGCACATGCGCCGGCAAGCGCAGGCTCCGGATAAAAACCGCGCATTCCTCTGCGCGGTTTTTACCGAGGTTCAGCGAAAATGCATCAGGCATTTTCGCGGTTCACGAGGCTGCCGGTAAGCCTGCGTGAAGGCGGCGCATCCTGGTGCCGTCCCGGACGGACGCCTGTCGGGGATGGGGAGGTCTGCTGCCGGGCGGTATGCGGGTTTCGTCATGCGCGTGGCAGGATCCTATAGCCGACCACGAAGCGGTTTTGGGAGATCGCAGCGCGGAGATCCTCAAAAACACGTTCTCCGGTATCATTGATATAGTAATTAAAGATATGCAGCTTCTGGTCCTCCGGCGCCGTATAGGCGGCCACGGTATGCAGCCCGCCGAAGACGGTATTCCGGTTCCAGAAAGAGAGGATATAGACCTGAAAACTGCCCTTGAATTCCGTGATCACGGAGGCCAGGGCCTGATAATTGGTATAACTCACAGCTTTTACACCGTGCTGCGACAGAACATCGCCGATCGAGAAGGGGTCGGTGCCCATATCGCCCTGCTTAAAGCCGCGCATCACATAGCCGGATGCTTCAAAGTCCCGCAGAACATCGGCAAATCTGACGTCACGGCCCAGCAGCCGCAGTGCGTTGTACGCAGCCGCGATCTCGCAGCCCACATTTTTCATGGGCGAGCGGCCTATAGTAAAGGGCGGGCAGACGGCCTGACCGTAGATGTATCCCATATCCGGACCCTCAAGGGCCCGGTTTTTTTCATGGTTTTCTTCGATTTGCGGGGAGACGTGCCGGTGCGCGGAAAACAGCCGGCGGGTAAACGCCAGCGGCAGAGGACGGAGCTTTTTGCTTTTCTTTGCGGGTTCGGCCAAGGGCAGGATTCCTTTCACTCTTACCGGCGGCGGGAGAGGAGGCAGCTTACGTGTTTTCTGCGGTCTTCAGGATGACCGGAAGGGCATCGATGATGTCGGAGGCCATCACGGCATGTTCGCCGAGCTTTGCGGCGGCTTCATCGCCGGCGAGCCCGTGCAGATAGACGCCCAGGCAGGCGGCGTTGTAAGGCTGCAGCCCCTGTGCGATGAGGGAGGCGATCACCCCGGCCAGGACGTCGCCTGCGCCGCCGGTCGCCATGCCAGAATTGCCGCTGTTGTTGATCATGAGGCGGTTCCCGTCGGAAACCGCGGTCCGGTGGCTCTTCAGCACGCAGATGACGCCGCGCTCCTCGGCGAAGGATAAAGCCGTTCCGGGAATATCAGCCGTCACGGTCTCGACCGGGCAGCGAAGAAGACGCGCCATTTCCATCGGGTGGGGCGTGATGACGGCTCCAAAGGGCACTTTGCTCCACAGCTCCGGATGCGCGGCAAGGAGGTTCAGCCCGTCCGCATCCAGAACGATAGGCATGGCAGCCGCTTCGATCGTCCACTTCACGAGATTCAGGGCATTTTCGGACTGTCCGAGTCCCGGTCCCAGCACGATGGCGGAAGCGCCTGCGAGAGCGTCTTTCAGCCACTCTTCCTCAGCGCCTTCGTCCGGATAGACCTTCAGCACGGCTTCGGGGAGCTGTGTCTGATAAATGACGCGGTTTGCCTCGGGGCAGACGATGCCTGCCAGACCGCAGCCCGTGCGGTAAGCGGCCTTCGCTGCCAGATAGGCGGCGCCGGACATGCCCCTGCAGCCGCCGATAATGACGACTTTGCCGAAGGTCCCCTTGTTCGATTCCTGCGAGCGCATGGGCAGCAGGTTCAAAAGATAGCGGGTATAGGTGAGTTCCATGAAAAGCCTCCCGAGGCTCTGCTCATCAGGTATGAGAGCTTCCGCCGTTTACTCCACGGCATTCATATAGGCGGTCTGCTCCGCGCTCAGGCTGTCCACCTTGATGCCCAAGGACGCCAGCTTGACCGAGGCAACCGCTCTGTCGATCTCGCGCGGCACCTGATAGACGCCCGGCTTTAAATGATGCCCGTGAATAGCCAGATACTTCAGGCTTAAGGCCTGGATGCCGAAGCTCATGTCCATGATCTCGGCCGGATGGCCGTTGCCGGCGGCAAGGTTCACCAGACGGCCTTCCGCGAGCAGGTTCAGCACGCGGCCGTCCGCCATGCGGTAACCGGTGATGTGCGGCTTTCTCTGCCAGATCTTCGTTGCTGCGGCAGCCAGATCGTTTTTATTGATCTCCACATCAAAATGTCCCGAGTTGGCCAGCAGCGCGCCGTCCTTCATTACGGCAAAGTGCCGGCCGGTGATCACATCCTTGCAGCCGGTCAGAGTCACAAACAGGTCGCCGAGCTTTGCGGCCTCATCCATGGGCATGACGCTGAAGCCGTCCATGGTCGCTTCAATGGCCTTGACCGGATCGATCTCCGTCACGATGACGACAGCGCCCATGCCCTTCGCGCGCATCGCAAGGCCCTTGCCGCACCAGCCATAGCCGGCCACGACCACGGTCTTGCCGGCAATGATGAGGTTCGTGGGGTTCATGATGCCGTCCAGGGTGGACTGGCCGGTGCCGTAGCGGTTGTCAAACAGATGCTTGCAGTCCGCGTCGTTGACGTCGATCATGGGCCAGGACAGCAGCCCGGCCTTTTCTCTGGATTTCAGGCGGTGGATGCCGGTGGTGGTCTCTTCGCAGCCGCCGATCAGATTTTTGCCGTACTCCCGGCACTCGCCGTGCAGAAGATGGACCAGGTCGCCGCCGTCATCGATGATGAGGTCCGGGCAGGCGGCCAGGGAATTCTTCAGAAGAGCGGTATATTCCTCATCGTTTACCCCGTGTCTTGCGTGAACTTCCACGCCGCTTTCCGCAAGTGCAGCAGCCACGTCATCCTGCGTGGAGAGGGGGTTGCAGCCGGTGGAAATGACCCGCGCGCCGCCCGCCGCGAGCGCCTGCGCAAGGTAGGCAGTCTTCGCCTCCAGGTGGATGGACATGGTAATGGTCATGCCCTTAAACGGCTGTTCCTTCTCAAAGCTGGCACGCACGGCGTTCAGGATGGGCATGTAGCTCTTGACCCAGTCGATCTTATCGCGCCCGGACGGTGCCAGGGACATATCCTTCACTTCATTCATGTTGAGTTCTCCTTGATTGGTTTCCATGCTCATTATACCAGTGATTTCACAAAAAGGACAGAGCTTCCTCACGTTTCTCTCACAGTTAGCGTTTATACTGCGGATTACAGAGGGATACCCTCTTTAATATAGAGCAAAACATGGATTCAGGAGATTTTAGATATGAATAAGCAGATCGTTGTGATCCCGGCCTATGAGCCGGGAGAGAAGCTGCCGGACCTGGTGAAAGAGGCGGCGGCGGCCGGGCTGATCCCGGTCGTGGTCGATGATGGCAGCGGAAAAACCTATGAATACCTCTTTGCGCAGCTTGACGGGGAGGCCGCAGTGCTGCATCATGAGGCAAACAAGGGAAAGGATCAGGCCCTAAAGACAGCTTTTCTTTATATTAAGGAAAGCATGATGACAGAAAAGGTCTGCGGCCCGGAACAGACCGTTGTGGTGACCATGGACTGCGACGGGCAGCATACCGTATCGGACGCCCTGAAGGTACTTGAGGCGGCGGAGAGGGAGCCGCAGGCACTGATCCTGGGCAGCCGCGCATTGAAGGAAAAGGTGCCGCTGCGCAGCCGCCTGGGCAATGACATCACCCGCCTGGTCTTCCGCCTCGCGAGCGGCACGGCGGTGCATGATACGCAGACCGGCCTGCGCGCCTTTTCGGGGACCCTGCTGGATGAGATGCTGGAAATCCCCGGCGAACGCTACGAATACGAGATGAATATGCTCCTTCGCTTCGCAAAAGAGAAGCGGCCCATCCGCGAAGTGGAGATCGAGACCATTTATATCGGAAAGAATAACGATACCACCCATTTCGACACGCTGAAGGATTCCTGGCGGATCTATAAGGATATCCTGGGCTTTTCGGCCTCGTCATTTGCCTGCTTTCTGCTGGACCTCGGCTTGTTTGCCGCATTTTCGGCGCTGCTGAAAAATGCCTTCGCGGCGTATCTTGCCGCAGCGAATATCGGCGCGCGCGTGATCTCATCGGCGGTCAACTATACGCTGAACCGCAATCTGGTCTTTAAAAGCAAGACGGGCGTAGCGAAGTCCGCCGTGCAGTATTTCCTGCTGGCTGCAGGCATTCTGGCCGGGAATACACTGGTGCTGAACGTTCTGGTGAATACCCTTGGCGTTGCCCGTATCCCGGCCAAGCTGCTCACGGAAGCGCTGTTCTTCCTGATCAGCTGGACCGTGCAGCGCCGCGTGATCTTCCGTAAAAAGAAGGAAGACAACACCCCGGGGCTGCCGCTGGAGGCGGCCGGAGAGGAGGCGGCATGAGACACAGAAAGTGGATCATACTGATCTTTTCCGCGGCCTTGCTTGCCTTTACGCTCTATGCCGCACTGGACACCTTCGTACTGACAAGAGTCTATACCCCTGTGACGGTGAGTGAAGCGCTGACGCAAAGCACCGCCGCCCAAGCTGAAAATACGGATGTCGCGCAAAGCGCCGCTTCCGATGCGGCAGCAGAGGAAAGTGCGGAAACAAAGTCCTCCCGCAGGGGGAAAAAGACTTCCTCTGCCGCAAGTGCGGAGACGGAGGGAACGTCATCCCAAGACTCCGGAAGTACCTCCCTGCTTGGCTTCGGAAATATGTCTTCTTCCGCCGTGCAGACGGCTGTCTCATACAGCGATGCCAATATTTCCGTCACGCTGACCACCTACAGACAATATGACACCGATATCTATGTGGCAGACGTGCAGCTTTCCTCTGCGGAGTATCTGAAAACCGCCTTTGCGCAGAACGCCTACGGCAAAAACGTGACGGATACGACTTCCTCCATGGCGCAGTCAAACGGCGCGATCCTGGCCGTCAACGGCGATTATTACGGCGCGCGGGAATCCGGCTACGTGCTGCGAAGCGGCGTGCTGTACCGAAACACCGCAAAAAAGGGGCAGGAGGATCTGGTCATCTATGCCGACGGCTCCTTTGAGATCATCAAGGAGACGGAGGTGAGCGCGGAAGAACTGCTTGCCCGCGGCGCCGTGCAGATCCTGTCCTTCGGACCCGGCCTGGTCGCAGATGGACAGATCGCCGTGACGGCAGATGAAGAGGTGGGCAGGGCTATGGCCAGCAATCCGCGCACCTGCATCGCGCAGGTGGATGAGCTGCATTATCTCTTTATCGTCTCGGACGGCCGCACGGACAGCAGCGAGGGCCTCAGTCTGTATCAGCTGGCTGCCTTTGCGCAGAGTCTCGGGGCAAAGACCGCCTACAATCTGGACGGCGGCGGCTCGAGCGCCATGGTCTTTAACGGAGAACTCATCAACAATCCGACCACGAACGGCAGCAGTATCAAGGAAAGGAAGGTGAGCGACATTGTTTACATCGGCTACTGAATCGGCTGCGAAAAAAAATATTCTGATTGCGGCAAAGGATGTTCCGCTCCTGCGCAAAAGAGCCTTCAGGGGCCTTCTCATCTCGCTGGCGCTGGCTGCGGGCGGCGCGGTCTATGAGCATTTCAGCCACGGCGTCTGGTCCTGTGCGATGGTCTACGCCTTCATGATCCCGCTTGCCGGCGTCACGCTGCCTTCCATGCTGCTTGAGCGGAGTCCGAAAAGAACGATGCCGGGCGAGCTTCCTGTTCTGCTCTGGCATTTCGGCCTCGCTGTGCTGACAGTTGGGAGCCTGTTTTCCGGCGCGCTGGAGATCTACGGAACCACAAACAGTCTGACCCGCGTCTACTGGTGGGCGGGTGGGCTGCTGACCGTATCTGCTGCGCTGCTGATGCTGCCCGGGATGCTCAACGCGGGGAAAAGCACGGAAAAGAAAGATCAAATAAGGCGTTCTTCTGATCGCAGCAACTTGTAAAAGTTCGGACAAACGTGTACAATCTTTCCTGTCGGTGTGCTGCCGGCAGGATTTTTTGACCGGTCATCTTGGAGAAAACCGGAGGCCGGCGCGGGAATCTTAAATGCGGGGAGAATCATATGAAGCATCTTACTCAGTTTTTTGTAAGCGCAGCGGTTTTTGACAACCTGATCAGTGTGATCATTCTTGTCGTGATCGCAGTTTTATTACTGGGCTTTCTGGGCGTTCTGGCCAGGCGCGACAAAAAACGCCGCGAGCCGGAGAAAAAAGGCATCCAGGCGGCCGCCGGACTGAGCACGCAGCAGAGCTTCGCACTGAATGCGGAAGAGATCGACTTAAGTCTGCTCTGCGCGCAGAAGGGCGTTCGCGCGATCATGGACGAGGACGAGAGGCTGCTGCTGAAGGCCTACGCGGCCGGAGAAAGCGAGGCGGAGCTTGCGGCAAGATACGGCATATCCCGCGAAGACATGACCACGCAGATCTCGGAGCTGTTTGCCCGCCTTGAAGTGAACAGCCGCGCCGAACTGTTAAAAAAACTGCAGGATATGTATCGCAGCGAAACCTGAAGGATGCGGGAGCAGTATGTATCAGAATAAACTGAGAGAAAAACTGAAAGAAGCACTGGCGGCGGTGGCGCCCATCGCCCTGATCGTTCTGGTGCTGTCCCTTACCATTGTTGCGGTGCCCAGCGGGGCTCTCCTTGCCTTCCTGTTCGGCTGTGTTCTGCTGATTATCGGCATGATGTTTTTCACGCTCGGGGCGGAGCTGTCTATGCAGCCCATGGGAAGCAGGATCGGGGCGAGCCTGACCAGAACGCGGAATCTGCCGCTCATCCTGATCGTGAGCTTTGTCCTTGGCGCGCTGATCACCGTGTCCGAGCCGGACCTGCAGGTCCTGGCGGGACAGGTGGCGTCGATCCCGTCCGCCACGCTGATCATTTCGATCGGCCTGGGGGTCGGCCTCTTCCTGATGATCGCCATCCTGCGCATTCTGCTGCAGATCCCGCTGCAGACGCTGCTTCTTGGACTCTATGGACTGGTCTTTATTCTGGCTTTCTTTGCCCCGCCTGATTTTCTGGCGATCGCCTTCGACGCCGGCGGGGTGACGACGGGCCCCATGACGGTGCCGTTCATCATGAGCTTCGGCGTGGGCATCGCGGCCATCCGCAGCGACCACTCTGCCTCGGACGACTCCATGGGCCTGATCGCGCTGTGCTCGGTGGGGCCAATCCTGACAGTACTGATCTTGAGTCTGATCTTTCAGCCGGAAAACGCGACATATTCTTCCTCGCTGGTGCCGGATGTATCGGAGTCGACGGAGCTTGGCCGGATCTTCGCGGCGGGCTTTCCGGCCTATATGGCGGAAATGGGACGGTCCCTGCTGCCGCTTGTCATCGTCTTTGCCGGCTATCAGTTCTTCTTTATTAAACAAGGCAGGCAGTCGCTGAAGAAGATCGCGGTCGGTATCCTGTACACGTATATCGGGCTGGTCCTCTTCCTGACAGGGGCGGGGATCGGCTTCATGCCTGTCGGCTATTATCTGGGCGAGGCACTGGCGGCGTTCGATGTTCCGCAGATCATCGTGCCTCTCGGCGTTCTGATGGGCTATTTCATCGTAAAAGCCGAACCGGCCGTTTATGTGCTGAAAAAACAGGTGGAAGAGGTAACGCAGGGCGCTATTTCAGGCAGAATGCTGGAGACGGCATTAAGCTTCGGCGTGGCGGCATCGGTGGGGATCGCCATGCTGCGCGTGCTCACGGGGGTCAGCATCATGGTCTTTCTGCTCCCCGGCTACGGGCTCGCGCTGCTGCTTTCGTTCTTTGTGCCGAAGATCTTTACGGCGATTGCGTTTGACTCCGGCGGTGTCGCTTCCGGACCCATGACGGCGGCCTTTCTCCTGCCTTTTGCTATGGGGGCCTGCGCCGCCCTGGGCGGGAACATCATTACCGATGCCTTCGGCGTGGTGGCCATGGTGGCGATGACGCCGCTCATCGCGCTGCAGCTTCTTGGCCTGGTCTACCGGATCCGCGCCGGGCGGCATATCAAACAGCCGCCCATGGCACCGGAATTCTTTGCCGAGCTGGATAACAGCGCGATCATAGAACTGTAGGTGGCGAAATGAATGAACTGAGTCTGATGACCGGGATCGTGGGGCGCGCGAAGCTTCCCGAACTGCTGGCCATATTAAAGGAAAGAAAAGTGCAGGTGAATCTTATCGCGCTCGGCCGGGGAACCGCGGCCAACGACGTGATGGATATGCTGGGGATGGAAAGCCCGGAAAAGGCGGTCTGCTTCAGCATCGTGACCGGGGATGCCTGGAAAGCGGTGAAGCGGGACCTGCGCCAGAAGCTGCAGATCGATGTTCCCGGCGTCGGGATCGCGTTCAGGATCCCGATGGCCAGCATCGGCGGCAAGCGGGAACTGATGTTTCTGACGGACGGGCAGGGCTTTGCCCGCGGCGAGGAGGAGAGCATGAAGAACACGGAGAGAGAACTGCTGCTGGTCATCAGCAATGAGGGATACAACGAACTGGTCATGGACGCGGCCAGAAGTGCCGGTGCGCGGGGCGGGACCATCATCCATGCCCGCGGCACTGGCATGAAGCAGGCCGAGCGCTTCTTCGGCGTTTCTCTGGCCTCGGAAAAGGATGTTCTGTTCATTGTGACCCGTACGGAAGAGAAAAATCAGATCATGAAGGCCATTATGGAGAAGGCCGGCGTGGACAGCCCGGCGGGCTCCATCGTCTTTTCTCTTCCGGTCACGGACACGGCAGGCCTGACCCTGACGGATGCCTACGCGAAGGAAGAGGAGGCTAAAAAGAGGGAAGAAGCCGCGGCGGCACAGACCGACGGGGAAACAGACGCCGGGCAGGAGGCGTAAAACCGCCTGAAAACCACAAGATGTAGTGGCCCATTTTGCCGCCCTCCACAAGGCGAAAAACGCTCAAAAAAAAGTTGAAAAAATTTGAAAAAAGTAGTTGACAAGTTGGGGAGGGTGTGATAGATTATCGAATGCGCCTTGAAAAAGCGCCGCACCTTGACAATTAAATGATGCAATCCAACCCTGAAAATTCTTTTTTTTCCGCGGCCCGTTCCGGCCGACGGAAAAGAATTTCAAGGAACGAAAAAACGACCTAATACAAGGTAAATAACGGACAAAGAAGTCAGCAATGGATTCTTAGTCTGTGATCAAATTTTAACATGAGAGTTTGATCCTGGCTCAGGATGAACGCTGGCGGCG
>Ga0129307_1003011_pt1 | contig 11515 bp, 8 predicted proteins | sample P1105metagenome_FD_94437 | JGI IMG/M metagenome (GOLD analysis project Ga0129307, IMG submission 94437) | Capybara group fecal microbial communities from Wisconsin, USA - P1105 metagenome | ecosystem: Host-associated > Mammals > Digestive system > Large intestine > Fecal | place: USA: Wisconsin... | reverse complement strand
TGGCGATCCATACACAAGTGATGCAGAGTACTTATACCTCGTAGAGGGAGCGAACGGCGAAACAGACATCTTCATTTTTGATACTTCTGCATATGACCTTACTGTTGCTGCAGGAGAGATTAGAGATTACATCACGCAGAGGGCGGAAAAAGAAGGTCTCCCGGTGTTGGCCATTGCGGAGATGACTTCTGAAGGGTACAACGCACGGCTGTTTGAGGCGCAGGACGCGATGCGCAGCAATGCACTCAAACTGCAGAATGAATTGACCAGTTATACAAACAACTCATTAAATGCTCCGGCAAAGATTTCTGCATCACGCATGAGCAAACGGGCATTACTCAAGTATGTCCTGATGGGACTGATCGGTGGTCTGTTCCTGGGGATTGTATTTGTGATTTATCTTGTGGTTCGTAAAGGAACACTGCTTTCATCCGAGCAGATTAGAGGTGCGTTCGGGCTCAAAGAGATCGGTACCTATAAAGCAGATGACACTGAGAGCGTTGGACTTCTCTCTACAACGATTGATGCGATTACCGGTGAGGATAAATGCGTCATGCTGTTCAGCGATGCGGCACCGGAGATGTGTGAGAATCTCGCCGCCGCCCTGAACAAGGAGGCAAAGCAGGAGTTCCTGTGCGGCAGCGGTCTGAAGGAGGATGTTGCCGGTGCCGAAGCCATGGGCACAGCGGACAGCGTGGTCATCCCGCTGCGCTGCGGAAAGTCGACGATGAAGGAAGTGCAGACGAGTATCCAATGGGCGCAGCGCTTTAAAAAAGAGGTGCTTGGGTTTATTCTCCTGGAGGGATGACAGGGTATTTATTAATCTGAAGGCCCGCTATAGCAGATATTAAGAGACTTGAAGTATCCTTGATGACGGCAATACATACAGGAGGCAGAAATGGGTTCATTAAAGGAGCGGGACTATTCATTTGACGCGATCAGGGGCTTTTGCATGTTCCTCATCCCGCTGCAGCATTTCTTTGAGGCGGATGCTGCGCATTCGTATCACAGCTGGGAAGGGTTCATCTACTTCACGATCGATCTTTTTGTCATGCAGGCGTTTTTCTTCCTGTCCGGGTATTTTTCGAAAAAACCGGAGCGCGGCAGGGAAATCGCTGTGAAGGCCTTACTATGGCCGCTGCTCATGACATTTCCGTTCTTTATGGTCATGCAGTTCGTGGTTGACGTTGACCTGAAGTTCAATATCCTGCAGCCGCCTTTTGCGATGTGGTTCCTGCTCTGCCTGTTCTATTACCGGATGTTCCACAAGGACTACATCAGGATCAAACATCTCTTTGGTGTTGTGTTCCTGCTGGGCCTTGTGGTGGGTGTTATCCCGTCGTTCAGCGCGACGCTGTCGCTGGCAAGAGCGGTCAACTGGATGCCGTATTTCCTGCTGGGGTATTACTGTACGCCGGAGCAATTGAAGAAAGTGCGTTCCCTCAGATGGTGGCAGACTGCGCTGCTGGCCATCTTCCTTGTAGCTGGTGTGTACTTCTTCATGCAGTATGCGCCGTTTAGCCATTACGGCGCGGTGCAGTTTTCCACCAGCAATAAGATGGCAGGGATCTCCTGGTGGTCCAACATCATCGTTCATTTGGCCGTCTTTGCTGTCAGCCTTGCTTTCCTGATCGTCCTGTTCAATGTGTTCGGCAACAAGAAGGGCTATTGGTCCTGGATCGGGCAGAACACCATGCCGATCTACATCTTCCATATCGTGGTTTTCCACCTCATCGGCCGTAACGGGCTGGGGTTCGGTCTGTTCACACCGCCTGCCTATGATACGCCGCTGTACCTGCTGTACGTGTTGGTGCTGGCCTTTGTTGTGACGACCGTGCTGGCAACGAAACCGTTCGTCTGGCTGTATGATGTGATCTTCGGCAAGACGTATGATCTATTCATTGCGTTCTTCCACAGGATCGCGGAGCCTGCAGGGGGGCTTGTTGAGAAAGCGCTGCTGGCGATCTGGCCGCTGAGGGTCATATCCGGCGATTCCGATCAATAGAACCTGCGGACGGAAAGGGCGGGCCGCTGAAACCGCTTGACGCACCCCGCGGTTGCTAGGTAAAATAATAAAGAACTGGTCCACTTTCTGTTTTTGTAGAAAAAACTGCCTGCGGGACCTGTTTTTTAATGGGATCCGGCAGGCAGTACAGAGATAGAGGATGAGAAAGATGGATACCAGAAAGAAAAGACATGAAAAAAAGAATACTGCAGGGTACGGCAGCATCCGGTGCAGAAGCGCTCTCCTGACATCCTGTCTGACTTTGCTTGTTGCGGGCTGGCTGTTCTTCGGCGCGCAGAGCGCGAGCGCTATGAGCTGCTATATCGACGCGCAGCCGGAGCAGGCAGAGGTCGGCCAGGACGTGACGGTCACCCTTGTCTTCAGCGGTGACAACGTGGGCCGCGTGCGCGCCACGCTTGAGTACGACAAGTCCGTTCTCAGCTATCAGGGCGAGGAAGGGGACACCGGCGAGGTGTCGCTGTACATGGCCAGCGACGGCGATGGGATCTCCTACAGCCTGCCGTTCAAGGCGGCCGGGGAGGGTAGTTCCTACCTGACCATGACGCCGCTCGATGCTTACGACATGGACGAGATGAGCATCTCCCTGCCCGAAGCGCAGAGCATGAGCGTGACGGTCAAGGCGACGCAGGCCGCGCCGCAGCCGGCGGAAACGCAGAAAGAGGAAGAACCGAAGACGGAACCTGCCGCGGAAACCAAGGATGACCCGCAGAAGGACAGGGAAGACCCTGCCAAAACTGACGGAGAAGCCCCTGAAAAGGCGGGCGAGGCACCGCACTCCAATGCGACCGTCTTCATCCTGCTCGGGATCGCTGCGATTCTGGCGGCAGCGCTCATCATAATACTGGTGAAAAGAGGTAAATCAAGGTATAATAATTAAGTTATAGATATTGTTGTTTGAGGACAGAGCGTGAACAACAGGACCCTGCAGGACAACCAGACATACAAGGACCTTTTCGAACGGCTCGAGTGCCTGCTCGAGATCGTTCTTTTGGCGCTCATTTTCTACATAATCTGGCGCAACGGCTACCCGCAGCACCTGTTCCATGACTTCGAACACCGCGGCAAATTCGTCCTGATGGGGCTGTACGCGATGATTCTGTGGATCATCCTGCGGCTTGCGGAGGGCTTTAAGTTCGGCTACTACAAGCTCACGGACGTGCTGATCTCGCAGTGGGTGGCCCTTGTGATAGCGAACTTCATCACCTACTGGCAGATGTCGCTGATCGCGAACGGCATGATCTCCGTGAAGCCGTTTCTGCTCATGACACTGCTCGAAGTCGCTTTCTCGTCGTTGTGCTGCATTGTCTTCAACTGGATCTACGACCGCATGCACGATCAGACGCGGATGCTCATGATCTATGGCACGGAGAACGCACTGAGTCTGGAGCAGAAGACCAACATACGGCTCTCGAGCTACCACGTGGATGAGGCGGTCTATGTTGAGGAAAACCTCGAAACGCTCTATGGTATGATCGACGGTTACGATGCGGTTCTCATCAACGATGTGCCGCCGCGCCGGCGCAACAAGATCCTCAAATACTGCTACAACCACAACAAGGAAGTCTACATCGTCCCGAAGATCTCGGACATCGTCATCCGCGGGGCGGAGGACTTCACGCTTCTGGATACCCCGATCATCACCATCAAGACATACGGGCTCACGATGAGCCAGCGGATCGTCAAGCGCGCCTTCGATATTCTGCTGAGCGTCATCGCGCTGATCCCGGCCTCGGTGATCATCCTGATCGTGGCAATTGCTATCAAGATCGAGGATCACGGTCCCGTCTTCTTCGTACAGAAGAGGGTGACTCGGGACGGCAGGATTTTCGGCCTTCTCAAACTGCGCAGCATGGTGGTCGGTGCCGACAAACACGGCGTCAACCCGACCGTGGACAACGATGCGCGCATCACAAAGGTGGGCCGCTTTATCCGGCCGACCCGCATTGACGAACTGCCGCAGCTGTTTAACATCCTCTCCGGCAAAATGAGCATCGTCGGGCCGCGCCCCGAGCGCGTCGAGCACGTGAGGAGATACAGCGAAGCGATTCCTGAATTCGTCTTCCGCGAGAAGGTTAAGGCTGGCCTCACCGGCTACGCCCAGATTTACGGCCGCTACAATACCACAGCCTATGACAAGATCCGGCTGGATCTGACCTATATACAGAATTACTCCCTGATCCTGGACATCAAGCTGATCATACGGACACTCCGGGTACTGTTCCAGAAGGAGAGTACGGAAGGGTTCGAAGAAGAGCAGGCGGAGTTCATCCGCAGTCAGAGGAACGAACAGGGCAGGTAACGCGATGAGCGAAGACAGGTTCCGGACCAGAGTGTTCGAACGGGTGACCGGCAAAGAGGCCGCAGCGCCGAAGGAAGCGGAAGCGCCCGCTGATGAGGCAGCTGCGGAGCCGGGAGCAGAACAGGCCGTAACTGCAGCAGGCGGTTCCAAAGCGCCGAAAAAGCACCCCTCGCGCGTCAAACGCTGGCAGAAGATCCTGATTGGCGTTCTGGCCGTCCTTGTGCTGGCACTGGGCGGCGGGTATTTCTATGCCATGAGCAAGCTGGACAAGATCCAGAAGGACAACGACCTCGACCTCACTTCTCTGACGACGGTGCAGGTGCCGGGTTACCGCAACATCGTGCTGCTGGGCATCGACACGCGCGACATGGCGGTCATCGAAGGATCGCGCTCCGATACCATCATGATCGCCAGCATCAACGAGAAGACCAAAGGTGTCACGGTCACATCGATCTACCGCGACACACTGCTCAAGATGGGCGATTGGGACAGCTATGAGAAGGCGACCCACGCGCACGCATACGGCGGGGCGGAGATGACCTTGCAGATGATCAACCAGGCGATGGATCTCGATGCCACGGAGTACATCCTGTTCAACTTCAAGGCAGTCGCGGACGCGGTGGACGCGGTCGGCGGTCTGACCGTGGATGTCAAAGAATACGAAATCAAGGAACTCAACTATATCACCAAACACACGGGCGAGGTGCTCGGTGTGACAGATTATGCGCTGTGTGACGGACCGGGCGAGCAGACGCTCGACGGAATCCAGGCGGTCGCTTACGGGCGGATCCGCAAGGGCGTCGGCGACGACTACAAGCGCACGGAACGCGCGCGGGATGTGATGACGCTGCTGCTCGAAAAAGTGCGCAACATGAGCCCGGCAGAGCTGAACAAGATCCTCGACATCGTCCTCCCGCAGGTGCGGACCAACCTCAGCAATTCACAGATCCTCGATCTGATGGCGGATATCCCGGATTATAAGGTTGAAGACAGTTTTGGCTTCCCATTCCAGAAATACGCGATGTACGTGGACAAGGTGTCGGTCGTAGCACCGCTCGATCTCGAGGCGGATGTCATCCGCTGGCATGAGAAGGTGTTCGGGCAGGAGGACTATGAGATCAGTCCGGAAGCCAAGGAGATCAGCGATCACATCAAGAATTCGCTCCTCCCGCAGGACCGCAGAGACGGCGGGGACGATGAATACGATGACGGCTACGAAGATGATGACTACGACGATTCCGGCGATGACGACGGAGAGTATTAACGAAGGGTAAACAAGGAAAAGGCGCACGGCACTGCCAGCTGCACAGGAGGCATCCTCATGACAACCCTGATCCAGATCATGATCGGACTGGGCATCCTGCTCATGGTTATCAACGTTATTTTCTATGTGCGTTTCGAACGCCAGACGAGCCGGCGCGGCGGGTTTGAGGACAGCCGGGTTCTGTTTTTCCCGATCCTGCTGCTGGTGCTGTTTCTGGCGGGGTATATTGCGGTCTGGCTGTTCGGCAAGCCTGACCTGATCATTGCGGGGATCCTGTTTGGCGGCAGCATCTTCGTCTTTGTGATGCTCCAGCTCATGCAGCGGATCACAGAGAAAGTGCGCCAGAATGAGGAACTCAAAACGGCGCTGGCAACGGCGGAACAGGCCAGCGAAGCCAAGTCAAACTTCCTCTCCAATATGTCCCACGATATCCGCACGCCGCTCAATGCGATCATCGGCTACACGGAACTCGCCAGGCGCAATGACCTGACGCTGGAGGAAGCGAAAGAGAGCCTCGGCAAGATCGGACACTCGGGTCGGCAGCTGCTGATGCTGGTCAACGATATCCTGGAGATGCGGCGCATCGAGAGCGGCCGGAGCGAACTGAACGTCGCGAGTCTGTCGCTGCCCCGCACGATGGAGGACATGTACGATCTGTTCGCGGTACAGATGAAGGAAAAGAAGATCACGTACACGGTCGAGACAGCGGAGCTGGCAGATCCGTACGTGCTTTGTGATGAGAATCGCCTCCACAGCATCCTGCTCAACCTTATCGGCAATGCGCTCAAGTTCACACCGGAGGGCGGCCATGTGGCGGTGTCGCTGCAGGAGGTGGAAGGAGCATCACCTGCTGATGCGGAATCGCCTGCCGACGCGGCGAAGCATACCTACGAGCTCCGCGTCAGGGATGACGGGATCGGGATGACAAAGGAGTTCGCGGAGAAGGTCTTTGATGCCTTTGAGCGTGAGCGCACATCGACGGTCAGCAAGACCCAGGGCACCGGACTCGGGATGGCGATCACAAAGAGCCACGTCGAGCTGATGGGCGGCACGATTGAGGTCGCTTCTGCGCCGGGAGAAGGCACGGAATTCGTCGTACGGCTGCCGCTGGCGGAATGTGACCAGCTTTGCCGCAAGGAAGAAGAGGAAGCCTCTGCGGAAACGCTGGCGCGCCTGGCAGGGAAGAAAGCGCTGCTGGTTGAGGATATGGAGATCAACCAGGAAATCATGCTGCAGTTCCTGCAGGTGATGGGCATCAGCGCGGCGGTGGCGGGCAACGGCGCGGTCGCGGTCGAAACGGTCGCCGGATCGCACCCCGGCGAGTTTGACGTGATCCTGATGGATATTCAGATGCCGGTGATGGACGGTTACGAGGCGGCGCGCGCGATCCGGTCGCTGCCGGATCCGGATCTGTCGCAGATCCCGATCATTGCGGTCTCCGCCAATGTATTTGATGAAGACCGCCAGAAGGCGGTCGAGGCAGGGATGAACGGCAGTGTCGGCAAACCGGTCGATCCGCGCGAGCTCAGCAAGGTGCTGGCGGAGATCCTGCCGTAAAAAGACGCAGCAGAGATCTGCTGCGGCTTGATAATCTGGCTATGAGGAGGCCTGCGAGCCCCCTTTTTCGTATTTACCGCTGTTTCAGTCCATACATCTCGCGCAGCTGCGGGGTGACATCTTTGACCATGGTGGAGTCGGTCTCGTCACCGTTCTCGTCAGCCAGTTTGGCGTTCATGCGGTCGCACAGCTCCTGGGCTGCGTTGTAGCCCATGTATTTGGCGCGCGCATTGACCGCTGCGCCTTCCACGATGATGGCGATGTTGCGGCCCGGCCGGATGGGGATGGTGTGGCTGACCACACGGATGCCGAGGAAGGCAGTATGCTGCTCATCGAGTCCGAGGCGGTCGTAGGCGTCTTCTTTGTCGTACTCCTGAAGGTTGATCACCAGGTCGATATTCATCGTGTCCTTGACGCTCTCAACGCCGAACATGTTCTTGATGTTGAGGATGCCGATGCCGCGCAGCTCGAGCAGGTGCCGGGTGAGTTCCGGGGCATACCCGACGAGCGTCGCGTCGGAGACCTTGCGGATCTCCACGACGTCGTCAGAGACGAGCCGGTGGCCGCGGCGGATGAGTTCGAGCGCGACTTCGGACTTGCCGATGCCGCTGTCCCCCATGATCAGCACGCCGATGCCGTAGACGTCGACCAGTACGCCGTGTACGGTCACGCGCTCCGCAAGCTGGACCTTGAGCCAGCGGGTGAGTTCCGCGGTCAGACTGGTGGTCGTCTTGCGCGAAACGAGCAGCGGAATGTGATTGCGGTGGCAGGCGGCGATCATGCCGGTGCCAGGCAGGTTGTTGTTCGCGTAGATCAGGCAGGGCAGGTTGTGCGCCGTGAATTCATCGTAGGCGGCGCGGGCCTTGTCGTTGTCCATGCTCTGCATGTAGGCGGACTCGACATTGCCCATGACCTGGATGCGGCCTTCGTCGAAGTCGTAGTACCATCCCGTCAGCTGGAGCGCGGGGCGGTTGATTTCCCAGGTCTCAATGTATCTGTCGTCGGTAGGGATCTCCGGCGTCAGGTTTTCGAGTTCTTCTTTTTCGATCAGGTCGGTGACGCTGATTCTTACTTTGTTGGCCATGATGGCTTCCTTTCGTTCTGAAGTGCGCCGCTGCGGCGATTCCTGTGCTTTCAGTATATGGCCTTGCGCCTGCAAATTCAATGCAAACCTGTCATGCTGCCGGGTGGCCTTTGATGCATGAAAAAACCGGCCTCCTGAGGAAGCCGGTTTTGAGATTGCTTTGTGCTGCGGGAAATGTCCGGCTACTTCTTAAGCGTAGCGCAGGAACAGCATGATCATAGAGATCGTAATGACGATGATCGTTGCCGGTGCGCTGTACTTGCAGTATTCGCCCCAGCCGATCGGACGGTCGTTCTCCGAGGAAACGGAGCAGCCGACGACGTTCGCGCTGGCACCGATCGGGGTCGCGCTGCCGCCGATGTCGGTACCCATGGACAGCGTCCATGCCAGAGTTGACAGGTCGAATCCTTCGACGAGCGCCAGATCCTTGATGATCGGGACCATGGTCGCTGCGAACGGGATGTTGTCGACGAATGCGCTGGCGATCGCGGAGACCCAGAGGATGATCGCGATGGTGATCATCAGGTTGCCGCCGCTGACCTTCGCGATGAAGTTCGCGATGAGCTCGAGGATGCCTGTTTGTTCAAGACCGCCGACGACGATGAAGAGGCCGACGAAGAACAGCAGTGTCTTGTAGTCGACGCCAGCCATGATCGCCTTGATGGCCTTTGCGTAGACGATCGCGGTGACGATGGCGACACCGATGCCGATGGTGGCGACGGTGAGACCGGTCTGCGCGTGCGTGACGAGCAGGACGACAGCGATCGCGAAGATCACGACGCTGGCGAAGAAGTCACGCTTGCTCTGGATGACTTCACTCGGCTCCGGATACTCGAGCAGGGACGGGTCTTTGACTTCGCTGCGAACCTTCTTGTGCATGACGATGTAGAAGTAGACCAGTGTGAAGACGAGACCGACCGCTGCGATCGGACCGGTGTTGGTGATGAAGTCGCCGAAGGAGTAGTGCAGAGAGGTGCCGATGATGATGTTCGGCGGGTCGCCGCACATGGTGGCCGAGCCGCCCAGGTTCGCGCAGAAGACTTCTGCGATGATCATCGGCCCTGGATCGAACCGCAACAGTCTGGCCAGCTCGATCGTGGCGCGCGCCAGGAACAGGATGACCGTGATACTGTCGATGAACATCGCCAGCGCCGCGGACAGGGTCATGAAGGCGACCAGGATCTTGACCGGGTCGTACTTGACGGCCTTGGCCAGTGTCAGGCAGAGCCATTTGAAGAAGCCTGCGTGTCCCATGCCTTCGATCATGACCATCATACCGCCGATAAAGAGGATGGTGGCCCAGTTGATGCCGCTCGACTCTTCGGCGGGTTCGTGGGCTGCATACCAGAACGACGGATGGAAGATGTTCTTGAATGCAAGCGTGTCGATGATTGCCTGCGGGCTGCGCATGCAGATGGCAAAGACCAGAACGATCATCAGAAGACCGGCGCCGAGTGTGATCAGGTGCCGCGGGATCTTCTCCATAACGATCATGACAAACATGACCAGGAAGATGGTGACTGCGAGGATTTGTGTAAGCAAAACGTCCTCCTTCGGATAACTAGCAATAACTGTCTTACACTCATAAAGAGGGCGGAATCGCCCGGTGTCTGACGTATTGAAATACTATAGTGCGGTTCCGAATGTTTCACAAAAAAACATTCTTATACACCAAAATTATACCAGTTTATGTGCGGGATTGTAAAGCCGTCGGACCATTGATTTTCCAGTATCCTTTGACAAAGATTTGACAAAAATGGTGCAATTTGCGCACAGGTCGATTCCGTGTGAAAATGCTGGACCAGCCCTTGCGCGCGGCACAAAAAGACCCCGCCCGCAGGCAGGGTCTTTTAGAGACTTCACAGACTAGACGAGGGTGCCCAGGTGTTTCATGGTGCGGATCAGCTGGCTGACGTAGCTCATTTCGTTGTCGTACCATGCAACGATGCGGACTTCGAAGATGTGGGTGCCGCACTGCTCGGCGAGCGTCTGGGTCGCGTCGAACAGGGAGCCGTAGCTGATGCCGATGACGTCGCTGGAGACGAGTTCTTCCTCGGTGTAGCCGAAGGATTCTCTCTGCGCCGCCTTCATCGCTTCGTTGATGCCCTCGACGCTGACGGAGTCCGTCATGTCTTTCAGGGTCGCGTCCAGGATGGTGATGGATCCAGACGGAACGGGTACGCGCTGCGCGCTGCCGATGAGTTTGCCGTCGAGTTCCGGGATGACCAGGCCGATCGCCTTCGCGGCGCCGGTGGAGTTCGGAACGATGTTGATCGCGCCGGCTCTCGCGCGGCGGAGGTCGCCCTTCTTATGCGGCCCGTCGAGGATCATCTGGTCGCCGGTGTACGCGTGGATGGTGGTCATGAATCCGGTGCGGACTTCTCTGTAGTTCGCGAGGACTTTCGCCATGGGAGCGAGGCAGTTGGTGGTGCAGCTCGCGCCGCTGACGATGTTGTCGTCTTTGGTGAGGGTCTCGTGGTTGACGCCGTAGACGATGGTCGGCAGGTCATTGCCGGCCGGGGCGGAGATCAGGACCTTCTTGGCGCCCGCGTCGATATGCGCCTGGGACTTCTCTTTGGATGTGTAGAAGCCGGTGCACTCGAGGACGATGTCCACGTCGAGGTCTTTCCAGGGCAGATTCTTTGCGTCGGGCTCTTTGTAGATGGGGATGTCGCGGTCGTCGACCTGGATGCTGTCCCCGTCGCTGGTGATCGTATGGAAATCCGCATAGCGGCCCTGCACCGAGTCATACTTGAGCAGGTGCGCCAGCATCTTCGGATCGGTGAGGTCGTTGATCGCTACAATGTCGATGTCCTTGTCCTCATGCATCTTGCGGAATGCCAGACGGCCGATGCGGCCAAATCCGTTAATTGCAACTCTTGTCATCTTTCCACCTCCATGGTATAGCAGTGAGTTTCATATATACATGTTTATTGGTATCAGTGCAGGGAATCGCCCGGCCTGCCCGGCAGTGTTTCGCCGGCAGCGCGCTCAGACGACCATGACGGTCAGGTCGCGGAATGCTTTGCCCGGATCCTGGTCTGTCAGGATCAGCCCGCAGTCCGCATTGGCAAAAGATACCGGCCCGACCTTGCCGAACTTCGTGTGGTCCACCAGGATGTAGATCCGCGACGCATTGTCGACCGCTGCCGCCTTGACCAGTGACTCATCGATGTCGTTGGTCGTCAGGCCGTGTGCGTTGTCGATCGCGGTCGCGCCGATGAAGCATTTGGTGAAGTTGTATTTGCGGATGTTCTCGACGGTGTCGTGCCCGACGATGGACTC
>Ga0129307_1003010_pt1 | contig 11528 bp, 6 predicted proteins | sample P1105metagenome_FD_94437 | JGI IMG/M metagenome (GOLD analysis project Ga0129307, IMG submission 94437) | Capybara group fecal microbial communities from Wisconsin, USA - P1105 metagenome | ecosystem: Host-associated > Mammals > Digestive system > Large intestine > Fecal | place: USA: Wisconsin... | reverse complement strand
CTGCAGTTCGTCTTATCGCATCGACTCAACCATGAATAATGATTAGTGGCTCATTATTTTTTTATCAAAACTGGCTCATTTTTTTATTAGCGCTCTGGCTCAGTTTTTTATTGACAAAGGCAAGTATAAATGAAATCGTTGCTATCAATTAAGTTAATCAATTTATGTTTCGTCTTGAGAATGGTAATTATCTACATATCCTAAATGGGTGTAAATCGATTGGAAAAGATAATTTTTTAAATTGTCGTTATTATACTTTACTTTCCGAGAGTTAAATACACGTTTATCAATCAATTCAAAATCGTTTTTAGGAAATCTGGTGCTTGTAATAACTAAATTATTACCGTATTTATTATTATGCGTATTTAATATCTCTTCAAATCCGTATCCTAAAAGGTTATAATAAGGCGTAAATTGCCTGTAAACTTTTAATTTTTCATATCTATAGGCACTTATAAATCCAGATTTTATTATGTCGTTCCAGAAAATGGAATAGATATCTTTAAAAACTGTTGTTGAATTAATAATAGGAGTAATATCTGCCTTACTATCAGCATTATTAGCAGAATATAATGGTATTCGTAACTTCATACTTCCATCCGACATTATTTCCATAAATTGATGTGAATTGGCAGGGATTAAAACTTTTTGGGAACAATCAATTCTTCCAACACTAATGATATATGAAAAACCAATTTTTGAAATGCTGAATTCAGTATTTTTAGAATTGAGATATTCTGATATTAAAGTTGGTGAAGTGTTCATAAATGTATCATATACTTTAACATTATCATTCCAATTAATTGAAAAGCCAATGTCGAGAGTTGCACATAGATTAGAAGGGAGTTCTGATGACAAAAAATCATCTATTTTAATTTTATTATCTATTCTTTTTTAGATTATCAGTTTTTTTATCATATAATTTTGAAAGTTTATATGATTCTTTTATAGGAAATGAGCCTGAGGATATTCTCTCATATATGTAACCTTTTCCTGTAATATATGGTGGATTAGTTCCTTCTTCAATTTTTATTATTAATATTTTACTGTTTGGAGTTTTGATTTTTTTTACATCAAAAACAGGAATAGGTGTAAGTGAGTCATGAATAGTAGTGCTTATTCTTTGTTCTGTCCATTTTGAACAACCTATTATTTCTTTATTGTCATTAACTCCGATGATAATATATCCACCATAAGTATTAGCAAAAGCAGAGACTTCTTTTATTAAGTGATCTGGTTTAACATCATCTTCTTTATATTCAAAAAAGAACGACTCATCGTCGTTACCAGATAAATGTTTTTGAATATCGGATAATCTTAATTTTCCCCATTCTTTATTGTTTATATTTATCATAAATACCTCCTACTGCACTAAAAGCTTCTTTGCCTTTTCTGCTTATTAATGATATCACTCAACAGTAATATCTGAATATTAATATAATTGCTTTTTACTTAAAATTTATATAGTATTGTTATTCTTTCGTTACTTCATTTGTTTTTGAACATTCAACACCAACCCCATATCCGCAGGCAGCCATTTCACGCTGTCAAGCTCATCTTTAGTTAGCCACCGTGCTTCCTGAGCTTCCAGCAGGACCAGATCTCCTTCTACGACCTCGCACCAGAAGCAATCCATGGATAGGTGAAAGTCGGGATAATCGTACTCGATAGTCTCGATAAGATCTCCAACTCTGATTGTGGTATCAAGCTCCTCACGAATCTCCCTCACAAGCGCTTGCTGAGGAGTTTCACCGGGTTCGATCTTTCCGCCGGGGAATTCCCACATACCTTTGAACCCGCCGTATCCTCTTGCAGTTGCGAAAATGCGTGACTTTGCTTGAAGTGAATCGCATATCACAGCCGCCACAACTTTTATCGTTTTCATATCATCCCACCGTCAACTGATTAGTCTTTTTGAGATACTTCGCAGGAATAGGCTTGCGGAGCTTCCACACAACGTTCATCGGCTTCGAGCCTTCTGACTTCACGTAGTCGGCAAGTCCCAGGAAAGTATAAGGTGCCGCACCAAGTTTGTTGCTCTTGTACTCACGCACAAATATCATCACACTTGTTCCAATTTTACGGTGATTGATGTAACGCTGACCTGTCTTACTCTGTGGAGTTGTCGTGCTCTGGCTCTGCCAGTGGAACAGCTCGTTGTTTATGGAATAATCATTATACATCGTTGTGGGAGAATAATCCTTGTCCGACTTGTTGAGCGTTACGAACAGCAGGTCGGTCTTTTTATTCTCCAGATACTTCACACCCTCACGGACCGTATCAGGCTTCATGAAGTCCAGTGCTACAAGTATCTGGTCCCTTGTGTAACTGCAATGCACGTCCAGCGGGCAGTCATAGTCCACCTGCACAGGCTCGTCGATGAAGTCTATCTTGTCGTACTTGTAGTACATCAGTTCAAGTATCTCAGCGAGCATCACAGGCGACTTTGCTATCTTGCGGAAGCCCTCAAGCAGGTCGCTGAAACCGCAGTCCTCATAGGACTTCTGCCATATAGTGAACTGTAACATCTGCCACATTCTCTGCTGAACGCCGTCAAAATCATTAATGCTGTAATTGCCTATTTTCGGCAGATAATCTATCACAAGTTCTATCAGGCGATGAGAGTCGATGTATGAAAGTCGGGGCAGCGCCTTTGTGATTACTTCCTCTATTTCTTCGGTGAAATTCTCTTTTACCTCAGCCTGCACACACAGCCTTGCAAAGCTGTTTTTCGTTCCGTATATCGCACTAAGTTCAAGGTTGTAGTAGTCAAGAAAACTGGCGAGAGTAAGTGCTTTTCCGCTGTCCTCGGTGAAATTCGCAAGACGCTTTACAATGGCGCTCTTGTTGCCAACAGCCTGACTGATATTGTCGAGAATGTGCTTCTGCGCCTGCTTTTCCAGTTTGATATAACAGCCCTTCGGCAGCAGGGGAAAGCCGTTCTCGATCTCGTCCTTGACACTTCGCTGAGTGTTGCCGAGAAGTGCCACAAACTTCGACTCGAAATTGTACTTCATGTGTGCCTGACCGATGAAATCCAGCACCGTCAGGCAGTCCTTACCATCGCTGAGACGCAGACCACGTCCGAGCTGTTGCAGGAACACCGTCAAGCTCTCTGTGGGACGCAGGAACATCACCGTATTGACCTCGGGAATATCCACGCCCTCGTTGTACAGGTCAACGGTGAAGATGAACTTTATCTCGCCATTCGCCAGTTTATGCTGTGCCGAATCACGCTCGTCCTTTTTGCTGTCAGCGGTCAGGGCGATAGACGGGATATTGTTCTGATTGAAACGTTGAGCCATATAATCTGCGTGCTCCTTCGACACACAGAAGCCCAGTCCCTTGATCTTGTCCATGTCCGCAACGTACTTGTTGAGCTCTTTCAGGATAAGCATAACACGCAGGTCGTAGCCGGTATACAGCCTTGACAGGGCAGTTTTATCATATCCGCCTCTTGACCATTTAACGTCATTCAGATCAACGTTGTCGGACACTCCGAAATAGTGGAAAGGACAAAGCAGCTTCCTGTCTATGGCCTCGGGCAGACGAATCTCCGCAGCGATACGGTCATCAAAATAGGGCAATATGCTCCTGCCGTCCATACGCTCTGGAGTAGCCGTCAGACCGAGAAGTATCTTCGGCTTGTAGTATTCAAGCAGACGTTGATAGGTAGGTGCAGCGGCGTGGTGAAACTCGTCCACGATGATAAAGTCATAGTAGTGGGGAGAGGTTATCTTGTCAAGCGCCTGAGAGTTGAAAGACTCAATGGAAATGAACAGGTTTTCAAGACTTTCGGGCACGATGCCGCCAACGCACAGGTCGCCGAAATTCGCATCGTGAAGCACTCCACGGAAGCATTTTATACTCTGCTTCAAAATCTCTTTTCGGTGCGCCACAAAGAGAAGTCTTGCACGTCCGTTTGCCTGTTTGAAACGCTTGTAGTCGAATGCGGAAATGACAGTCTTGCCTGTACCCGTTGCGGCGACAACAAGGTTCTTCCAGTGATGACGTATCTCACGCTCGGCAGCCAGCTTGTCGAGAATCTCCTGCTGATAGGAGAAGGGGCGGATATCAAAGCTGTAATCGCTCTGGTCGCCGTGGTATTTCTCGGCCTTCAGAGCCTGCATCAGATGCATACGGTCATCGGGAGAATACAGCGAAAAATCGGTGCTGTTCCAGTAGTTCTCGAAGGTCGCATTTATCTTGCGGATTGTGTGTGGCTGGTCGTGGGCGGTTATTTTCAGGTTCCATTCAAGGCCGCTTGTCATGGCAGCGTTGGACATATTCGACGAGCCAACGTAAGCCGTAGTAAAGCCAGTGTCACGGTAGAAAACGTAAGACTTCGCATGAAGCCTTGTGCGTTCAGTGTCGTATGAAACTTTGATCTGTGTGTTCGGCAGCTTGCTCAATTCCTCCACAGCTTTCACATCGGTAGCGCCCATGTAGGAAGTGGTGATAACTCGGAGCTGACCGCCCCGGGCAGTGAACTCCTGCAATTCGTCGATGATAAGCACCAATCCGCTCCATTTGATGAAGGACACAAGCATATCAATCCTGTCGGCGGAAACTATTTCCTTTTTCAGTTCAGTCATCATCTGCGGTTCGTGGCCTGCGCCTGTGAACAGGGAGCTTGATGCGAGAGAAGTTTCGGGGCGTGTCATGGTGATGCGGCGTTTCATAGTGTCCGCATTGTTCTGCATATTTGCAACTGCAAGGAGCTGTTCCGCACGCTGGTCAACACTCAGCCCGTCGAATTCATCGTCACCTGTAAGCTCCGTTACTGTCGAAACTATTTTGTTGGCAAGTCCCAGCTGGCCTTCGATATCATCACCTGCAAGCCGTGAGAGTCCCTTCTCAATGACCTCAGAGAGATACCCTGCCAGAACCTGCGGAGCTTCGGCCTTGTCGATATTTCGCTTGTCGATAAGCTGTGCGGAATCATCTATTTTATTCGATAGTTCTTTGTTTATGACCTGTTCGTATAGTCCGGGTTTGAGCATAGGGACACCTCCTAAATCATTTCATAGATTTTACAAGGCTGATAAGTTCAGCCCCTTTTCCTTGACATACAGTAGCATAAATATTGCATCCTTTTTCAGAAAGAACCCGATATATCTCATTGCAGTATTTATAATTCTTGCTTTTAGAAGTATTAAATCCGAGGGGCGTTGAAGATAGTATTATTACATCTGTTGATAATTTTATAGATGTTGCTGCATCAAGAACACCTTCAAGAATGCATTTGTTTGCAGAGTTTGTAGGTATATCTGTCTTTTTCAGCACCTTGCTTTTTCCTTTATAGTACAATACGGCCTGATAACTGCCAACTTCCGCAACAGAATCACAGCTTCCGATAGACATAATGAAGCATTTGTCATTATGCTGCTGAATAAACTCTCTCACTGAAATACCGTTTGGAAAATCGATGTTTTTAATATTATTCTTCTCGTGACGTTTTTTCTCATTATATTTTTCATTTCTGTATGCAATTATATCATTCAGGTGACTGAATACAAAAGACTGAGCTTCCTCGGTATAAAAATTGATATAGTATTCATTGCCGTTATCACTTTTGCGATACTCGGAGCTTATTCCGAGCTGATTGCCTTTTTCGGTGGCTATTCGGCTTTTAAGCTCGCTTGGACACAGATAGCCTTCTGTTTCGAGCCAGTCATTTATCCATGTAGCTGAAAATTTCTTAGTATTATTACCTTCTGTGACTCGATTTATCTCTGCTGCAAGCTCACTTACCTTACAATTATAGGAGTATATTTTCAACTCTGCGAACTGCTCATCTGTAATATAGAAAACGTTGCCTTTCCTGATATTTGATTCAGTTTCATAGATATCTCTCGCAAGAATTTCAGAAATATACCTAAAACAAGAACGGATTTCCTCATTATGTAGCGTTTCGGCATCTGCATCCATATTGCTTACAGGATCAACACCGTTTGCAAGATAGTCTATAAACATTTTTGCCCATTGCAGTTTATTGATCTCGTTTTCCATATAGTCTCCTCCTTGTCACATTACTGTGTATCCCTACGGAAATAAACATCTGCAAGAATTATAGCTGTTTCTTCAATTTCTTCTGTATCTTCTTTATCCTTCCAAGCACAAATAAAGCGAATAACAGCATCATATGGCTGATAACCTGATTCGATTAGTTTCTTGATATCCTCATTGCACTTTTTGGAAAATTGAAGGACTGGTTGCAGTTTGTTGTCTGCCTTAATATAAAGTCTGCAACCTTTTACAGTAAGATGCATGCCGCTTTTCAGGCGGATTATTGTGCCTTTTTTGTCCTTAAAGAATCCAAGGTAAACGTCTCTGTGTGATAGCTGTAATATAAGCTCCGAAGGCTTCGGATAGGTATGCAGATCAACTTCATCTGTAGTCGCATATTCGGCAAAACGGTCAAATGCATCTCCGAAGTAATGGATATGAAGCAGTTCTTTTGCTCTTGTCATAGCGACATAGAGCTTTCTTTTTTCTTCATCGGTATCCATGCTGACATTGCTGAGCAGCATATAAACATTGTCAAATTCTCTTCCCTTTGATTTGTGCATAGTGGAAATAGTTATGACACCTTTATCGTTGGTATAGAAATCCTCTATCTTTGATTCGTGCAGGAACATTTCAAGATCAGTGCGATATTTCTTCTCATTTGTCTCTTCAAATGTCTTCAGGATATTCATAATAATCGGCATACAACTGCTGTTCTGATACCGCTTTTGTAATGCTTCAACTGCATTGTTCCACTGCTCATTACTGATAACGGGCGATGAATTTTCGATGTTCAGCTTTTTAAGGAAATAGCGTATCTCGGCTATATCATACATATCAAAGCCGTCTATCGATTGTATCAGCTTTGCAGGTATATTCTTCTGCTTTAGTACGCCGAGAACAAGCAATGCTTCACGATTGGTATTAGTCAGTATACAGGTCGTTCCCTTTGCATTGACAGACAGAACATCTTCCACCAGCGCCGTTTCCATGTCAGCACCGCTGTGCTTTATCAGCTTGACCTGTCCTTCACTTTCTTTGACTGCTATGATATCCTCAGTTTTCATTCTCTCGGAAATTGTCTTTACAAACTGATTTGCAAATGAAACGATACTCCGGCAGCTTCTGTAATTGTCGATAAGAGAATACTGTTTTGCATCATGCTCTGTGATGAATGATCTCAGGTATTTTGAATCAGAGCCGCGGAACTGATAGATATTCTGATCATCATCGCCGACAGCAATAACACGCATATCTTCGTTGCGTGACATTAGTACATAAACAAGCTGATATTCGTAGAAATCCATATCCTGCGCTTCGTCAATAACAAGCACCGACTTTGTTGTTCTGCTTGCATCAATATCATCTCCGCAGAGAAGCTGTACCGCATCCTTTACAACGTTTTCCGATTCATTTATGTTACCGATCTTTCCGAGCAGATCAAAGCAATAGGAATGGAAGGTCTTTATTTCTATGAAATTGGCAGCGTTTCCGATAAGTTCACGAAGCCTCTGCTTGAATTCAATAGCAGCGGCTCTCGAAAATGTCAGCATAAGAAGCTGTTCATGTTTCACGTCTTCAAGCAGGAGAAGTGATGCCAGCTTATGCACAAGCACTCTTGTTTTTCCGCTTCCGGGGCCTGCTGATACAACGATATATTTTGAACTGTCATCGTTTATGATCTCAAGCTGACGCTCCGACAATGTATCAAAAAGCTGTCTGTATTTTTCAGGCGTGATATTGCGTTCGATCTGGGCGGCACGTTCGCCTGAGAAATACTGCGACAGGAACTTCTTATAGTCCATCTGGAAATAGTCGTTGACAAACTGCAGTGCTTCATTATAATCACGCACCATCATATTTGCATACTCGCCGACTATATGTATCTGCTGTATTTTCTGCTGATAGAACTCGTTGAGTTGTTTGTAGTCCTCCTGCTTATACTTGATCCTGTTGTCAAGCTCCAGCCTTTGTATACGCATTCCACTGTATCCTACACTGAAACCGCCCTCCAGCTTCATTGCGCCTATCTTTGAGAGGAACAGCAATGCTTCATTAATATCATTTGCAGTAACTTTGAATAATGACTGCTCATTATAAGCGTTCATAAGTTCCATTATCGAAAAATCAACAAGGACTTCTTCTTTGTCATTTATTTCTTCACTGCTAATCTTAAAAAGATAGTTTATGATAAATTCTGCAATGCTGTAGCTGTTCTGCCTTTTTGTTTTTATTCGTTCCATGCTCAGCTTCGGAACGATGATTACTCTGTTTGTTGCCTGATCCTGTTCTTTCTGGATATAGCTGCGTATGGTCCAGTAATAGAAAAGGGTTTTTATGGAATTGACAGAGCTTGTTTTAACACCGCCTGCAAGTGCAGCTTCATTCAGCTCCTTGTAATTCGTGCAGAACTTGTCAGCGTCGATATAGTCGAGCAGAAAAGTTTCAAGTGCCTGAAAACGATGCAGGACCAGCATAGACTTGTTTACTGTATCAGTCTTTTGGATATATGCCTTCTGATCTTTTGAATCCGCAAGGATACCTGCTTCTCTCATCTGCTGTACAGAACGGATTACGTCTGTTTTATCAATGCCAAGTCTGTCAGCAAGATAATCAACTCTTGATTCCGCTTCAGCATTGCCTGCCCTGGATATAGATTTTTTTGAAATAAGTGAGCTGATAATGCGCTTTGCAATTGTACGTTCTTCATCATTTTCAAATCTGGAAGAACTGTCTATACGCTCAGCGGCTTCTATCATTGATTTTACAAGTATCCCGTCGGCATATACACGGGGAGCGTTTTTGCCACGCTTGATATATCCTGCATTTTCTAGAGCCTGTATCGCTGTCTTTACTCTCGTTTCGATATCTGCAACACTGTCGTCCCAGCCAGCCTGCCTTGCCACTTCAAGAGGTGAACAGCATATCTCGGGACGTATATGTGTAAGGTCTTTTATTGCCTTCCAAACCTGCTGTATCTCGCTGATACTGAGCTTGGTCTGATTAAGCAGAATGAAATGCTTGTCCAGGTCGCCGTCATTGAACAATACATAGCACTCCGCCTGCAAAGTCTGATCCCGTCCTGCACGTCCGGCTTCCTGTACATAGTTCTCAAGGGAATCAGATATGTCATAGTGTATAACGAGCTTGACGTTGGATTTGTCAACGCCCATACCGAAAGCCGAGGTCGCAACGATTATCTGCACCTCGTCATTTATGAATGCTTCCTGATTTTCCTGCTTATCACTGCTGTCCATTTTTCCGTTGAACGGTCTAGCCTTGAAACCGTCATTATTCAGTTTTTCAGCAAGCATTATTGTACGCTTGGTCCTCGAAACATACACAATAGTCGGACATTTTTTCTGTTCAATAAGAGTACGAAGCATTTCATATTTTTCTTCGTCTGTTTCCTTGAACAGCACTTCATATCTCAAATTAGTACGGGATGCGTTTGTAGCAAACAGTTCAAGCTCGATATCCAGCTTGTTCTTGAAATACTCCTTTATATCGCTGATGACCTTCTGCTTTGCTGTAGCCGTAAAACAGGACACGGGTATCTTACAGCCGTTACCTTTTTTCTCTTGCAATTCACGGATAAAGTCGCCGATGTAGAGATAATCCACACGGAAATCCTGTCCCCATGCTGAGAAACAGTGAGCCTCATCTATAACGAAGCGGTCGATATTGCGTGACAGGAACAACCTCTCTATGGTGACAGAACGAAGCGACTCGGGGGATATATAGAGTATAGAAGCAATACCAGATTCCACACGGTCGATAGCTTCAGCTCTTTCGATAGGACTGAGCAAGCCGTTTATTGTAACGGCCTCTGCTATACCTCGTTTTTCGAGATTGTCCACTTGATCTTTCATCAGTGACTGCAAGGGCGATATTACAACAGTCAGTGCACGTTCTGTTTCTCCTGCCATAAGTGCGGGTATCTGGAAGGTCAGGGACTTACCGCCGCCCGTCGGGAATATAGCAAGCAGTGACTTATGCTCCACTGCTGCATTGACTGCATTTTCCTGCAATGGCTCGTCATTATACTTACGGAAACCCGGATATCCGAAATACTTGCTGAGGTATACGGTCGGATTCAGTCTCTCCCTGCAGTATGAACATTCGTGACATGATGTACTTCTGAGCGCCCGCATTATCCTGTCAACATTCGGATAATTTACCTGTACCCACCTCGGTATCAGAGAATATTCCTCGGTAGCAGAGATAAGTGCAAGGCAGTATGCAAGCTCAACAGGCGTACCCTTTATTATATCTGATACAGGAGCGTTCTCGCATATCTCGCCTGCAAATCTGACAAGTATCGCGGTTTCAAGGTCATCATCTGCGGAATAGTCCAGATAATCAAAGAAAGCTGAGAAATAGGGGCTGCCTTTCAGCAGCATATAGTAAATGAGCTTTAATTCATCATCAAGAGCCATAAAGGCGTTTACCTCATCATAGAAAAGCTCTTTTGCCTTAACAGCATCGTTGAGAGGATTATTCAGTTCATCAGACAGCAGCTTGTCGTCCTTCAACAGGGCGTGATACGGCTTGTTCGGGAACATCAGCGGAGACAGGTACAATGTGTCTATGAGTTTTGCGTTTTCGGGTACTTCTATATACTTTGCGTCATGGTCAATAATATTATGACCGCAAAGGAACTCTCCCCCTGCGATAAAGGAATTGAATTCATGAGCAGAACCTGTATGAAGTTTATCATCATTTTCATTAACTACACCAAAATCGTATGCTTTGTTATCTGCTTCGCTGACTTCAGTATCTATAAAACAGATTTGCTTCATGAACTCACTCCCAACCAATAATGAATTGCAATTTGATAAAATGTTACACAATCTATTAAAATTATATCACAAAATTGTTGGAAAAGCAATAGAAAATAAACTATTTCAGCTGTTCTTAGCTTCATTTTCTGAACAAAAAGTATTTTTTCACCCGATTCAATAAACTAAAGCTATCATAAACACTCTGAGAGCATTGTTTGCAGTCGCCGTCGATGATAATGGCGGGGGTGGAAGTTAGCTTACTTGACATCAATAATGTATCAGCATGGTTATTCTTTTCTTAGCTCTCGCACTCTTCCAGACCGTGTAAGAAGACGATAGCAATATGGACTGTGGAGTGTTGGCAATTATGCAGCCCTACAAATTAAAGTGAAAGTTGTGTGAAATAGGTTATCAAAATGCCTCTCCCAGTTCTTTATAAGTAGAGGGCAAAATAATAGGAGCGTATTTCAGGTGCTTGTGCGCAATGCACATTGAGGACCTCCTGCAAAAATCGAACATTTGTGCAACAGAACAAAGTTTCTTCAATGTCCTTGACAGAACTTACGTTCTGTGCTATTATGATAATGTCCCTTAATGGGATAGCAGCTTGAAAATTGAATATCAACACATCAGTGTGCAGCAAGACCGGTGCCGGCAAAAACCGACAAGCCGCGAGCTTCCGTACGCCAGGACCTCGAAAGAGCGAGCGATAAATGCGTGAAGGCGGTAGGAGAG
>Ga0129307_1003009_pt1 | contig 11529 bp, 10 predicted proteins | sample P1105metagenome_FD_94437 | JGI IMG/M metagenome (GOLD analysis project Ga0129307, IMG submission 94437) | Capybara group fecal microbial communities from Wisconsin, USA - P1105 metagenome | ecosystem: Host-associated > Mammals > Digestive system > Large intestine > Fecal | place: USA: Wisconsin... | reverse complement strand
TCCAGCTGGATGCCGAAGGCGCTGATCCCCGTGATCCTCGGATGGACGGATGTTCCGTCCGCTATCAAAATGAGCAGCGTCTCCCGCACGCAGCGAAGCGCGCTGATCGGGGCCGTGAAGGACCTGCCGATGGTCATCACCTCCCTGCGCGGGTATGAGGAGGCTGTCGTCACCCGCGGCGGGGTCAGTGTGAAGGAGATCGATCCGAAGACCATGGCATCGAAAAAGCTGAAGGGACTTTTCTTTGCCGGAGAAGTGCTGGACCTTGATGCTTCCACCGGCGGATTTAACCTGCAGATCGCCTGGTCCACCGGCTACGCCGCCGGGAAGGGCGCGGCAGGCGAGTGAACAAACAGGGCAGAAGGAGTTTATCATGAACAGACATATTGCGATCGACGGGCCGGCCAGTTCCGGAAAAAGCACCATCGCGAAGATCGTGGCGAAGCGGCGCGGTCTCATCTATGTGGATACCGGCGCCATGTACCGCGCCATGGCCATTCACTTCTTAAAGCTCGGCCTTTCGGCGGACGATGAGGCCGGCATCACCGAAGCGGTGAAAACGGCCGACGTGACCATCGACTACATCGACGGACAACAGCAGGTCATCTTAAACGGTGAGAATGTGACGCCTTATCTCAGGCAGGAAGCGACCGGCAACATGGCCTCTGCAAGCTCCGTCTACGCTGCGGTGCGCAGCAAAATGACCGCGCTGCAGCAGAAGCTCGCGGCAGAAAAGACCGTGGTCATGGACGGCCGTGATATCGGCACCGTGGTGCTGCCGGATGCATTTTTAAAGGTCTTCATGACGGCTTCCGCCGAGGTCCGCGCAGAGCGCCGTTTTAACGAGCTGAAGGCCAAGGGAGAAGACCCTGATTTTGAGACCCTGAAGGCGGAGATCATCGAGAGGGACTGGCGCGACAGCCACCGGGAGATCGCGCCCTTAAAGCAGGCGGACGACGCGTTCCTTCTGGATACCTCGGACATGAGCATCGATATGGTCGCGGGCTATGTGATGGGCCTGTATGATGAACGGGCGCGCCGCGCGGGCGACGGAGAATAAGACGGAAATGACGGATCGCAGGGGAGAATTCGGAGAAAAGCAGGGCAGCCCCGAAGTGATCACCGCGCAGACCGCGGGATTCTGCTTCGGCGTGGAACGGGCCGTCAATATGGTGTATGAGCAGCTTGCCTCCGGCAGGAAGCCTCTGTATACCTATGGCCCGATCATCCACAACGAGGCCGTGGTCGGAGAGCTGGAGGATCAAGGCGTACGGCTCCTGCATAATATGCAGGAGCTGGAAGAGGCCGAACCGGGCACCATCATCATCCGTTCCCACGGGACCACCCGCGCCGAGCAGGAACGCATGGAAGAGCTCGGCTATACCGTCGCGGACGCCACCTGCCCTTTTGTCAAGAAGATCCACAGGCTGGTGCAGGAGGCGGAAGCAGCCGGAAAGACGGTCGTGATCACAGGGGATCCGGAGCACGCAGAAGTAAAAGGAATCTGCGGATGGTGCAAAAAAGAGCCGCTTGTGATCGACAGCGAAGAAGCCGTTTTGCCTGAAAATGCAAAAAATGAAATTTTTATCGTGTCTCAGACAACTTTTAACCGCAAAAAATTTGATAAAATTGTTGCAAAACTAAAAAACAACGGTTACAATATCAATGTTGTGAATACAATTTGCAATGCTACACAAAGACGGCAGTCGGAGGCGGAAGAGATCGCGTCGCAGGTCGATGCGATGATCGTCATCGGCGGGAGCCAAAGCTCGAACACAAGGAAGCTCTGCGAGATCTGCAGGGCTACTTGTGCAAAGACCTATTACATCCAGTCTGCAGAAGACCTAAGTAACCTCGGTTTTACACCTGTACGTAGCGTAGGCATCACAGCAGGGGCTAGCACCCCAAAGAAAATCATTGAGGAGGTTCAATCTTATGTCAGAAGTAAGCTTTGAACAATTGCTGGAAGAAGAAGGTTCCCTGAACCAGATACGTACGGGGGCTGTAGTAACGGGCACGGTCATCGATGTAAAGGACAATGAGATCCATCTGAACATTAACTACAAGTCAGATGGCGTGATCACCAAGTCTGAATATACGAACGATGCCAACCTGGATCTGAAGGAAGCCGTCCATGTGGGCGACGAACTGAAGGTCAAGGTCCTGAAGGTGAATGACGGCGACGGACAGGTCCTGCTGTCCTACAAGCGTCTTGCGCAGGACCGCGCGATGGATGCGCTGAATGAGGCCTGCGAAAACGGCGAAGTCCTGACCGGTACGGTCGCGAACGCGACGACCGGCGGCCTGAGCATCATGAAGGATGGCGTGCGCATCTTTATCCCTGCCAGCCTGGTTGGGGAGAATTTCGTCAAAGACCTGAGCAAGTTCGTGGGTCAGGAGATCGAGTTCAGACTGATCGAATGCAACCCGCGCAAGCACCGCGTGATCGGCGATCGCAGAAGTCTGCTGAAGGAACGCCGCGAAGCGGCCGAAGCCGCCCTGTTCGAGAACATTCAGGAAGGCATGATCGTGACCGGCACGGTGAAGAACCTGACCGATTTCGGCGCCTTCGTGGATATCGGCGGCGCGGACGGACTGCTGCACATCTCCGAGATGAGCTGGGGCCGTCTGGAACACCCGAAGAAGGTCTTCAAGGTAGGCCAGGAAGTGGAATGCTTCATCAAGTCCATCAAGGGCAAGAAGATCGGCCTGTCCATGAAGTTCCCGGATCAGAACCCGTGGCTTGACGCGGAAGAAAAATATGCCATCGGCAACGTCGTGACCGGCAAGGTCGCCCGCATGACCGACTTCGGCGCTTTCGTGGAGCTTGCTCCCGGCGTGGATGCGCTGCTGCATGTTTCCCAGATCGGCAAGGACCGTGTGAACAAGCCCAGCGACGTGCTGCAGCTTGGTCAGGAGATCGAAGCCAAGGTCGTGGAATTCAACGGCGCGGACAAGAAGATCAGCATTTCCATCAAAGCACTGGAGATGGATCGTCCTGCCGAAGCAAAGGCCACGATCGAGATCCCCGATGCCGTAGCTGAAGCGGTTCAGGAAGCGGAAGAGAAGGTCACGATCGAGATCCCCGAAGAGGTCAAGGCTGCTGCCGAAGCGGCAGAAAAAACGGCTGAGGAGGCTCCCGCAGAGGAAGCCTGAATCCGGCAGTTTACCGCAGCGCCCTAAGACCTGCGGCAAAGTAAGGGCCCGCGCTGAGCGGGCCCTTGCTTTTTGCCTGAGATTTGCGGAAAATGTTTGCTTTTTATCTTGCATTTTTTATCTCTATCAGTTAGAATAACATAGATTATTGTCCAAGGAGGTCTTTCATGAGACGATATCTCCGCATCCTGCTTCCTATTCTGGTGGTCGCACTGGTGATCGTGGTGGTCCTCAGCCGCTGCAATTCCAATACGCCGATCATCGGCAGCAGTGATGCCAATACGCAAACCTCTTCCAGTCAGGGGTCTTCCTCCACAAACGATACGCAGAATTCCACCGCGGCAGAACTGATCACGATCGAATATAACCCCACGGCAACCGGCATCTACATCGCGAGAGACGGCTCGATCAAGAGCGCCGAGATCACGGACTTCAGCAACGAAGGCTTCGACAAGCCGCGTTACGATCTGGAAACGCTTCGCAGCTATGTCACCGAATGGGTCGACAGTTACAATCAGGCAAAAGAAAAGAAATCCGTCAGCGTCGAGTCGATCGAGCTTAAGGATAATGCGGCGACGCTGATCCTGAATTACGACAGCATCAATTCGTTCATTGATTTCCAGGGCGCGGATTTCGGCGTCACCTCGCTGAAGATCGGTTCCTCGGAATTCGCAGCAAGAAACTTCGCCCTTAGCGGCCTGAAGGACAAGGACGGCAACAATGTGACCCCGATCGATGCCCTGCAGGATGAGAGCGTTACGGTCGTTGCCGTAAGCGGTTCCTGCCTGATCTCTTTCGCCGGTGAAGTGAAATTCCTGTCCCGCTCTCTCACATTGGTCGATGCCAATACGGTCCGTGTGAGCAGCAAATCCGACGCGTTTATCATCTTCAAATAAAGCTGCAGGAAAATCTGTCAATGCGGGGGCGGGGTGCCGTTCCCGCATTTTCCCTCAAAAAGAGAACAATAAAATATAGCCAAGGAGCCTCTGTTATGGAAAAAACTATGGAAAAGATCGTCGCCCTCTGCAAGAACCGCGGGTTCATCTTCCCCGGATCCGAGATCTACGGCGGCCTTGCCAATACCTGGGATTACGGTCCGCTCGGCGTCGAACTGAAGAATAATGTCAAACATGCCTGGTGGCAGAAATTCGTCCGGGAAAATCCCTACAATGTCGGGCTGGACGCTGCCATTTTGATGAACCCGCTCACCTGGAAGGCCAGCGGTCATCTGGCCGGCTTTTCGGATCCCCTCATGGACTGCCGCGAGTGCCATGAGCGCTTCCGCGCGGACAAGCTGATCGAAGACTGGTGCGCGCAGCAGGGCGTGACGTTGGAAAAGCCCATCGACGCGTTTTCTCAGGCGGAGATGAAGGCCTATATCGAAGACCATAATATTCCCTGCCCCACCTGCGGCAAACACAATTTCACCGATATCCGTCAGTTCAACCTGATGTTCAAGACCTTTCAGGGCGTAACGGAAGACAGCAAGAATACCATTTATCTGCGGCCGGAGACGGCGCAGGGCATCTTCACCAACTTTGTGAACGTGCAGCGCACGACCAGAAAGAAAGTGCCCTTCGGCATCGGCCAGATCGGCAAGTCCTTCCGCAACGAGATCACGCCCGGCAACTTCATCTTCCGCGTGCGCGAATTCGAGCAGATGGAGCTGGAGTTCTTCTGCAAGCCCGGCACGGATCTGGAGTGGTTCGATTACTGGCGCAGCTTCTGCCATAACTGGCTGCTTGCCATCGGTCTTAAGGATGAGGAGATCCGCCTGCGCGATCATGATCCGGAAGAGCTGGTATTCTATTCCAAGGCCACGACCGACTTTGAATACCTCTTCCCGTTCGGCTGGGGCGAGCTCTGGGGCGTTGCGGACCGCACGGATTACGATCTGACCCAGCACCAGAACACCTCCGGACAGGATATGACCTACTTCGATCCGGAAACGAACGAACGCTATCTGCCGTATGTCATCGAACCTTCGCTGGGCGTGGAACGCACGGTCCTTGCCCTGCTCTGCGGCGCTTATGACGAAGAAGTGCTGGATGAAGCCAAGGGCGACGTCCGTACCGTTCTGCACTTTGCGCCGGCCATTGCCCCCGTCAAGATCGCGGTGCTGCCGCTGTCCAAGAAGCTGGCGGAACCGGCGGAAAAGGTCTACGCGGAACTCTCCCGTGACTGGATGTGTGATTTCGACGTGACCGGGAACATCGGCAAGCGCTACCGCAGAGAAGATGAGATCGGCACGCCTTACTGCGTGACCTACGATTTCGATTCCGAGGAAGACCACGCGGTGACCATCCGCGAACGCGACAGCATGGCGCAGGTGCGCGTGCCGATCGCAGAGCTGAAAGACTGGTTTGCCGATAAATTCACGCTGTGATCTTGGAGGAAAGCTGCCGTGATCAAACGGAAAAAGCTTTGGATAAAAGCCGTTTCTGCAGGTCTTTGCCTGGTCCTGCTGCTTCATACGGGCATTTCCGCGCTGGCCGTCAATTCTTCTGTTTCCAATCTGGAGAATGAGATCTCCGAGGAGGAGCGAAAGGAAGAAGAGGCCAGGGCGGAAGCACGGTATTATCAGGGCCTGTATGATGAGCTGCAGAAGGATCTGGACCAGGCCAATGAGGAGCTGGATGCCCTGCTGGATGAGATCACCGAAACGGATGAACGCCTCGTAGAGGCACAGGCCGAGGTCGAACGCTGCGCGCAGAAGCAGGAGGAAAACGAAGCCCTGCTGAAGCAGCAGAAGGAGACCATGAGCAAGCGCATCCGCTATATGTATGAGCAGCAGAACGGCTCCATCTGGGAACTGCTCACCGGAGCTAAGTCTCTGGCGGAGGTCTTTAACAGTGCGGATTATATTCGCTCTCTCAGCGAGTATGACGGCAAAATGATGGAAGCCTACAAAGAAACCCTGGCTGAATCGGTCCGTCTCAAGGAAGAGAGCGAAGAGAATGCAGCCGCGGTCTCTGCCCTGCTGGAAGAGCTTTCCGGAAAACAGGCGGATATGGCGGACAAAGTCCAGGCTCTTGTGGACAAGATGACCGCATTCCAGGAAAAGATCGATGAGTCCGAAGCGGCAGCGCGGACCTATGCCGATGCCGCAGCGCAGAAAAAGAAGGAACTGGAAGAGTTAAAGCTGGCCATCCGGCTTGCCGAAGAGGAAGCCGCACGGAAGCGGGAGGAAGAAGCCCGGAAGGCGGCTGAAGCAGAGGCTGCGCGGAAAGCAGCCGAGGCCGCCGCTGCCGCGGAAGATGCCCGGAAGAAGGCGGAAGAGGACGCGGCAAGAGCCAGACAGCAGGCAGCCGCCAGCGCGAATTCAGGCAGTTCAGGCAGCAACTCAGGCAGCCAGCCTTCAAATCTTCGCTGGGCACTGAATGACAAGCGCGGTGTGGGCAGCACGAACATCGATCCGAATGCGATGAATCCGACCGGCCATACCAATCTGGAGCTGCTGGCCTCCATTCTGGAATGCGAATGCGGCTCCCAGCCCTATGATGCTCAGGTGGCGGTGGCGAATGTCATCTTCAACCGTATTCTGGATCCCCGCTGGCAGACGACGCTCTATGACGTGATCATGGGCAGAGGGCAGTTTACCCCGGTCGACAACGGAACGCTGGCCATCTCGCTGGCCAAGGGCGCACGGGCGACCTGCGTGAACATTGCCAGGGACTGCTTTAACGGCGCGCGCTCACTGGACAGGCGCTGGATGTACTTCTGTGATTTCAATGACTGGCGGAACAATCCCCGCAAATATACGGAATACAAGATCATGGGCGCCCATATTTTCTATTATTGAGAGGAAAGATCATGAAGATCTATAATACGTTGAGCCGCAGAAAGGAAGAGTTCGTTCCCATCGAAGAAGGAAAGGTGCGGATGTATGTCTGCGGACCCACGGTCTACAATTTCATCCACATCGGGAATGCCCGTCCCATGATCTTTTTCGATACGGTCCGCCGTTACTTCGAATACAAGGGCTATCAGGTAAACTTTGTCTCCAATTTCACGGACGTGGACGATAAGATCATCCGTGCCGCAAAGGAAGAGGGCGTGGATTCGTCTGTGATCTCCGAGCGTTACATTAAGGAGTGCAAAACGGATATGGCCGGCATGGGCGTGCGTCCCGCGACGACGCATCCGAAGGCGACCGAGGAGATCGGCGGCATGATCGAGATGATCAGGACCCTCATCGAAAAGGGATTCGCCTATGAAGTTAACGGCACCGTGTATTTCCGCGTGCGCAGCTTTCCGGGCTACGGCAAGCTCTCCGGCAAGAACCTGGACGAGCTGGAAAGCGGAAACCGCACCCTTCTGGTGACCGGAGAAAAAGAGAAGGAAGATCCCATGGATTTCGTGCTCTGGAAGCCGAAGAAGGAAGGTGAACCCTTCTGGGAAAGCCCCTGGGGACAGGGCCGTCCGGGCTGGCACATCGAATGCTCCGTGATGTCGAAGAAATACCTCGGTGAGGAGATCGATATCCACGGCGGCGGCGAAGACCTGGTCTTTCCTCATCATGAAAACGAGATCGCGCAGAGCGAGGCCGCAAGCGGTCATGTCTTCAGCCACTACTGGATGCACAATGCCTTCCTGAACATCAATAACGTCAAGATGTCCAAGTCGCTCGGCAACTTCCTGCTGGTGCGTGATATCTCCAAACAGTATGACCTTTCCATCCTGCGTTTCTTCATGCTGAGCGCACACTACAGGAGCCCGCTCAATTTCAGCCCCGAGCTGATGGAAGCGGCAAAAAGCGGCCTGGAGCGCATTCAGAACGGCCTTGTGCGCTTACGTGATGAAGCGGAAAACTGTGCGGAAATCGGCGCGGATCAGGGCGCGGTCCGGGAAGCGGCTATCCGTTTCCGGGCGCAGTTTGAAGCGGCCATGGATGACGACTTCAACACGGCGGACGCCATCGCTGCCTTATTTGAACTGGTGAAATTTGCGAATATTACCGATCCTGCGCAGACCGGCCGGGCGGACTGGGACGCTCTTCGCGCCGCCGCGCTTGAAATGGCCGGCGTGCTGGGCATTGAGGAGCCGAAGAAAGAACTGCTGGATGCGGATATCGAGGCCCTCATCGAAGAACGGCAGGCGGCCCGCAAGGCAAAGAATTACGCGCGGGCGGATCAGATCCGCGCAGAACTCGCCGATAAGGGGATCCTGCTTGAAGACACCAAAGAGGGTGTGAAATGGAAGAGAAAATAAGAAGTATCTTCGGGATCACGGCACCTGACCTGCGTCAGGTGCCTGTTCTTACCCTGGCTTATGTGGGGGATTCCGCCTATGAACTGATCCTCCGCACCTATTTTGCGGAGACGACCACGCTGCACGGCAAAGCACTGCATGATAAGGTCCAGAGGTATGTGACCGCGAAGGCGCAGGCGAAGATCACGGATGGTCTGCTGCAGGCAGGAGAACTGTCGGAAGCAGAGCTTTCTCTGTTCAAACGGGGGAAAAACTCCCACCCGGAGACGATCTCCAAACATGCCTCGGCCGCGGAATACCTGAAGGCGACGGGCCTGGAAACACTGATCGGATATCTTTACCTTTCCGGAGAGACAAAGCGCGCCGCGCAGCTGGTGCAGAAGGGGATGCAGTATGCAGAATAAGAGACAGGAACGCCTTCGCGGCAAAGCGGAAAAGCAGCCGGGAACGGAAAAAAGAGAAAAGGCTCACACGGCAGAGCGGGAGGAAGATAGCAATCTTTCCCGCATGGAAGGGCGCAATGCCGTAAGAGAGGCCCTGCGCGCAGGAAAGACGGTGGAACGGCTTTATGTGCAGGAAGGCCTGAAAGACGCGGCGCTCGGCTCACTCATCGTGGAGGCGCAGAAGCGGAACATCCAGTGCCGCTTTGTGACCAAGGACCGTCTGGATGAGATGTCGGAGACCGGCGCGCATCAGGGCGTGATCGCGGCTGTCTCTGCCTATGAATATGCCGAAGTGGAGGATATGCTGCGGGCAGCAGAGGAGAAGGGCGAAGAGCCTTTCCTGATCCTTCTGGACGGGGTGGAGGATCCTCACAATCTCGGTGCCATCCTGCGGACGGCAAATCTGGCCGGCGCGCATGGCGTGATCATCCCGAAGGACAGGGCAGTGGGGCTGACGGCTGCTGCGGCAAAGACCTCCGCCGGCGCGGTCAATTATACGCCTGTGGCGCGGGTCACGAATCTGAGCAGGACCATCAGGGAACTGAAAGAAAAGGGACTGTGGTTCGTCTGCGCGGATATGGACGGAGAGATCATGTACCGGCAGAACCTGAAAGGACCCATCGGACTGGTGATGGGCAGCGAGGGGAGCGGCGTATCGCGCCTGGTCAGAGAGCAGTGTGACTTCGTGACGGCGATCCCCATGCAGGGCGACATCGATTCCTTAAATGTGTCCGTGGCAACCGGGATCCTGGCGTTCGAGATCCTGAGACAGAGGAAAAACCTCTGATCATTGCTGAAAACAGTTTATTCCACGCTTCCTTCGAGCTTGACGGAGGGAGCGTTTTTTTCTGTGGGCGATATGCCGAAATGCTTTCCGTACGCCCGGGCAAAGGTCGAATAATTGTGAAAGCCCGACGAAAAACAGGCGTCCGTCGCACTGCTTCCCGCGCGCAGCAATTCTCTGGCCAGCAGCAGCCGCTTATCCGTCTGGTACTGATGGATGGAAGAGCCTGCTTCTGCCTTGAAGCGCCGCATCATATGATATTTGCTGATGAAAAAGCGCTCCGAAAGCTCATCGACGGAGATGTCCTCGGTCAGATGCTCATCGACATAGCGCAGGATCTGGAGGATCTTGTTGTCCTTCGGCGCCGGCGGAAGGGCTTCACGGTACAGGGTCCGGCCGATGGTGAGCAGGATCTGCATAAGGTCTTCGCGGGCCGCGAGGTCGCTGCCGAATTCTTCCGAGTGCAGCTCACGCTCACAGGAACGGGCAAGGGCAAAGAGGCCGGACGCCGCGCTCGGCGAAGGCCGCAGAACGTGCCCCTCCCGCCCGGAAAAGAGGACGGTCAGATCTGTCTTCGGCGTACTGCTGCGGTCAAGCAGCTCCTGAGAAATGAAAAAGATGAGACGCTCGTACACGTATCCCGGCAGAAACTCCGTTTTGTGCGCAAAGCCGCGCCCCACCAGGACCACATCGCCAGGCCTCAGCTCGTAGCGCCGCCCCTGGATGGTATAGCTTCCGCGCCCTTCGATCAGCATCATGATCTTATAAAAATCGTGATAATGCAGCTCGGTCACGGCGCCGAGCGTATCACGGTTATGGAACAAACGGAATTCTTCCTGCAAATAGCCCCTGCTTACAGCATTTTCCTCAGCCACAATGACCTCCCTTGTGCATAGAATGCGCAAATACAGCAAGATTTGCTCAAAATATAGCACAGAATGTGTTTTTATTGCAAGTTCTTTGTTGTATAGTGATGCTATCTTAATCATTTAGGAGGCTCGCTATGGCTAACAAGGGCGGTTTCTGGAAAAACTACGGATTTATCACACTCATGCTTCTCGGCATCGTGGCAGGCTGCGTTGTCGGGGCCATCTGGCCCGGGGCAACGGCGCTGGAATGGCTCGGTACCATCTTCGTCAACCTGATGTTCTGCGTGGTCGTCCCGATGGTCTTCTTCTCCATCGCTTCCGCGATCGCCAATATGCCTAACGCAAAGCGCGCCGGCAAGGTGATCACCACCACCATTGCGACCTTCCTGGTCACGGCAGCCATCGCCGCCGTCATCATGTACGTGATCGTCAGGGTCTTTCCCATCTTCACCATGAAGCCCCAGTACGAGGAAACGGAAGCCAGCGCGCTCGGTTTTTCAGACATGATCGTGAACTTCTTTACGAAGCCCGACTTCAACGAGCTGCTGAGCCGCCGCGCTATCCTGCCGCTCATTGTCTTTGCGGTGCTGTTCGGCTTCGGTGTGCAGCTTAACGGCGGCGCCGAGTCGCGCACGGCCAAGGGCCTTGCCGATGTCACCGGCGCCCTCATGAAGACGGTCAAGATCATTTCCTACTATGCACCCATCGGCTTCTTCGGCTTCTTTGCGAGCCTGGTCGCGACTCACGGCAAGGATTTCATGACCAATTACGCGACGGCCATCATCGTCTACTATGTGGTCTCCTTTGCCTACATGTTCATTTTCTTCCCGCTGTACGCGAGGTTCGGCGGCGGCAAGGGGGCTGTGAAAGTCATGTTCCGGCACCTCTTCAAACCGGCAGCGACCGCGTTCGGCACCTGCTCCTCCGTGGCGACCATCCCGACTAACATGGAAGTTTCCGAGGACACCGGCATTTCCAAGGAGGTCACGGACATCGTACTGCCCATGGGCGCGACCATGCATATGGACGGTTCGGCCATGAGCGCGATCATCAAGGTCGCCTTCCT
>Ga0129307_1003007_pt1 | contig 11535 bp, 7 predicted proteins | sample P1105metagenome_FD_94437 | JGI IMG/M metagenome (GOLD analysis project Ga0129307, IMG submission 94437) | Capybara group fecal microbial communities from Wisconsin, USA - P1105 metagenome | ecosystem: Host-associated > Mammals > Digestive system > Large intestine > Fecal | place: USA: Wisconsin... | reverse complement strand
TTAGCCAATGAGAAAATCAGCAGGATGAATGCAGAGCTTTCCCTGCACAATGAAGAAATAAGGGTCATGAACGAGCAAATGAAGGAGGCCAACCGCATCAAGGACGAATACATCGGTCGTTTCTTGGAGTTGTGCAGCAATCTGATCCATCGAGGTGAAGAACGGCTCAGAAAGATGAACCGCCTGGCTCGCGAGCGGAAATTGGAAGAGCTCTATGCAGAACTGAAAAGCAACGCCCCCATCAATGGGGGCATCCGAATGTTTCACCAGAATTTTGACACGGCATTCCTCAACATTTACCCCAATTTTGTAAGTGAGGTGAACAAGATGATGACAGAAGGCAATGGCTTTGATGTGGGTGAAGATGCCAACAAACTCACCACCGAGCTTCGTGTGCTTGCCCTCATCCGCCTTGGCATACAGGACAACCAGAAAATCGCCGACATTCTGCGTTCGTCTATCACTACCATATACACCTATCGCTCGAAATTAAAGTCACGGGCTCTCAATAAAGACACCTTCGAGGATGACATACGACGGATAGCCACATATTGATAGCCAACAATCACTACAGGCGCAAGCCGAAAAAGGCGCGTATCCTCCATTTTTGGTTATGCAAGGCAAGTTTCTCCTCATCGCCTATGTTTGTGAAGTTGTAAACCATCGACAGGCCATAAAAAATGCTGCCAGTCTGACGAACCACGGCGCCACGACCGGTGATGATCACCTCGGGGAAGTGATAATGCAGCGGTATGCGGGTGTAACCGAATGACATCGTTGTATGGCTATAGACCAGGAATGTGGGCAGACCTGAGATATGCAGCAGCCACCCCTGGGAGGGCACGTAGTTGTAACCATAGCCGGCGCCGATACCTACATTCGACATTTTCAGGTCCATGTTCTGCTCCCATTCGAGTTTGGCGTGCTGCCCCATCGCTGACGCTGCGAGCAGAAAGCTGCCGGCGGAACGTCGTTGGATGTAGCTCTGCGAGAATGCGGCAGGATAGGAAAAGCGGCGGCTGTTGAAGGCATAGTAGGCATTGACGTTCAGTGTCTTCACTGAAAGAATGTCCGCAGGCAGCATGATGCGCTCCATCCCCTCATGGTCGTGCCACCCCGTGAAATTTCGTGCGTCTTGGTAGATGAAGTCCCAGCCGAAACGGTTGCCGTAGGAGTTGATATTCAGTTCATAGTCTTTGTACTTTCCCATCAGCTTGGCAGGATTGAGCGCCATGTTGAGAGAGAAGCCCAAATAACTAACACCCATGCTGAAGGTGGATTTGTAATCGGCTGTCATTTCCGATACGAAATGCTGCCCATTGTCTATTCCCTTGGATTCTATCATCGCCCCAGACAAGTTGTATCGAGCGGCAACGGTCCATTTCGTCTTGGGCCGCTGGATATAGGCCGTGTCGATGTTGCCTTTGTGGTAATTCACGATCAACACACTGTCAAACTGATGGAAGATGTTCTGCGCAGACAGCGGAAGAAGGAGACAACTCACAACGAGCAACAAGACCCCCACCCTCCCCCCATGGGGCAACAGCCTGGCTGCTTTTGTCATGATGTCTAATGATTTGTTTCCCATGTCTGTTATCTCCACAGATTTCTCCACCTTCTTGCCGTTCATTTACCAGTCTTTGACGATGCCTATCAATGTGGAAACCCTGCTCTGCGCAGATGGGGGGTAAATCAAAACCAGCATCTTGCTATGTTTCACTTCCCCTCCAGGCACAATCTTCTGTTTCAAATAGAAGATGTTCCCTTCCTGCGTGTAACCAGACGCAATCCCTTTGGACATCGCCCTATAGGTTACCTCATACACTCTCTCCGTAGGGCTGAGCCATACTCCGTCTTCCGGGAAATCGCCAAACGTGGACCACATGCCAAGCAATGACCAATAGCACAATTTTGTGTCACCTTTTGAAAACACCTCGACAGATGCAGGCACGTCATCCACAAATGTTTCTGTACGAAAGTATGAACTGGGATACTTAAAGCCCCCTTCAGCATGCCACCGCCATGCCTTCGATGCCTTTTTAGGAGGAAGAGGCGTATCAACAACTCCCCATCCCATACAGATAAAGCACAACACTATAAAAATACACTTTTTCATATTCAATTATCGTTTTTTGTTATTACATAATCACTGAAAAATAGCCACCGCCCATGTGCCGTAATAACTACAGCGTGGACGCAAGTACGGAAATGTTCATTCCGTTGTCAGGTAGCCTACGTGTAGGTTCCCCTTTTTGAGCAGTTGTTTCAAGTGCGCCTTAAGAGACGATGGCGTGACCTGCTTGATATAGGAGACATCCCCTTCCTTGACAACAAGGCCGTTGAGTTCACGGGCAATATAGTCGGAGCGAAGGCTGAAATCATTATCCTTATAGTTGCTCTTCAGCTTCTCACGCTCTGTGATGTAGCTGTCAATGAGGTTTTGGGTGATGAGATTGCCTTCAGCCATGTCTTGAACGATTTTGAAAACATCATTTGCGATACGCTCTCGCTGCTTGGGGTCGCATGTGTAGGCGATGGTGCATTTCATGCGTTGCAGGGGCAGCAAGTCATCCTGCACAATGCATTGCGGTGTGTAAACATCGCTATGCTGAATGCGCAATGTACTGAGCAGGAGATTGCCCAGAACACTCATCAGCACCTGGTTGTGGGCATGTGTTTCCTGTGTATATTGGTAGCCTTTCTCCCATGTGTAGATCAAGAAAGTTGCGCAATAAGGACTTGCATTCTCTATTTTCTCCACAACCGTGGTGTTGGTGGTCTTGAAGTGGTCGGCTTCCCAAATCCTTCGTTTCACTGGCTCCGGTTTTGAGGGAAGCGAACCAATATATTTGAGCAAAAGCGGTTTGAGGGTGTCGGCGTCCACTTCACCTTGTACGACAAGCACCGAACCATTGAAGTTGGAATAATAGTCCTTCAAGAGTTCTTTGAAACGTTCCACCGTATAAGCACCAACTTCTTCCTTGGTAGGAGGCATGAGACGTTTGGTAGAAGCAGCTGGCAAGTTGTGCACCCTAAGTTGCGCCTGCACGATGGGGTTGTTGGCTACAACAGTTGCAGCTTGAATGTTGCTGATTTGCTCTGCAGCTTCCACGGAGTCCACTTCTGTCGTTGTCAATGATGCATAAATCATCCTCAACTGCTGCTCAATATTGTTCCAACGCTCCACGCTATCCTGGACACGAAATCCCAAGGGCACATCGAGAACATCATCAAAAGGCTTAGCCAAAACCCACGAACTGCCTCCTACGTATTCAAAATGCCTCCTGCACGACGAGAGCATGTCATGAAAATGAATCTCATCATCACGAAGCGCAGAATATCCCATCGGGCGGTCAAACATCATGTTGATGGAGTTGTGGTCGGTTTTCCTTTTCCATAGCACAACTTTCACGCCATTTGACAAGAGCAACTCGCTGATGCTGTCATTGAGAACGGTCGTTTTCACAACCGTTCCTGGTGTGGGATTGATGTCGAGGTCTTTGACATTGAGGCTCTCCAGCTTTTTGCCTTTTCCCAAAGCGACATCCGCAAGTTCATCATCCTTCATATTCCTCACCCGATGGATGATTTCCATCACTTCGTCCTCTGTTGGCAGTGCAGTATCTTTAGGAAACATCGTGGTCACCAACATGTTGCGACCACTGGTGATTTCCCTGAAGGTCTCATCGAGTTGCTCCTTTGTGATGGTGTTGGCAATATGACCATTCGAGGCCTTTTCGCTGCTAAAGTCATTGATGGCGTTTCCGCTGAAAAAAATATTGGTCAACCTTTCTGTCCAGTCATTGCTCCTTTTGGATACGAATTGGCTGTATATCGTGTCTGGAAAGATGATGGCAGAAAAGTCCTCGTTGTAGGATGGACTCATTTGGCCATGAAGATTGCTTTCAAAATCTGTAAAGCCGTTGCGGCGGATGCTTTCCACTTTTTTCAACAACGTTTCAAGTGTCGAAGTCCACTTTTCGGGAGAGGAGCTCATCTCAAAGACGATGAATTTGGCATCCTTGATGTCTGCCGGATTGAGGTTGTATGCGGTAGTAGCCAAAACATCATTGTTCTTGAGGGTTTTGAGTTGTTCATCCATCAGAACCCTGATTTTGTCTATGAGGAGTTCAGGCCTCAAGTCTCCCACGCGATTCTTGGACACATTCTCTTCTTTGGGGAGTCTGAGAATGATTGAACTTGCAAAAATGGGAAGTCGTGGGTCTTGATACACATGTGCCAGAGGAGCCTCATTTTCTGGTACGTCAGGTTGTTCGGGAACGACATGCTTGCCCCGTTTCATCGTACCAAACAATTTCCGTATTTTCTCCACCATCCCGTCGGCATCGAAGTCGCCAGTGACAACCACGGCCTGATTTTGTGGCTGATACCATTTTTTATAGAAATTGCGAATGAGTTTTGGAGGGCAGTTCTTCACAATCTCCAGGTCGCCGATAGGCAATCGCTTTGTATAGAAAGAGTTGTTTAACAAGTCATTGATGAATTGTTGTGCAAACGATACGATGTTTCTGCTTCTCCATTCCTCCGCAATGACGTTGCGCTCGCTTTCCACATCCTTGTCATTCATCGTGGCCTCACCTGCCCAGTCTCGCAAGAGCAACAAGCAGGAATCCATCTGCAATTCATCGTCAGAGGGTATGGAGTTCAGGGAATACCGCACGGTCGTGTACCCCGTAAAGGCATTGCTGTCGTGCCCGAACGGGATGCCGTTGCGCTGCATAAAGCCTATCACCTCTTGTCCCGGAAAGTGTTTTGTCCCCTTGAATAGCATGTGTTCTACGAAGTGGGCCAATCCACGTTCGTCTTCATTCTCTATGAACGACCCTCCTTTCACCAACAAGCTGAAATTTGCCTTTTTCTCAGGATTTTCGCATCGGCGCACATAATATGTCAGCCCATTCTTCAGCACACCCGTCCTCACCGACGTGTCAACAGGAATCACTTGCCGGTCGATGATTTGAGAATGAAGCATGATCAGCGAATCACGCCTTTTCTCTGCTTCTGCAGCAAGCATCGAATCCCTTGCCAAATCCTCACTTGTAAGAATTGTATCATTCTTATGCACAAGACAAGAATCCGGTTCTTCTCTCACTGGTTGCGCAAATAGAGTCTGCCAAGTAGCCGCAACAAGAATGAGCAGGATGGTGCTGATGGCTTTTTTGTTCATATTTTCTATTCGTATTTATCGTGTGAAAAATGAATGATTGTGCAAAAATACTCATTATTTTGATGATTGTATGATTTTTCTTTGTATATTTGCAAAACAAAGTGCATGAAACCTAAAAAGAGAAAACCTTGATGGCAAATCAAAACAAATAACCCTGAAATTATGACATACAAGAAATTCCTTCTCATGGCCGGCTGCGCAGTCTTTGCTTCAGCAACCCAGGCACAAGTGACCATCGACATCGACGCCCAGCAACGCGGGCCGAAGGTGAGTCCCATGCTCTATGGCATCTTCTACGAAGACATCAACCACGCCGCCGACGGCGGTCTCTATGCCGAGCTGATACGCAACCGCTCGTTTGAGGACGGCCCACGCTTTGGCGCACCAGCCGACATGCAGGGCTGGTCAACATACGCTGCCGCCCCGTCGCAACTCACGGCACGGCTCATACAACCCTCGAAAAAGACACCGCTGCTCAATGCCGTGCAGCACAACGCCTTGGAGCTCGACATCAAGGCATCGTCCTCCATGCCCGTCTGCTTGGTGAACGAGGGTTATTGGGGCATCAACGCTGTGCAAGGGCGCAGCTACCGCCTGTCGTTCTGGGCCAAGACCCCGAAATACCAGGGCACCGTGAAGGCCACGCTCTGCTCGAAGGACGGCGGAGAGATCTATGCCGAAAGTGCGGTCTGTGGCTTCCCTGCCATCAAGGCCAAGGGCTGGACGAAGTATGAGGCCATGCTCACCGCCACCGCCAACGACCCACAGGCACAGTTTGCCCTGGTCTTCGACGGTGTGGGACAGGTGCAGCTCGACATGGTGAGCCTCTTCCCTCCCACGTTCAAGAACCGAGAGAACGGCATGCGCCCCGACCTTGCCAACATGCTGTGGCAGATGCACCCGAAGTTCATGCGCTTCCCCGGCGGCTGCTTTGTGGAGGGTCAGGAGAGTCCCGACAACGCTTTCCGTTGGGAGCGCACGATAGGGCCGATAGAAGAGCGCGAGGGTCACTGGAATGTGAACTGGGGCTACCGCACCACCGACGGACTGGGCTATCACGAGTACCTGCAGTTGGCCGAGGACCTGGGCGCCAAGCCCCTCTTCGTGGTAAACGTGGGGCTGTGGCACGGCGGCATGACCCCCTACGACAGCATCCAACCCTGGATTGACGAGTGCCTGAACGCCATAGAGTATGCCAACGGCCCCGTCACCTCGAAATATGGTGCCATGCGCGCCAAGAACGGACATCCGGAGCCTTTCGGACTGGAATACTTGGAGGTGGGCAATGAAAACAACCAACCCGACCCGCGCCAGCAGAGCGACCACTACTATGAGCGTTACGAGCAGTTCTACAAAGCCATCCGCGCCCAATACCCCGAGATGAAAATCATCGGCAACGTGGTGGCATGGGGCGACGACAACCCGAAGTGGAACTCCACGCTACCCGTGGACCTGCTCGACGAGCACTACTACCGCTCCCCCGACTGGTTTGCCGGAGCGTTCCACAAATACGACAGCTACGACCGCCGCGGCCCGAAAGTCTATGTGGGCGAATATGCCGTGACCAACGGCTTCGGCAACTTGGGCAACATGAACGCCGCCTTGGGCGAGGCCGTCTATATGATGGGCATGGAGAACAACTCCGACGTGGTAGAACTGGCCTCGTATGCCCCCATTTTCGTCAACGAGAACGACGCCCGCTGGCGCCCTGACATGATACGCTTCAGCAGCAGCCGCGTCATGGGCACTCCTTCCTACTATGTGCAGCAACTCATGCCTCAGCACATCGGCACCCAGGTGGTGAAAGTCAGGCAGACCAACCCCTACGAGGGCATGACCCGCAAGCCGCTGACACCCAAGCAGAGCCGTGTTGGCTTTGGAACGTGGGGCACCCGTGCCTCGTTCGAGACAAGCAAGGATGTGGAATACATGCATGGCGACTGGAAGAAGGAGGGCAACACCGTGCAACAGACCAGTCGCAGGGAAGCGACCATCTGCTTGGAGAAGGACGTCATCAACAGCGACCACTACACCTGCAAGTTCCGCGCCCGCAAGGATGGAGGAGCCGAGGGCTTCCTCCTCATCTTCAACTATGTCGATGACAAGAACTACTGCTGGCTGAACTTCGGCGGATGGGGCAACAGCCAGCATGCCATCGAGCAAATCAGCAACGGCGGCAAGTTGCAGACCGTTGGCAAACGAGGACGTGTGGAGGAGGGCCGCTGGTATGACATCACCTTGCAGGTGGCTGGCGACAGCGTGAAGGCATGGCTGGACAACGAACTGGTCTTCGACACCGTGCTGAAACACGATGACACGAAGGGCATCTTCTCTTCCGCCACCATCGACGACACGACCGGCGAACTCATTGTAAAGGTTGCCAACACGAGCGAGATGGCCACCACTGCCAACCTTGACCTGAAGAATATCTCCCCGAAATGCGCCCGCGTGGTGCGCCTCGCCGCCAACGACGGCATGGAAGAGAACACGCTCGACACGCCCACCAACATCCATCCCGTGGAGCAACTGCTCTCTCCCGAGGGGAACCGCGTGCAACTCGACGTGCCTCCTTACTCACTCAACATCATCAGAATCAAGTGAGCAGAGGCTGAGACCTCATTGGTATTCAAACCAATCTATGTCCACATACCCATTGGTTGGCTCTTTCTGGCATTGTGCGAAAAGTCCAAGCATGACGCCAGTGAAGCCGCCAATGGTCTCTGTACTGAGGAAACGATACTCCATCTTGGTCAACTGGGTGAAGTTGACCCCATCGGAGGATGCCATCATGTAGTAAAAGTCCTTGTCGGAAGTGATGCGCAGATAGGCCAGGTCGCCCGTCAGGGGGATTTCCTTCTCAACGTGACTGGTCTGCCCCAGCCTCACATTTGACTTGATGACCATTTGCCCGTCTCTTCTCTCGGCCACCACGTCATAGTGGTTCAATGGGGCGGCATAGGCCGTGATGCCCACTTGCATCCCTTCAGAGAGATGAGAGAGGTCGAACAGTGCTGTTGCTGAAAAAGTCAGTTCTGTCTGTCTTCGGGCGACAAACGTCGGCGACGCGGTCTCGCTGAGGTCCGTGGTGCTGGGATGGAGTCTGAGCCATCCTTTTCGGCTTGTCAGAGAATAGTTGGCATAGTCGGGATTGCACAGGCTCATCCATCCCATGGGCAAGCCTAAGGAGTGATAGCTGTCTCTGGGAGCAGTACGCTTGACATAGTCAAACTCTTCTTTCACCGGGTCCTTGGCCATTGGCACCAAGGGAAGCGTCCGGCATTTCATGTCTGTTTGCAACGTGCCATCCTGGTTCACCACGGGCCAGCCACCCCTTTCCCACTGCACGGGAGCGAGCATCGTCTCCCGTCCCATCACATGCTGCAGATACCCACTGGTCCTGTAGCCAAGGCAGATCATCCACCAGGAAGAGTCGGGTGCCTGCACCAGGTCGGCATGCCCAAGGCCCTGGATGTTGCTGTTTTGCATCTTCATGTTGAAATGCGAGAGAATGGGGTTGGCCGGGTTGGGCTCGTAGGGGCCGAAGAGGCTCTTGCTGCGCAGGATGTTCACATGATGCCCATGCTCCGTGCCGCCCTCCGCCAGCAACAGATAGTAGTAGCCGTCTTTCTTGTAGATATGCGGGCCTTCCGGATAGCGGCCACCAAGCCCTGTTCCCAAGTGATGGATTTCACCCAACTGGCGCCCCGTCTCCACATCAATTTCACAGATTTTGATGTCGCCTTCCTTCCATAGGAAATAGCACTTGCCATCGTCAAAAAACAACGTTGGGTCGCAGCTGCCGATGGCGAAGTCGATGACAATGGGTTCCGACCATTCTCCAGCAGGATTGTCCGTCCACACATAGAAATGGCGGCGCGAGGGGAAGACCGTTGTCACCATGTAGAACCTTCCGTTGTGATAGCGGATGGTCGGTGCATAAATCCCGCTATTGCCATCCGTCCCTTTCAAATCCACCTGTGAAGGTCGGGAAAGGCAGTTGCCTATTTGTTCCCAGTTCACCAAGTCCTTGCTATGGAACACCGGCACCCCCGGGAAATACTGGAATGTACTGTTGACGAGATAGAAATCATCGCCAGCACGACACACACTGGGGTCTGCGTGAAATCCAGGAAGCACAGGATTTTTGTATCCTTGTGCCCATCCCGTCGTCATTTGCATGGCCAAGGCCAAGGAAAGGACAAGAATCCCAAGATTTGATTTTGAAAACGTCATCATTTTATTGCTTATGTCTTTTTGTTGGAACATTGATTTCAAATAATCGATATGGCAATCGCTGTCTTTTTGTTTTAAGCGGTGTCACGCATGGACACCTTTTAAAAGGGCCATGACTTGGCTTTGAAAGACTTGGCAAAGATAAGCATAAAATGCGAACTTTCCAAAAATGCAGTTTTTTTTCGATGGGAGAGGAATGGAGAGGACTAAAGAGGACTGAAGAGGACAGGAGAGGACGAGATGATGTTAATCATTCTTAAAGTTTTTAATAAATCGCTTGCGATATAAATATTTCGGCATATCTTTGCAGCACAAATATCGCAAACGATATAAACAATTTCATCATGCACGCAGAATTACAACTTGACAATCAGATTTGCTTCCGTCTTTATACGGCATCAAGGCTTGTCATCCAAGCTTATACACCAATACTCAACACATTGGGCATCACCTATCCCCAGTATCTCGTACTGATGGTGCTGTGGGAGAAGGATAGCCAACCCGTGAACGACATCGCCCACCGCCTTCTGCTGGAAACAAACACCGTCACGCCGTTGCTCCAACGCATGGAGAAACAAGGCATCATCGTCAGAAAGAAAGGCGAGCACGACAAGCGGCAGCAGATTGTATCGCTGACTGAAAAGGGCAAAAAGATGGAGGAAGAGGCATACAATTCCATCCCCTCAGGTATGGGAGAGAAGCTGAAAGCTTGTCCGCTTCAGCTTGAAGACTATGAGAATCTTGCAAAAGAACTGGACTCGATTATCGAAACCCTCAAGCAGAAATAGTTTTTTGGACAGGCTGTTATCATATATCGTTCGTGTGGTGGTTTGGCTCTCGGGGTTCGCAAAGCCATTATCCCGCTTGGGTCTTTGCCGTTTTGAGGAGCATGCCCAAGGGCAACCGCTGAAAATACTCCTTGTGGGCTACAACGGAGCCAGGAACACTGGTGCCGATGCCCGTGTGGTGACCCTCACCCAGCAACTGGAGCAAGCATTGGGAACGGAGAAGGCAGAACTGACGGTGATGACGCTCGACAAGGAGAATGTGGGTGGATATTTCTCCAGTCGTGTGCGCCTGTTGCCTTTCACCACCATGTTCGTCTTCTCGTTGCTACGGGCATGTTCTCGCCATTATGTGGCCATCCTCTGCGAAGGCTCCACACTGATTACCACCTTTGCCAAAGCCCTCTGCGTGTTCTTTTGCGAGGCGGCAGGCATCGACATCGGCGACCGCAAGGCACAGCGGGTTCACGCCACCAAGGGTCTTCAGCACCTGACTTTCGAAGGCGACATCATCATCGTGGCGGCCGGCGGCTACGGCACCCCCGACATCCTGCGTGCCTCGGGCATCGACTGTCAGCCCACGCTATTCGTGGCCCCCGTGCTGTGCGTGGCAGCACCCATGCTCACCATCATGGCCATGGCTAAGCGTATAGCAAAAAACATAAAAAGGACCTTGGATATCGACAACTGTTCTGAGAAACGGCCCGGGAAATAAGTAATTGTTCAGCGAATAGCATAGAACACATAATTGTCGTATAATTATACACTGACTACCACTCATAGGTGAACAAAAAGTAGGAGAAACTTATAATTTATGTCCAATTTATGATAAAATTTATGTTCAATTCGTGGAAATTCGTGTTAAAACATATTCGTTGAATTGTTACCGAATAACATAAAACATATAATTTGTGTGAAATAATGATAAAACGCAAGATATATCAAGTTTTTGTTATACATTTGCAACTCATTATACTATTCATTAACACATTTTAGACATGAAATTGAGAAAACTATTCACCGCCGCGCTATTGCTGCTATTCTTTATGGCACAGGCGCAGGCCCAAAACCAGCCCATCCCCGTTGACCCCGACCTTCGCAAGGGCAAGCTCGACAATGGATTGACCTACTACATCCGCCACAACAACTATCCGGAGCATGTGGCCAGTTTCTATATCGCACAGAAAGTGGGGTCTGTGCAGGAAAACGACGACCAGAGAGGTCTTGCCCACCTGCTCGAGCACATGGCCTTCAACGGCACCGACCATTTCAAGGACAACGCCTTGCAGGAATACCTGCAGTCGATTGGCGTGGAGTATGGCAGAAACC
>Ga0129307_1003006_pt1 | contig 11543 bp, 11 predicted proteins | sample P1105metagenome_FD_94437 | JGI IMG/M metagenome (GOLD analysis project Ga0129307, IMG submission 94437) | Capybara group fecal microbial communities from Wisconsin, USA - P1105 metagenome | ecosystem: Host-associated > Mammals > Digestive system > Large intestine > Fecal | place: USA: Wisconsin... | reverse complement strand
CTGATTGCGTTCAATAATCGTCCTGGCTGATATATGAGGGAGATTGTCTTTTCCGGTTGATTCTATGGTTGCTACAACGATACATACAATCTCTACGGCAGATTTATTTTTCTCTTTTGCAAGTGACATATCCGGCAGATAGGTATATGCAACATCGAGGAGCGGCGTTCCGTCTTTTTTAAGTATTGCGGCACCGGTCTTTTTATTTCTGCGGATGCTTGCTTTATATAAATCTTTAACTATCTTTGTCATATAAGGACTGGCGAAGCTGATCGTGTTCTTTTCTCTGTCCTCACCTAAATAAACAAGAACCGGTAAGATGTTCTGTCCTTTTTCAGTTATTCCTAAGATGTTTCTGAAACTCAAAATATCATTGATGGTTGTTTCTACATCCATACGGGATATGTTGGAGCTTTTCCCTAACTGTCGTGCAAGCTGCGGATAGTAAATCGTTATCACTTCTTCAATGGTGTTATCTTCGCTTATGGTTTTCATGTAACGGTTTAATATGGTCGCATAGAATACCCTTAATAACGGCAGATCAAAGTCCTCTATATTGTCTTTCGTGTATAGATGCTTTAATTGTGCCGCCGATGCTGGGAGTCCTTCAAAAAACAGAGTGTCATTCTCAAAAACAAGGTTATCTGCTGATTTTAAGGGCTGAATGTATGCCGTTTCATCGTCATTGTAAGTAATGGCGTTTTTATACATCTGATTTGTGATGATAGGCATTTTAGACGGCACTTCTGATATGTCACCAGCTTTTGCCATTGTCCGATATTCTTTTTTAGGGCTTGCATCCGGTTCGTCCTGCTTTGGTACGGCTACGGTATCGCCCTTATTGTCTTTTAAGAGTTCATAATATTTCATAAGTGCCTTTTCTGCCGCTGATCTTGGAACGGTCTGCATGATAACCTCTGCATCTTCTATTTCAATTTCTTCGTCTCTTGTAAGTTCTGTTCCTGCCATCCTCTTATCCATAAGTTCTACATATCTTTTTCGCAGTTCTTCCGACAATAGCACATGGACGGTCTTTGTTTCCTTGTCGAAGCTCCACCAGTCATCAGATACGCCGTAGGGTGGAAGTTCGTCTGCAAAGTCAAATATTACGTTTACATCCATAAGACTTGATTGCGGTACTTCATATAATCCCGGAGATAGGACTATAACTTCTGCTGTCGGATCTTGTACTTGGATAGAAAAGGATTCGGAATGTCCCACTATGCGGATTCCTTTTTTCTTTCCATCTCCGTCATTCATTTACTGATTCCTCCGCTATATAACTATTGATATAGCAAATTATATAAAAAGTTATTTAACTTTCGAGCAACTTTTCATACTGTAAAACATAGTCTGCAATCATCAGATTAAGGATCTTGTTGTTGCTGATTCCACGCTTTTCATTGATGGCTTTAAACTTCTCGTAGCGGTCAATGTCAACGTATGCGGAGATCATCTTATTTTTCTCCTTGTTGGACTTGAATACATCAGCAACAGTTTTTGTTTCCGGTGTCTGCTGTTCCTTTACTGTATCTTTGAGTGATGCCATATCTATACCTCCGTCAAATAACTTCCTGCGCTCTCTTTTCATCAAAAAGGAGCGCAAATCTGTTTCTTACTGCTGTTGCTTGTTCATCGTCAATAGTTCCTTCATCTGCCAGCTCACGGACTGCTAATCTCATGTATGACTTTGCAATCTCATTAAACGCACTGCTGTTAAACAGATTGCAGATATCATCATCATCACAAGTGGCGAGAAAATCAAAGACCTTACATTCTTTGTCTGCTTGCTCTTGGGTGATTTTACCCTGCTCTGCTGCTTTTCTATATGCGTCTGCTTGTAATTGAAATCCGTTCATTATGTGCGCTCCTTTCTTTATATAACTATATCTATATATTATTATATAAAAAGTTATATAAAAGTCAAGATATTTTTGAGGCTATTTCAATATATGCCTGAGCAACTTCTGAACGTTTTTGAGCGACTACAACGGGCAGTCCTTGATATACTGCCCTGGGAGCATCGGCTGACTTCTTTATCGTGCCGAGAAAAGGAACGTCCAGCTCATGCAGAAGATCCCAAACATCATGTTGGTCTTTTACTTGCTGTTCGTATATGGTCGCTATGATGCCGGATATTTTTAAGTCGGGGTTCATGTCCGGATCGGTCTGCACGTTCTTTATTGTACTTAAAAGGGCTTTGATGCCTTTATATGCAAGGAAGTCTGTCTTACATGGGATAATTACTTCATCACCGGCTACAAGCCCGTTAATCATCAAAATTGAAAGCTGCGGTGGGCAGTCTATGAAACAATAATCAAAATACGGTGCGAGTTTTTCCAGCGCACGTTTCAGTTTCTTCTCCCTTGCCGGTAGCGTTATCAGTTTCATTTCCTGCTCTGCAAGGTCAATGTCAGATGGAATGATATAAAGGTTGTCCATACCTAAAGCATCAACTGTATATGCGCAGTCAAGAGGATCTTTCTGCGTGCGTTCAAAGAGTCCGCAGACATTCAAGCCTTTATAATCCTTTTCCATGCCGCAGGAGATTGTGAGACTGGCTTGCGGATCGAGATCCACCATGAGGACTTTCTTACCCTCTTGGGCTTTGATAGCGGCGAGATTATAGGTTGTCGTGGTCTTTGCAACGCCGCCTTTCTGATTTGTGAGGACGATAGTTTTCATTGTATGCCGCTCCTTTCGTGGCTATATAACTATTACTACTATATATTATATAAATTATTATATAAAAGTCAAGAGCAAAAAAAGAGATGCCGGAGCATCCCTTTTTCTTTCCATATCCGTATTACCATTTGTTTTGTTTGGTAGCGTTACAATGTTTGCATAGCATTTGAAGATTATCATATTCAGTCTTGCCGCCTTTAGTCCACGGCTTGATATGATCCCCTTCCATTTCGTCATATTCGAAGTGCTTTCCGCAGTTGGCACATACTCCCTGCTGTTCTTGGTATTTCTTTTTCTTCATCTTATCCGGAAATTCTCTTAATGAAAGATGCTTCGGATCTCTTTCCAGCAGATAGATGTAGTAAGCTTTTAACCTTGCCGTAACTTCATCATCATCTATTAAGATTTGTATTTCTTTTTCAAGAGAGCCAGGATCGAGTTTGTCTTTTTCGTGATGGTTGTAATATATTCCCCACGGAAGTCCTGACATTTCTTTTCTGTATGTCGGGAATGTTGCTTGCACCCATGATATTACGGAATTGAAATAAAGCCACAACTCATTACAGTTTGTATCAAGCTGGTGCTGTGCCATATATTCTTCAATTTCAATCCCTTGTTTTTCGCATATCCATGACAAAGCTGCAGCCAGATAATCTTGTCTTATGGGTGATCCGCTCATATAATCGCCGGCAACTGAAGCCGCAGGGCATCCGGTCTTTGAAAAGTATTTCTTTGCTTCTGTAAGCCACGGTCCGGTGTATATCGCATTTCTTAACTCTTGATCCGTGAGCTGTACGCCAGCAATATTGATTATCTTAAACCAGTCAAGTTTTTCTTTATCCGTACCCTCGCAGATATAGATCATAAGCTTGTAGTCTAAAATCTTCTGTGCTTGGTCGGGATAGCTTTTCTGTATGTTATGAAAGTATTGATAATCAACAGAAAAGTCACCCTCAAGATACTGGCAGATGGAAATAGTGCGCTGTTGACCGTCAAGCATCTCATAAGAGTCCTCACCGGACTTCGCCCAGTACATAACATTAAGAGGATAACCGTTCTTTACAGTCCTTATAACCTCGTCTCTTTGTTTGTCCTTATATACAAACTCTCTTTGAAAAGCCGGTCTTACATTCAGTTTGCCGCCGTATGCAACAACGCCCTGTTCTGCGCTATCCTTATAGCCGTTAAAAACTTCTGATATCGGGATCTCGTGCAATTCAATTTTCATGGCTTTCTCCTTATTATTAGACGGGCGTACTCCGTTTTTTCTTTTCCGTTTGGCTGAAGAGTCCTTACCCTTCCATGATTTTCCGTAAGCTCCTTATCAAATCCAACTAATTCAAACTGTTTCGGATTAAGTTTTGGAAGTATTGTTATCGGAACAGCCATCAATCCGTTATAATCCATCGGAATTTTATCAACCAACCTTACAAAAATGGCATCTATATTCAAACACTTGGGATATTCTTCCGGACTATAAGTGGCATATAAAGTAAGATCCTCATAATGCTCCGGTATATCCATATTGGTAAACCAGCATATATTTCCCATGCGCCGCCATTTAACACCATTTTCATCAATCTTAAAGTCTGTCTTTTTTTCTTCATACCACTCTGGCACTCTAAACCAGTAATGACCTGAGTTTTTTCCAGCCCACACCTTTTGTTCCTTTATTAACGGCATCATTTCGTTATAAGTGATGTTGTTTAAGTTGCCTATGATAATAAAATCCTTGTTATGTTCTACTAAAGTAGTGATATATTCTCGAAATAATGAGAACGGAGGATTGGTTACAACAATATCGCAGTCATCAAGTATTTCCAAACATTCAGGACTGCGAAAATCACCATTGGCGTTCAATGGGGTTTTTACTATATCCTTGCTGTTGATTACTCCGTCACCATTCGTATCCTTAAATAATTCCAGCTTGTATGTGCTTTCAGATGCGTCAAAATGAGTAGAAATCAGCTTCTTAAGTTTTAATTCATCAAACTTAAGCTCAAAGTATTTCCAAAAATTCGACCATTCCGGATCATCGCAGTTGCAAAAAACTGTTTTATTTTCAAAATGCTGCTTATAAAACCTTAGCTCTTTTTCAATCATCGACAGCTCAGTATAAAATTCATCTTCTTTCTGAGCTTTAGACATGTGCAAATTACTATTGCCCGCCATTTTAATCAATCCTCCCTTGCATCTGCTTTCATTCTTACAAGCGTTGATCTGCTTATGCCGGTCATATCTACGACTTGACTGTAAGAATGGTCTTTTAATAGATCAAGAGCGTGTCTTGTCTGCGCTCTGTTGTACTTCTTCGGTCTGCCCTCACGATAGCCAGGATTTTTCTTTGCTATCTGTTTTCCCTCTTGGGTTCGCTGGATAATCATATCTCGCTCCCACTCCGCAAGCGATAACATGATATTACGGATCAGCTTGCCGGTCGGAGTGTTGTCTATAACGCCCATATTGAGGACATTAACCTTTATTCCCCTATCATTCAGCGTATCTATGAGTTCAACGCCCTGCTTCAGATTACGGGCTATTCTATCCAGTTTTGTGACAATGATGGTATCACCGTCCTGCATCTGTACCATGAGACGGTCAAGCTCCGGTCTGTCCGTTACGGTGCCGGTGATAGCATCAGAAAACACTTTATCAGCTCCGGCTTTCATCAGCTCCTGCGACTGTGCTTCAAGGCTGTTTCCGTCTTTAGCTTGTCCGTGAGTGCTTACTCTCGCATATCCATATACCATATATTTACCTCATACTTATGAACATAACTTTTGGGCAGTCTCAACACCGCTATTTTACTACACTTACATATCATATTCAATACTTAACAGTTTTGAGCATCCATTACACCAACTTTACCGATAAACCGCACTTTGGTTTATCGGTAAAGGCGGTAGACAAGGGGTGTGGGGAGTGTAGCTCCCCACGTTCTTACGGCGATGGAAAGAAAAATCTATTTCGTCAGTTCTGCAAGATCCCTTGCCAAGCTCCGGAGTCCAAACCATACCACCACGATAATAAAAATTGTCAGTCCGGTATATACAAGAAAATTCTTCTTTGCTTCGGCATCATCCCACGCAAGAAACGCCCTTACAAGCATATAAGCGATAAATGAGAGGATGTATAGCAGTAGCAGATTAACCGGCAGTAATGCAATGTAATCTGCCCCGAAAACAATAATTGCAAGGATCAGGAGCATCACGGCAACGGTTATTTCATCCGCAAAATGCTCTTTGAACATATCCTTAAACTTCATAAAGCCGTTTATGGCAAGGATCACAAGGACAAAACCGCCACCGAAAGAAACAACAAGCTGTAATATCCAATGAACAATAAACGCAACTGTTTCCTGCGGTATCATGTCACCCAGCTTTGCGATAAAGCCGCCGATATTCCATATACCCATTACAAGCTCCGCAAAGCCCTCAAAAAACTTTGAAAAGAATGTAATAAACTCTTTTCTGAACACTTCGGAAAAAGCGGCAGTAAGAACCGTGATAACAATGCCATAATACAGCGACATATAATAACGCATCTTATAACCGGCGGTCATTAAGTCGTATTTGTCGTTAAGTTCCTTATTTTTGGCTTTATAGTTCTTTTCCAGCTTGTTCAGTTCCTTTGTACCAAGCTCAAGAACACGCTTTCCGACTTCGCCCTCAACATCTGCTTCAATATCATTCAGACGCTTTTCCTTTGCGTCTGCGGCTTTCTCACGGTCGGAAAGATCCTTCTGCATCTTCCGGACTTTAGCATCTGCATCCGTCTTTGCCTTATCAGCTTCTTTTCTTGCCGACTCTGCATCAGCTTTATAAGCTGAGACCGTGGTCGATGCTTCTTGACTTAATCTTTTCGCTTCTTTCAGCTGCAAGTCGCTGTTGTTCAAGCTCTCTATCTTGGCGTTTAACTGCTGAATTGTCTGCTCTTGCTGTGATATCTTCTGTGATTTTCTCTTGCTTTCGCTCTGCACTTCTGTCAGCAGAGATTTCAGCTCGGATATCTCGGATGAGCTGTTGGGTTTCTGTTTTAATTGCTGGTTCTCCGATCTCAGGGCTTCTATCTCGTCCTGCATCTCTTCCATCATGGTCAGCAGTTCGTCTTGCTCGGAGTTTTTGAAGTCGCTCATCACGCTCACGCTCCTTTCTTAATGCTAACTGTTGTAATTCGATAAGTCTTTGATTTGTTGCTTCAATGTCTCTATCTGTGCGTTGGATTTCTTCAATGCCGCTCCGTAGGTCTTTGTCTGCTTCGCCAGCGTCTCGTTTAAGCTCGTCAATTCGTCTACTTGTTCTTTCAAGCTCTCGTTCTCTCTCGTCAGACTCTCGATCTCCGATTGCTGTTCCTCCAGGATGTCCAACATCTCCTCTTGTTTGGTCAGTATGTCCACGGTGTCCAATAAATTCTGTAAATCGTTCATAGATAGCCCTCGCTTTCTCCGTTATGGCTTCGGTCAAATCTCTTGCAAGCTGTTTCATCTGTTCACGGAATGAATTACGCTGTTGTATATCTCTGTTTATCTGTACACGGTCAGATATATTTCCATCACGTTCTATCTTCCTTGCGGTCACTCCCTCATGTATGGTTGGCTCTTTATCAATGCCCTGTCGCTCATAACTGCGGTGGTCTATCTGGTGTTCCGGTTCAAGGTATCTGTTACAATGAACCGCCCACGACTCACGCCATTTTTCAGCGTTGGCTCGGTCGTTCCAGTCATTGGATGGAATGTTGACTCTCTCCCACAACATTTCCTTACCCTTACCGGCTCTCTCACGGAATTTTTGTTCCCCGTTTTCGTCAAGCTGGGGGATGCGGTACTGTGCAGTATTTTCTTTGTCGTGCGGATCATAAGATGGAAGATCCGGATTGTATATTGCACGTCCATTTTCATCACGGGAATTTGCAAAAACAGATTTAGTCTTTGCATCCCATTCATGTTCCGGAGTCATGGCTCTGCAGGTCAACATGATATGAGCGTGTGGGTTTCCATCTTCCTTATCATGTAAAGCCCAATCTGCTATCATGCCTTTGGAAACAAAATTTTCTTGTATATAATTTCTGACACATTCAATCTGCTGATCTCTTGTCATTTCAACCGGCAATGCAACCTCAACTTCACGGGCAAACCTTGCATCACTTCTTGACTCAACTTTCTGTACATCATTCCATAATTTTTGCCTATCAAGATAATCCTGCGGTGCGTTCTCCGGTAAAAGGATCTCATTCATAATAACGCCACCTTTATTTGTGAAGTCGTGAGTGAGTCCAGTTTCCTCGTTATACAGCTTCTCGCCGGAACGATAAGCAGCAGACGCAACAGCAGAACGACCACCGGCACGACTGATTATCTTGATTGAGCAATGGTATATTGACATATTGCATCAGCTCCTTTCTGTAAATTCAATATGGCGATATAGCAAGCCGTCCGCAGGACTCCATGCAAGTGAAACTTGCCGCCGTCTGCGTAAGAGTTTCGGTAAACCCGAAACCGCAAATTGTAAAATGCGATTGAGCATTTTATATTTTGCGCTCCGTCAAGGTGAAACTTTGTCAGGAGTGCAGAGGGTGAAACCCTCGCTGGGTTCTTAGGGTGAAACCCTAAGCCGCCGACGGAACGCGCCCGGCAAACAAGCGTAGCGCAGTTTGACCGGTGACCGCTTGCGGTCAACTTACTAATGTGGGCTTCGCCCACATGTAAGTGCGCCCTTACTCCCTTCGGTCGCTCGGGATTTTCTAAACTGAATATACCACAACGCTTGACATATTGCAATAGTCTGTGATATAGTGAGTGAGTAATAGTTTACGGTAACGGAAAGAAAAACTTTGAAAGGAGCGTGACCGAAAATGGCATCCAAGAAAAGTTATGATGAAAGAATAGAAGAATTAAAAAAGAAGCAGGAGCAGTTAAAGGCGCAGGAAAAGGCTTTGAAGAAAAAGCAGTCTGCCGATGAAAGAAAGCAGAGAACGAAACGACTTATTGAAGTCGGTGGAGCTGTCGAGTCTGTTCTGAAAAAGTCGCTCGGCGATAGTGCCGGACTTATCGAAAAAGAAGATCTCCCTGCATTGATTTCATTTTTAGAAAAGCAGGAAGAAAGAGGACAGTATTTTTCAAAAGCGATTACCAGCGGAAGGGATAACAGAAAAGCATCTGCATCTGAACCGGTGGAAGAAACAACCGACTATTCTTCTGACGAAACCGAAGAACCGACAAGCTATCTGTAAAAGAATTTACGGAGATGGAAAGAAAAAAGGACTTACCGCCCTTGCAGTAAATCCTCGTTCCAGTCTTTATGATTTGGGATGATGCTTTCCAGCTCCGCATTTCTTTTTCTGCACTCTGATCCGGCTTCGTCATTATCGACTGCAAGGATAACTCTTGTATGCCGTTTCAGTCTGTCAATGGCTGGCTGTTTCATCACGCCGCCGATGGAAACATAAACAACCGGATCTTTCTTTTCTTCCTGCCGATGCAGTTCATAAAGTGAGATTGCATCAATGGCAGCTTCACAAACATAAACCGCTGTCGGATGCTCTCCGGTCTGAAACCACCAAAAACCATCATGGCGGCAGTTCGTGACTACTCCGTGAAAAGATTTCTCCCCCAGGTCGTAAGTTCCTCGGAGTTCTCCCCAGTCTCTTTCTTTATTTGCAAATACGATATTGTTATGTTCGGCTTCTTGGTAAAGGATCTTCTGATCTATGAGCATCTGTATCGTGTCCTGAGATATTCCACGTTTCAGAAGATAAGCATACAGATTTTTATATCTGCCCTGCATCGGTTCCGGAAAGACCGGCGGCAGATTTTCAATTTTCGGAGCTGTCGTTTTCGGTTCGGATGGAACCGGCGCAGACTCTCCGCACAATGCAAACACAGCTTGATCCAGTTCGTAATTCATGTATTTAGTCAGAAAGTCAACGCTGTTTCCCTTATCTCCGGTAGCAAAGTCCATATAACCGGAATAACCACGCTTGATTGATAAACTGCCGTTATCTCTCGGATGGATGCTCACGCCGTCTTTCTTAAAACCGTCTGCATGATACCGCATAAGGTACTCATAGAGATCCGTCTTTCTTGCCCTCTGCATCTGTTTAGTTGTAAAGTGTTGCATCAGTATCACCGCCTTTCAAAGCAATGTTACGGGGATGGAAAGAAAAAAGGATCACTTAAACGGCAGTTCTTCCTGCATCCACTCCGGTACGCTGATAAAACCGTCCTTGTCTGCTTCGAGATCCACGGCTGACATATCAATCTTTGACATATCGGGCTTGAATAGGTCAAACTGCGGGAAATAGTCAAATGAGCAGGTGTATGAGCTGATTCCGAAACGGTTTTTGAGACATACAAGCTCTATCTGTCGGGGATTAGCGGCTTTTGCATCACGGACTTTCTGCCGCTTCTCGTTAAGCTGGGCTTGCTTGTCGAAGATTTCATCATGCAGGACTTGGAGCTGTAAGCCCCATACCACATCTGCGGTGTATTCTATGCCGCCGGACTCTTTGAAAGACTCATAATCTATCTGTGTGAGATAGTTCTGACGGTTCAGCGAGGATATGACGATCAGGGCGAGCTTGTTATCAGATTGGAGCTGTTTAAGTCTCCGCACATGGAGATCCACAGCATCCTTTGTTGTCATACGGCTGTCCGGTGCGGTCTGTATGACTTGCAGATAATCCACGATAACAACCGGCTTTACATTACGCTGTTTTATATAACTATTCACATAATTAGTTATATCATCTATTGTAGCTCTGAAAGTACATTCCACCACGGTCAGATTACCGGAATAAGCATCATACTCTTTCACGGCATCAGCAACACGGGGATCATCGCCCTGCTTTCGTATCTGTAAAGATGTGAGTGCTTGGGTTGCATCTTTCTTTGCCATGATGCGTGATAAGCTCTTTGTGGCAAGCTCCAGCGTGGACTGCTCCAACGAGAAGAACAGCACCGGTTGACCGTTCTGCGCAAGCTGATCCGCCATCTGATGTATGAAAGTGGTCTTTCCAAGTGAAGATATAGCACCCATGACATACAAGCCAGGATATAGATTTGTTATAGCGTCAAGGTTCTCATATCCGGTTTTGGTTTTACCGCCATCAACAAATGCTTTCATATCCGCAGGCATCAGATCATGCAGATATGTTTTCATGTTGGTAGCTTTGAAGTTTTGGATTTTATCATTAACCTCTGGCATGGTAGATACCTCCGATTTTTTCTTCCATCCCCGTAAGTATTTCTTTACGGAGATTATAAAGCAAAGGGCGGCGGCATAAAAGCAAGCCGCCCGCCGTTCTTAAGATCTTAATATCTTAAGTTCTTAGGAAAAATTGATACCCTTCAAACCCTTGTCCCGTGGGCGTTTGCGGATTTGGGGGTGGTACACTTCTCCGAAATTTGTGGTACACTTCTCCGAAATTTGTGGTACACTTCTCCGAAATTTGTGGTACACTTCTCCGAAATTTTACCTTCCACAATTTCTTGTATAGAACATGGTGTTCGCCCTACAAAATCAAGTGTAGTACACTTCTCCGAAATTTGTGGTACACTTCATTTCTGTTGCGTTGATGGAAACTCAAATACCATATCAAGATTACCCATTGTCGGAATCCATTTAGCCTTAAAATCACTTGCTTTAGTGTCCGGCAGTATCATGTTGGGGTATTTGTCCTTTATATCCGTCTTGGTGACGAGTAGCTCCCATGCCTTGCTGAACGCTCTTTCTAACAGCTTGTTCTTGTTGGATGGATTTGCTGTGTTCTTTAATCTGCGCTTTAACAGCTGATTGCGTTCAATAATCGTCCTGGCTGATATATGAGGGAGATTGTCTTTTCCGGTTGATTCTATGGTTGCT
>Ga0129307_1003005_pt1 | contig 11546 bp, 4 predicted proteins | sample P1105metagenome_FD_94437 | JGI IMG/M metagenome (GOLD analysis project Ga0129307, IMG submission 94437) | Capybara group fecal microbial communities from Wisconsin, USA - P1105 metagenome | ecosystem: Host-associated > Mammals > Digestive system > Large intestine > Fecal | place: USA: Wisconsin... | reverse complement strand
TTTTTACGTATGCATTCCTATTTGTTAGGTTTAGCTGGCCTAGAACCATTGCTATTCATTGAAATATTGCATTTAGGACATAAAGGTCTTTCATATTCATAATAAACAATCTCCGTGTAATAATCATTATAATACTCCTGGAAAAAGCTCAAATCATCCGGGCTGATTAAATTGCACACATTTAACTGGTCAGATTCTATAAAATACAAAGGTTTATTTAAAATGTCAACAATATTATAACTTGTAAAGGGTTTTATTGAGAGCATATATAATAATATGCCCTTTACATTATTTATATGCTTCTATTTTTAAAATAAACAAACTTAAACACTTAAAAATACTATAACTTTATATTCACCAGGTTGCAGAAACATTTACATATAATCAACTTTTTTAATATAAAAAGAGAACCGTTCCATCAAAATAAAACTTCATCAAAGGGCATTGAATTTAACTAACTGCAAAACACGATTTAATCAATTTAAAAAGCAAATAATAATTCATTTTAAATATGTGGAATTAAAATAACCCTAAAATTAATACAACAATATAACAACTCACAATTAATCAAATAGGGCACATATCATCATGACAATTTTAGACAGAGCCTATTAAGAAACTCAAGGCAGGTAAAACTTATACGGTTAAAGTCACTTACCTGAAAGACACAATCAAAACCAAGCTGAAAGTTAAAAAATAAGGGAGACATTTTTCTCTCTTTTTTATTTAAGAAAATGTCTTAATGCATTTTTTTCCAAATAGTATTCATTGGCATTCGATGGCTTGCCATGTTATATCAAAGTTTTTCTCAAACATGGCATCAATATTATCAGTTGCGAAAGTTAACCAAAAATTTTGAATTCCCATATACATTGTAAACAATGATTCGACAATGTTTTTAGTGGGGAAGTCTTTTCTGATTTCATTTTGCATTTTGCCGTCTTCGACAAGGCCGGTTAAAAATATTCTGATATCTTTTCCGGTTTGTAAAATTATGCTGTAAACCTCATCTTCGGCATAGCCTGTTGCGGTTAAAAGATGCATTACGCTTCTATAATTGATTTTTTCATTGATGCTTTCAATTTCCACACCTTCTATGAAGTGATTTAAAATATATAATAATGCGTCATGGATTTTCTCCCTTGAAGATCCTTCAAGGATGATTTTATCAAAATCGATTTTAATATAATCTATTATATACTTTTGTACAATTGCTTCAAATATGGCGCTTTTATCTGGAAAATGGTAATATATTCCTCCGGTTGTCAATTCTGTGGAATTTCGAATTTCACTGATTGAAATATCGATTGTACCTTTATCCAATATTAATTTCAGTGTTTTTTCAAGAATCATGTCTTTAGTGTTCATCTAACCACATCATGTTCATAGTTAATTAATTATTCTCTGAATTTGATTTTTTCCCATTCCAAATCGAAATTATCTTCAAAGGATTTAATCATATCATCAATCAAATATTCTTCCCATTTATATTGAATTCCAGTATACATGATAATTAATGACTCTACAATGTCTTCGGTTGATAAGTCTTGTCGGATTTCGCTGTTTTTTTGACCTTCCTCAACAATTTCTGCAAAAAAGTCTTCCAATTCTTTTAGGACACCTTGGTAAAACTCCATGGAATTTTCATAACTATATATGTTTGGGGTCAAAATAATCAATATGATTCTGTAGTCTATTTTATCTTCAATGGTTTCAATCTTGATTCCGTTTTGTTTTTGCTTAAAAATTTCAACCATGGCATTGTGGATTTTCTCTTTTGCATTTCCCCTTATCTGTCGGAGTTTGTCAATATCGAATTTGACATAATTAATAGCGTATCTTTCAATAATCTCATCATATATCTGTTTTTTGTTTGAAAAATAATGGTATATTCCACCGGTAGCAATTCCAGTGGCATCACTAATTTCCCTAACTGAAACGAGGGAGTTTTGCTTTTCAATCATTAATTTTAAAGTCTTTTCTAAAATTAATTCCTTGGTGTCCATACATTTAATATATTCATGTTTTATCATTATTAAATACTGTGGAGAACGAACGTTCTGTTATGTCAAAAATTTAATTTAGAGAACGAATGTTCGGCCATATTTTAAAATTCAACCGAATTTATTCTTCTTAATTCATTAAAGAACATAAACTTTATAATATAACATAAATAAAATTTTTATTAAGAAAATATTGGACATGTCCATCAAATTATATGTTTAATATTATTCTTAAAACATAGGCTGAGTAGTGATTAAATGAGTTACATTATATTGGCATTATTATTTGCTCTATCTGGATTTTTCATGAAGTATTCGGATGATTTGTTTGATGTAAATAATGATTCAACCACTGCAACTATCTTTGGCATTTTATGTGGTGTGGCATCAGGTTTGGCTGCAATCTACAGTGTTGAAGCAGCGTATATCTTTATATCAATTCTGATTGGTAACTTCCTGGTTCTGAAGGTTGACGGCATTCATCATATAATTTCATTGATAACTTTTGCAATTATATTGCTGGTTGGAGGCATTCCTGATTTAAGCATTGCCGTTTTATTGTTTTGTATTTTGGCCATAGTATCAGATGAAGTGGGTCATGAAATGATAAGCAAGGTTACCCAAGACAGATTCTTAAATTTCTTTTTTGAGTATCGTTTTGTGATGAAGATTGCGGTATTTTTACTTGCAGTTTGCGGTGTGTTTGATATCTGGGCATTTGTTTGCTTTTTGATGTTTGAAATAGCCTATGTATTTGGAGGAATTATTTTTGAAAGGTTTAATTAAACAAAGATGATAAAATGACTGGGGATTAAAATGAAGAAAAGAATTATAGCAATATTGTTGATAATCTCTCTTTTGATCATTATGGGCATCGGCGCAATTTCGGCGGCCGATACAAATAATACGTCGCTCGAGGGAGTCAGTGATACGGATATTGCAACGGGTTCCGTTGCTTTACAAGACAATGCCACTTCGCTTGAAAGTGAAGCAGGCAGCGATGTTGAGATTAGTGTAAATGACAATCATGATGAAATATCGAATGAGGCAGTGGTATCTTCTAATTCAAATAATGTGCTTTCCGCTTCAAATGAGGATGTGCTTGGAGAAAACCCAAACTTTTATTATAATGGCAAGTGGTACGGTGATTTGGATGATGCCGTTGATGATGCCTGCGATAATAATGGGGGAACAATATATCTTAAAGCAAGAGCATGGGGTTACGATTCAGCTGAACGGGAAATTACAATTAGTGATGGAGTATGGATAACATTCCAGCCTTATAATTCTGGTGATGAAGTTATTTTTGACGGCCAAAAGAATACATATTGGTTTTTTAAGATAGATGATAAAGATGCACATATCACTTTCAATGACATAACCTTTAGAAATGGGGGGGACGGATCTTTAGCTAGTGATGGTGGTGCTATTAGGATCATACATGGATCTGTGACCTTTAACAACTGTATATTTGATAACAATGAAGCTGGTAAGAACATTGCTGGAGGTTTTGGTTGGGGAGGAGCAATCTTTCTTGATGAATCCGATGCTTCACTCATAGCTAATAATTGCCGGTTCACAAACAATAAAGCAGACAATGGAGGTGGAGCAGTCTGTGTTGAAGATGATGCTTCAGCTACCTTTAATAACTGTTATTTTGAGGGCAATACTGCTCCAGATGGAAACAATGTTCTTGATAAAGATGGCGGATCTCATACTTTTAACAATTGTCGTTTTATAGGAAGCGGGTCCCTTGATATTGAAGTGGATGCTCCTGCTAAAACAGTTCATATAACTCCTGATGTTGACGATGATGTGAATTATGCTGTTTTATATAAAGGTGGTAATTATTATGATAGAAAACCATGTAATGATGGAGATGAGGCAACTTTCTCTAATCTGGAGAAAGGAACCTATACAGTTTACATGATGAAAAATTGGGAAGCAAAATATGAGTATTCAGGAAATACTTTTTCTATTATGGAACCTAATTTTGTTTTAGATGGTGATAAGGTATTTGAAACTTTAAGTGCTGCTGTAAATGCTATTCCTAGTGGCGGATCCGGGGTAATTACTGTAGAAGGTGGAACTTACACTGATTCTGCTAACTTTATGGTGGAAATTTCAAATAAAAAGGTAACAATTATGCCTAAAGAGTATTCTTCTTTGAATCCTGTTGTTTTTTCACCTATTTCTCAAAAAAATTATGTATTGTATGTTGATTCGAATTCCCAACTCACTATGGAACATATAACTATGTCAGGCCGGTTAAGTAGTGCATTAATCTTCGATGCTAATCAGCAGTGTACCATTTCAAATTGTGAATTTAAAAATATTCGACCTTTTGGAGATTTACCTGGAAAAACAATTGTTGCGCGAAATGCAAATCTGGTACTGAATGGCAATACTTTCGAATCAAGTGGTATGATGGATTTAAGTAATACTGTTGTAAATATAGATGATTGTACTTTCACTTCTAATATTTATTATGGTGGTCACGGGGGAGGAGCTATCTATGCTGATTCTTCTTCAGATGTAACAGTTACCAACTCAGAATTTACCGGTAATCAAGCCCCAAATAATGGTGGAGCAATATATGCCAGCAAACTTAAAGTACATAATACTGAGTTTATAGGAAATGGAGCAAAATTGGGAGGGGCTATTTATATAGCCAGCGGCTCTAACGAACTTGTAAATATAACCAACTGTGTTTTTGATTACAATTATGCAACTAACGGTTACAGAAACATATATTCCGAATCAACCACAAGGAAAATTAATTTACTGTTCAATGAATATGATTTGAATTTAGAAATAGATGAAAAAGATGGATCATATGGAATGGATTATATTTTTGATGGCGTTTTCGATTGGGGATCTAATTTAGATAATAATTATACTGTTTTAGCAGGAATTAGAGATGATGAAAATCTGTTTGGAGACTTACTCACCATTAAAGATAATCAATTTAAAATAAGTATGGGAGTATTGTCCGGAGGAACACATGAATTCGCCATGGAAGGAATGTATACTCAAGGAGACAGTAATGACCATTTCTATTTGCGCTATTATTATTCTGATTTATATGGAAACGAATTCTATTTAAATAAGGCAGCATATGCAAAAATAGTGATTGAAAAAGCAAAAATAATATTAAATCTTGATGTAAAGGATGTTTTAATACCTGAAACACCTGTTTTAAATGTTCGTGCTAATTGGGATAACAATTACACTATTATAATCGGAAATAAAAATTATCAGCTTGAAGTTGTAAACGGTAAAGCCAGCATGCCACTGACCGGCCTTGATTTGGGCAATTATACAGTGGTTGGTATGCGCGATGGTGATGTAAATTATTATATGGTTATGAATTTCACCACATTTTCAATAAGCAAAACCTACAGCAACTTCCTTGTCCTAAGCACAAATGTGGAATATGATACTTTAAAAGAGGCTGTAGCCAATTCCAATAATGAGGATTCTATTTTTATTAAAAACGGCACATATAAAGAAACAGGAATAGTGATATCCGATAAGACTCTGGATATCATTGCATTGGAGGGTGCGGTCTTTGATGCTCAAGGCGGTGACGCCAATTTCATAACAGTCAACAAAAATGCCGAAGTCTATATAACTGGCATAACATTCAGGGGACTTCACAACAGGAATACCAATTATGGAGCCATAGTTAATCACGGAGACCTTTCCCTGGATTCATGTAATTTTACAGACAATAAGATTACAAAGACATCCTTTGCCCAAAATGGTGGAGCCGCTATATTTAGTGACGGTGAGTCCTTGGATATTGACAATTGTAATTTCATAAATAATGTCGCTCCTTTAAAGGTAAGTACTGCTGCAGTCACATCAGTGGGTTATGAGGACGTTTCAATCATGTCTTCCAATTTCATAAATAACTCTGCACGTGAAGGAGGTGCATTGCACTTCAAAAACATATCTCAATTTGAGTCAGCAGTAAGTTCATGTGAATTTGAACAGAATACTGCTGTTAAAGGGTCTGCAATATATGTGGGCAACAACTCCAGATATCTGTCTGTCACCTTATCCAGTTTCAAGAAAAACGACATCAAAAATAGTTTGGGAGAAAATGCGCAACTTGAAGGTGGGGTAATATATGTTAATGCCAACACCAGTGAGGTAATCTTTGATGTTTCCCTATCCAATTTTGAAGACAACTCCAACCGTCAGGTTGATGGTGGAGTCATATGTCTCGATGGAATTTCAAGAGCCAACATTGAAAGCTCTATCTTCAGCAACAATAATGGTAAGCTGGGTTCTGTAATTTTAATCAAAAACCCTCAAGACAAAAAGTTGTTCTTATCTATAGATAGCAGTGGCTTCATAGATAACCATGCAACAAATGGTGCCATTGCAACCTCTCCTAAAGTTACAACATTCATTGACGAGTGTCTTTTTGCAAATAACACTGGAGAAAACAGGCATATTTACAGCAATGGATTTACCATAGTTCATGATTCCATTTTTGAGGTTAGGGATGCAAAATTGAATGCATTGTCTGTTCAATATGGCGAAAGCTCAACAATCAACGGTACAGTGGATATCGGTACCAATATCTATGCGACAGCCAATTTGACAATCGCTAATGAAAACACCCTTGTGGAAATCAAAAACAATACATTCTCCTATAAAACAGGTATATTGGACCGTGGCAAATATTCTGCTACTTTAAACGGTGTTGTAGATGCCAATGGCAATACATATCTGATGGAAAGCATTACCGAGATTTTCAGAGTTAACGCTGCTGGCTTTGACTTGAATGTTTCCGTTGACAATATCACATATGGTGAAACCCTAACAGTCGTTGAAAATCTACCTCAGACTGTTACAGGCACAGTGGATTACCAACTGAATGGAAGGTATTACACTAAAGAGGAAATCGAGTCATTGATATTGGATGCAGGAAAATACACACTTGTAGCTATCTATAATCATGAGGATTACTCATTCGCCTCATCCACTGTTAATTTTGAGGTATATAAGGCCAATCCTACCATAACTGTAGATGATGTGGAAGTAGAATATGGCGACAACATTATTCTAAAAATAGAATCAAATGTTCCGTCAATATATACAATAGAAATTGAAGATTACAAAACTGCCGTATTCGTTAATGGTAGTAGGTCTGTTAAAATAGAAAAGACATTTGAACCTGGTGATTACACAGTTAAAGTCACTTCACAGGAACGTGTAAACTACAAATCAAATTCCACTGAGGCCAATCTGAAAGTCAATGTAAATTCTCATGCATTGATGTTAAGTGTCTCTGATAAAACTGCCCATCCGGATGAGTCTCTAATCAAGGTTTCAGCTCTGGATAATGCTGCGGGAGATATCACATACACTGTTTCAGATTCAAATAAAAACATTGTTTACACCATGACCCAATCCTGCAGTGAGGATTTAACAATTTCAGGTTTGGATGCCGGAACCTACGAGATTAATGCTGTACTTGAAAAGAATGGCCGACCATTAATGGCTTCAAACAGTTTAAGATTTGATGTCAACAATGAAAATATTCGCATTTCTCCAGATGATAGCAAACTTGGTGAGGACTATGGCGAAGGCAGATTCATTTTCCAATACGACGAGGATTCAGACTATGAATATTATGACACTCTAGAAGAAGCAATAGATGAGGTTGTAACATGGGGTGCAGGTATCATTACAGTTAGAGGAGGAATCTATTCCGGAGATGGATTCCGTGACATTGTGCTGGAAGGAGAACTTGAATTAACAATCAAGGCTTTTGAAGGCGAAGAGGTTATCTTTGACTGTGGAAATGAAGGTTACTTCCTACATTTAACATATGAAACTGAAGTGTATCCTATTGAAACACCTCCATTTTTTGAAACAGAGCAGACTGAAGGTCCTACAGTTACACTTGATAAAATTACAGTAATTAGGGGATCTGCCATTAATGGTGGAGCTATTGATTTAGATGCAGGTACTTTAATCTTGGCCAATTGTACTTTCAGCAATAACAATGCTGCATGTGGTGGAGCCATATATATAGGTTCAAGTTCTGCAGAGAATGAAGCTACTGTCATGGTATATAACACTACATTTACAAACAATACTGCAAGTGAAGGTGGAGCAATATATATTGAGGGTGGCCTTTTACAAGACGTATCAGCAACATTCTACCTTTCTACATTTTTAGATAACTACCAGGGAGAAGAAGGAAACTATACCCCGAATTACTTTGGAGGTGCTGATGTTAATGAAATAACCAAACAATATTGTATCTTCAATGGTGTTGGTGAAATATACAGTGTTGTCATAGATAAAATCAACCAGACAGTCACTGTTAACGGTACCTCTCCTGATGTATTCGATTCAGTGGTTTTACTGTACTTCGATCAAGCACCTTTATACTCAATTTACAATAACGGGTCCCGTGATTTCTACGTCACTTTTGAGGATGTAATCGGCGGAAACTATACTCTTGGTGTAATGAACGACCATGACTTCAATACATATATCTTTGAAAATAAATTTGAGATGAAAGTGCCAAACTTCATCATATCCGAAGATGAAGTATATGAAAACTTAACCGATGCTATTGATGCCGTTGCAGAAAATGGCATTATCTATGCAAATGCAAATTACTATACTGAAGACAACATGGAGATTGATATCAACAAATCATTCACCCTTAAGAATTTCAGAGACCGTGACGTTGTTTTCGACGGATGCGGTGAAAAATGGTTCTTCACAATAGCTGAAGGAAAAACTGTTGTATTTGACGGCATATACTTTACTGACGGTGGAGTAAAAGGTCATGCTTCCATTGAAAATTACGGTACTTTAATAATCAATAACTGTTCATTCGAAAGTTTTGAAACAGGTGAAATCATATACAATTCAGGTTTATTAAACATATTGAACACTACATTTTCAATGAATTCTGTTAATGATGCCCTTGTTTGGAACGATAAGGATTTATTCATCGATACAGTTGAATTTTCATACAATATAGTCAATACAAGTTCTGTAGTATACACCAATGGAGCTTCTGAAATCATCTCTTCCAATTTCACAGATAACTTTAATCTTGGAAACGGTGGTGCAATCAATAACGCCAAATCATTATCCGTTAAAGACACAGTTTTCAATGAAAATGAAGGTTTAGATGGTGGAGCTATTTACAGTACTGGAATACTTGAAGTCTTAAACTGTACTTTTGAAGATAACACTGCAAACGGATATGGTGGAGCAATCTACAATGGGGGTGAAGCAAATATCTTCAATTCAACATTCACCGGAGCATCCAGCGAAAAGGACGGTGGTGCCATTTATAACAATGATAAACTGGCCGTGGATAATTCCACATTCGTTGGAGATACCGCAACCGGTAATGGTGGAGCAATTTACAACAACAAATCTTCAGTAATTACAAAATCTCTATTCGGAATCAACTTTGCTGAAGAATGTGCAAACATTTACAATGCAGGAGATATTCAATTCAGCGAAAACATATTTGATTTCTATGATGTAATATTAATAGTGCCGGATGGTGAATACGGCATTCCTACAACAATTACAGGTACACTTAACCCTGAATTCAACATGGACATTCAAGTATTATTGCCTGGATTTGTTAACAATAAGGATGCTTCTGTCATCATTTCAGACGGCGTATTTGAATATGTTACAGACATTTTGCCAAGAGGCACTTATGATGTCATATTGGATGAAGTCATTTATGACGGCTACGGCAACATCTATTATGGTGAAGCAATAACTGACAGGCTTATAATACATAAGGCGAACGTCTACATCAATCTGACTGTAGATGATGTTGTTATACGCGGTGAGACTGGTTCACCTGTTTTAAAGATCAGCGCAAGTAAAGACGGATTAGTCAATATTCTTTTCAATAACAAGTTTTCAAATGTCACTATTACTGGAGGTCAGGCTACAGTAACACTGGATGCTGTCGGTGAAGGAAACTACAGTGTATTGGTTGTCCGTGAAGGTGATGAAAACTATAACGATGCGGCAAACCAAACCACATTCAAAGTCAGCAAATATGAAGGCAACTTCATTGTCAACAGTACAGGCAATCAATTTGAAACATTACGTGAAGCCCTTGCAGATACTTCAAATGATGATGTCATTTATGTAATGGAAGGAACCTATTCCAGTGCTGACAATTTAGGTTTGACTATTTCAAATAAGAAATTAACTATAATTTCACTTGGAGATGTTGTTTTTGATGCAAATTCAACTGATTTAAGGTTTTTGACTGTTGATAAAACTGCTGATGTTACACTATGTGATGTTGTACTCATTGGATTTAATGCTAAAAATAAGGAGGAAGTCATTCTCAATAAGGGTAATTTTACTTTTGATGGCTGTACCATTACCAAATATAATTGGGTTAATGATGCAGGGGGTTCAAGGTTTATTGATAGTGAAGGAAATTTAAATATTATTGACTCCGAATTTTATGACAATGTAATTTACACTTTGATTCATGCTACTGATGGTGAGGTTATCATTAATGGATCAGAATTTGAGAACAATACAATCAAATCAGGATTCATTAGTTTACACTCACTGAATTCAGCAAAAATTATATCAAATGTATTTGCCGAAAACATAATATCCGAACAAGATTTCCTTTTTGTTTCACGTTCTAAAGATGTTTTCATCAATTCTGAGTTTTACAATAACCAATGTGACTATCTTATTTTTGCATATTCCAACACCAACATGCTTGTTAATAATTCCATATTCATAGGTAATACTGTGAAAAAAATACTCCGCACAAATGCCAATGATCAAAGTATTATTTCAGAGAGTGTATTCACAAATAATACTGCTGAAAATGTTGTTTTAAGCAGTGACAAAAAGCTATCAGTTCTTGAATCCACATTTTCAGACAACACACTTTCAGACAACGGTGCATTAAACATTGCATCAGGAAATGCAATTGTCAACGGCAGTATCTTTTCAAACAATAAGGCAAACAATTACAGAAACATCTATAGTGCTTCCAGTAATGTGAACATTACCAATTCAGTATTTGATGCTCTAAACGTTGATTATACTGTTTATGATATTGACTATGGTCAAACTGAAACAATTGAGGGTAGCATTGATATCGGTACAAACCTCAAATTCGCTGTTAATCTAGACATTAACAACAAAATCTATTCAGTCAACGTAACAAACAATGGCTTCACCTTCAATTCCGGTGTTCTTAACGGTGGAGACTATAATGTGGTATTAAATCCAAAAGATAATAATTCAAACACTTTTGTATTTGATAAAATAACCAAAATATTCAATGTCAAGCGTGTAGATCCTGGATTAAGCATTTCAATAGCAGACATTACTGAAGGGGAAAAATTAAAAGTTAATATGACAATCAGCAAAAATATCACTGCTCGTGTTGTCTATGAACTGAACGGTAATACATATAATAAGAATCAACTGGAAAATCTCACATTGAAAGCGGGTAATTATTTGATTACCGCAATGTATAGGGGAGAT
>Ga0129307_1003004_pt1 | contig 11550 bp, 15 predicted proteins | sample P1105metagenome_FD_94437 | JGI IMG/M metagenome (GOLD analysis project Ga0129307, IMG submission 94437) | Capybara group fecal microbial communities from Wisconsin, USA - P1105 metagenome | ecosystem: Host-associated > Mammals > Digestive system > Large intestine > Fecal | place: USA: Wisconsin... | reverse complement strand
TGGTAAGAGTTTATTTATTCTTGATGAACCTACTACTGGACTTCATACACATGATATTAAAAAGTTACTTGTTATCTTAAATAGAATAGTAGATAATGGAGATACAGTTATAGTAATTGAACACAATTTAGACGTTATAAAAATGGCTGATCATATTATAGATTTAGGTCCAGAAGGTGGAGATGGTGGAGGAACAGTTGTATTTACTGGAACACCAGAAAGCATTATACAAGATAGTGTTAGTTATACTGGGAAATTTTTAAAAGGAATTTTATAAAATTCCTTTTTATTTTTCATATTTTTTGATATAATTTATTAGAAGGATGATAAATATGAAAGCAATCATTAGTGAAAAAAATGGTAAACGATTAAATACATTTTTAGATTGGATAATATATATGGCAGGATATTCATTAGCGTTATTCCTAGTAGATATTCTTTTTAATGCTTTTGAAGTAGATAACATAGTATATTATTTTGTTGCATCAGTAATTATATATATACTTAATAAGACTATAAAACCAATTGTATTTAGATTAACATTACCAATAACTGGTCTTACATTTGGATTATTCTATTTCGTTGTAGATTTCTTAATGCTTGAAATAGTAGATTTTGTATTAATGAGACATTTTGATATATATGGAATATTCTGGGGAATATTTATGGCCTTTGTCTTAGCTATCGTTCATTTTCTCATAGATGAAGCAATAGTAAAACCAATTATAAGGAGTTGTGATAAAAAATGATTAACTCAATATCGATTGGAAGTTTTACAATTTATTTTTATTCTATATGTATATTACTTGGTGTTATACTAGCGTATTTAGTAATAATGAAAGAAGCTAAAAAGAAAAAAATAAATATAGATATTATGTTTAATATAATATTTTATGGAATGCTTATAGGTATAGTAGGAGCGAGACTTTATTATGTAGTATTTAATTTTAATTATTATATGTACCATTTAGACGAAATTATAAAGGTATGGAATGGTGGTCTTGCGATACATGGGGGTATAATTTTTGGATCTATATTTGTATATTTCTATTCAAAAAAGAAAGGAATAGATTTTATAAAATTAACAGATATAATACTTCCTGGAGTTATACTAGCGCAAGGAATAGGTAGATGGGGCAACTTCTTTAATCAAGAAGCATATGGAATGCTTGTAAGTAAAGAATTGTTACAAAAATTACTAGTACCAGATTTTGTAATTAATGGTATGTTTATAAAAGGACACTATTATTTACCTACATTTTACTTTGAAAGTATATTATGCTTAATAGGTTTTATAATAATGTTAATTATTAGAAATAAATCAAATAAAAAAGGATTAGTAACAGGTTTTTATTTGATATGGTATGGAATAATAAGATTTATAATAGAAATATTTAGAACAGATAGTTTAATGCTTTTTAATATAAAAGTCGCTATGTTAGTATCAGCAATAAGTATAATATTAGGTATTATATTATTAATAAGAAGTAAGGAGTGATTTTATGACATTTTCAGGAAGAATAAAAGAAGAAGTATCTAAATTTGAAACAGATAAAATAGAATTAATATCAGAATTATCAGGTATTTTATGTACAAATGCTGATATAAAACTATACTCTATAAAGGTACAAACAGAGAACTTAAACGCCGCAAATAGAATATTTAATATAGTTAAGGATGTATATGGAGTTACAAGTAATATTACTGTTAGAAAGAATTACAACTTTAAGAAAAATGAAATATACATAATAGAAATAAAGAAGAATGTACCTGAAATTATAAAAGATATTGGTTTAATTAGAGAAACAGGATTTGTCATAGAAGAAGTTCCTAAAGAAGAAATAGTTGCGGATGATGATCTTAAAAGTGCATTTATTAGAGGCTCTTTCTTAATAAGTGGTTCTGTTAATGATCCAAAAACAAGTAGATATCACTTAGAAATAATATCTAATAATGTTAAACATGCTGAATTTTTAAAAGATTTAATTAATAGTTTTAATTTAAACTCAAAAGTATTAAGAAGAAAAAAAGGATATATGGTTTATATTAAGGAATCTGAAAAAATAAGTGATTTCTTAAGAATGATTAAAGCATATAACGGTGTTATGTATTTTGAAGATATTAGAATTTATAGAGAAAAAGTAAATATGAATAATAGAATTAATAACTGTGAACAAGCTAATGTAGAAAAATCACTAGCGTCATCAAATAAACAAATAAAAGATATAGATTATATAAAAGAAAGAGATGCTTATGAATTACTTGATGATAAAGTTAGATTAGTTGCAGAATATAGAGTAAAATATCCAGACAGTTCATTAATTGAATTAAGTGAAATTATTTCAGTTGAAACTAATAACAAAATAACTAAATCATGTGTTAATCATAGATTAAGAAAAATAAAAGATTTAGCAGATAAATTAAGAGGTAAAGAAAATGAGTAGTTTAGTTATTAAATTTATCGCTGTCATTTCAATGATTATAGATCATTCTGGTTTTATTATTTTTAATAATAATATTTATATGAGATATATAGGTAGAATAGGATTTCCTTTATTTGCTTTTATGATTGTAGAAGGTTACAATCATACTAGGAATAATAAAAGAAGACTAATTAGATATTTATTATCTATACTATTATTAGCGTTATTTTCTGAACCAATTTTTGATAAATTGTTTTTCAATGATGCTTTCTTTTTACAATCTCAAAACACAGTATTCACCTTGTTTTTAGGAATGATTTGTTTAATAGTATATGATAAATTTTCTCAATTTATATCAAAAGTATTTTCAATATTAATAGTAATATATTTAGCATTTATGGGGGAATTTTTATATTTAGATTATGGTGTATTAGGTGTTTTAATGATATTTGGTTACTATCTAGTATCAAATGCTAATATAAAAAACAAATATAAATATTTATTATATTTATTAGTGGACATTATCTATATAGTATTAATGTATTTTTCAACAGGTGGTGGAGTATTACAAGTTGGCGTTTTATTATCTTTAATTCCTATAGTATTCTATAATGGAGAAAAAGGATATAAATCAAAAGCAATACAATATTCATTTTATTTATTCTATCCAATACATTTATTAATATTGTTATTATTTAAAATATAAAATTATGGGATATAAAAATAAGACTTTAAGTCTTTTTTTATTTATGATATAATTTTATTAAGGTGAAAATATGAATAAAAAGGAATTTAGGACTTTAGATGAACAAGTAGATATCTTAAAAGGTAAAGGATTAATTATTAATGATCCAGAAAAAGTAAAAGATATTCTTTTAAGAGAAAACTATTTCTTTGTTAATGGTTATAGACAAATTTTTTATACTAGTGAAAGAAAGTTTCTAAAAGGAACAACCTTTGAAGAATTATATTCTACTTTCTTATTTGATAGAAATTTAAGAAATGTATTGTTTAAAAATATGTTGGTAGTTGAAAATAACATAAAAAGTATAATTTCATATCAATTAAGTAAAAAATATGGTTATAAAGAACAAGATTACTTAAATCCTAAGAATTTCACCCGAGATATGAAGGAAGCTAGAAGAGTAGATGATGTTTTGAGTAAGATGAAAAGACAAATAAGAATAAATGGTGAAAAACATACCGCTACTTTTCATTATATGAATAAATATAAATTCGTTCCTTTATGGATATTAGTGAAAGTTTTATCATTTGGTTTAATTAATGAACTTTTTGGTATTTTAAAAGAAGAAGACAAACAAGAAATCGCAGATATATATGGATTAGATAGAGAAACATTAAAAGTATATATACAATTATTATCTAATTATAGAAATTTGTGCGCACATGAAGATATAGTATTTGATCATAAGACACAAGTATTGATAGATGATACTAAATATCATAAGCTTTTAGGTATTAAAAAAAATGGTTTAGGGGAATATTTACAAGGTAAAAATGATTTGTTCGCAGTTGTTATTATATTTAAGCAAATGCTTCAAAAAGATAGATTTAAAGAATTTATCAAAGAAATCGATTTAGTTTTTAGAGTATTTGATAATAATGTAAATACAATAACAAATGAAAAATTATATGAAAAAATGGGATTTCCACAAAATTATATGGATATAATAGATATGTAGGAGATGATAAATGTGAATAAAAGAAGAATATTAAAATACTTTTTATTCTATATCTTTACTATAATAAGTGCCATAGTCGCAGTTATTCTATATTTAAAATATTATCCAATAAAATCGAAAGTAATAACTGAAACAATTAATAAAACTATGGTTAGTGAAGAAGGAATAGAAGAAGCTATAAGTGGTGTATATGATGCTGTTGTTACTGTACAAAGTTATTCTAATGGGCAATTAATAGGTACAGGATCAGGTTTTATATATAAAAAAGAAGATAAAGGTTATATTATTACTAATAATCATGTTATAGAAAAAGCAAATAATTACAAGGTTTTATTACAAACTGGTGAAGAAGTGGATGCAAAATTATTAGGATGTGATGAATACTCAGATTTAGCAGTTTTATCTATAGATAAAGATAAAGTAACAAAAGTAGCTAAATTAGGTGATAGTGATTTAATTACAGTTGGAAATACAGTATTTACTGTTGGTTCACCAATGGGTAGTAATTATAGTGGATCAGTAACAAGAGGTATTGTATCTGCTAAAGAAAGAACTATTGAAACAGATGATGTAGTAACAAAAGTAATTCAAACAGATGCTGCTATAAATCCTGGTAATTCAGGAGGACCACTTGTTAATTTGGCAGGTGAAGTAATAGGTATTACTTCTATGAAACTAGCACAAGAAGAAATAGAGGGTATGGGATTTGCTATACCAATAAATGATGCAAAGATATATGTTCAAAATCTTGAAAAAGGTGAGAATATAAGTAGACCAGCATTAGGAGTATCTTTAATAAATATAACTGATAGATATAGATTATATTATTATAGAATTAATGTTGATTCTACTATAACAAAAGGTGTTGTAGTAGCTAAACTACAAAATGGAGGAGCTGCTGATAAGGCTGGACTTGAAATAGGAGATGTAATTACAAAAATCGATGATAAAGAAGTAGAAAGTATTTCAAAATTAAGATACTACTTGTATAAATATAATATTGGTGATAAAGTAAAAATAACATACATAAGAAATGGTAAAACAAATACAGTGGATATTAAATTGGAAGGAAATTAGTATATGAAAAAAAAGGGAAATAAAGGAAGAACATTTGCTATAATTGCGTTAATTATTTTAATTATTATTGTTGGATATTTGTTAGCAATTACATTTAATAGTGAAAAAAGAGCGGATATTAGATTAAACCAAATGGCTAAAACATTTTATAGATATTATTATAAAGATAATTCAGACAAAGAAGATAAAGATAAAATAAGAGTATTTTTATCTAATTATGCAGCATCTGGTTTAAGTATCAGATTAAAAGATATGAAAGTATATATTGATTCTAAAAAGGTTGAAGATTATAAAGCGTTAAATAAATGTGATGAAGAAAAAACAAAAGTTATTATTTATCCTAAATCACCATATGGTATAAATGATTTTAAAGTAAAGACATCTTTAAGTTGTAAAAAATAAAAGAAAGTTTAAACTTTCTTTTTTTGTGTTATAATCTTTAAAAGAGGTGAATTATGAAATTAAGTTTAACAGATGATTTTATAGGTTATTTATATGCCACAGATCAATTAGATGAATTTTGTGGATTAAAAAAAGAAGAGGAAAAATGTATTAATTGTAACACAGAATTAAAACAAATTAATTCTACAGTCAATTATTGCCCAACTTGTAAATGTGCAGTTCCTGTTAATAATAAAGCAAAAAAATTAAAATACACAAATAGACAAGTTAAAGATGAAAAATAATAATATTTTTGTAGAATAATTAAAATATGTTAAAATATATTTAACATCTTATAAAGAGAGGCGGAGTGACCGACACTATGAAACCTCACCAACCGATTAAATTCGGTGGTAAAGTCGGATCTATAAGATAACTAATAAAACACAAAGGTTATCTTTGTGTTTTTTTATTTATAAGGTGTTAGAAAGGAGGAAATATGAGAGAAATAAAGAAAATGACTATTAAAGAACTAGATAATTTTATAGATGAATTACCTTATTCTTGGATGAAAGCCCTAAGATACCAGAGAATAAAAGAAATTAGACCTGATTATATACCTAAACACTTAAGAAAATGTAAATGTAGTAATATTGTAGTAAAACTGTAGAAAAATATTGACTTTTAATTTTTTTAGTGATATTTTATTATTCAAGGAGGCGTATTATGGAAAATAAAACAAGCGCAATCAATATACAAATAGATAGTAATGTTAAAAAAGATGCAACTTTAGTATTAACTGAATTAGGTTTATCTATGAGTTCCGCAATCAATTTATTTTTAAAACAAGTAATAAAAAAGAATGGTATACCATTTGAAATAACAAATGCACCTACTAATAAAAAAATATTAGATGTAGTATGTGCATTAATTATGAAAGATGGTAAATGTTTAATAGCGAGAAGAAATAAAGATGATCATTTAAAAGGTAGATGGGAATTTCCAGGAGGAAGAAGACAAGGTCTTGAAGATGAAAAGAAAACTTTAGAAAGAGCGTTTAATGAAGTTTTCCACATAAAAACCGATATAAAAGAATATGTTACACATAGTATATGTGAATATCCAGGACATATAGTGGATTTAAAATTATATGAATGTGATTATAAAAGTGGAGAATTTGATTTATCTATTCATTCTGAATATAAATGGGTTAATATTGAAGAATTATTAGATTATGATTTAGCGGACGCTGATATAGTTTTATCTAAATTCTTAATAAAGAAATACATAGAAGAAACTAGAGGTGAATAATATGGTAGAATTAAAAAAAATACAAAAAGATATATATGAGAATAAAGTTAGGCATGGTTTTAATGTAACAGATTTAAAAGAAGAATTCTGTTATTTATATGGAGAAGTAAGTGAAGCATATATGGCTTGGCTTAAAGGAAAAGATGATTATGGGGAAGAGCTAGCGGATGTTGCTATATTCTTACTTGGAATATCTGAAATATCTGGTATAGATTTAGAAAAAGAAATACTTCATAAAATGGAAAAAAATACAAAAAGAAAATACGAATTAAAAAATGGAGTTCCTATAAGAATTGAAGGATAAAAAAAGAATGATATATTATTCTTTTTTTATATATATTGAAATGAAATTGAAATAAATGTATAATTATAATAGGTGATAGTATGAAAAAGAATATAGCTTTATTCTTAGTTTTACTTAGTGGTGTTTCTATAATGACAGTACTATGTAAGGGAGTTATTAAGAATTATAACTTATCCGCATCATTAAGTGGTATACTTTATGATCAAGAAGAAATAAATAATAAAAAATTAAAATTTAATATCAAAACTACTACATTTAAAAAATTTTAATCGGAAAAATTAACTATAGAACTACCTGATAATAAAAAACATGATATTAAATGGAAAACATCTGATAAAAGTGTTATTTCTTTATCAAATGAAAAAGAAAATTCTGTAATCGTTACTGCTAGAGGTACAGGAAAAACTGCTCAAGTAACCGCAACAATTGATAATTCTAAAACAAAAAGTATTAGATTAACAACTAGAAAAAAACAAGAAGAAAAATATGATATGAATATGACTGGAACAGGAAATCAAGATACAATGTATTCTTGGTGGACTACTCCTATATTTATAAATGATGGAAATAATGATTATTATGGTTTTACTACAAGTCAAGGATATATTGGTGTTGCTAAATATAATAAAGTAGATGGAACAACTACTCAAAATTATTTGGCTCAATCGTATAAAAAAGATGATGTAGAAGTAGATGATCATAATGCTCCTGCTATTATTAAATTACCAGACAATAAAATATTAACTGCTTTTTCTAGTGGACATGCTAAGAGTGATGAAATGCATATTAGAATTTCAACAAAAGCAAATGATATATCTGAATTTGGAAAAGATATGGTTGTAAAAACAAATGGTAATACAACATATTCTCAAATACTAAATAAGAATAATAAATATTATATTTTCCATAGATGTGGTGGAGTAAATAATTGGTGTTATTTAAGTACATCAGATCCATATAATTGGTCAAATAATGATAAGACATTTATAAAAGCTCCAGCTCAATATTACATGAAATTAGTAGATACTACTATGCCAGATTTAGTTAGATTTGTATTAACATTTAATCCTTCAGCAGATGATTCAGATGCAGGAAATATTAGAATGGGATTTATAGATTTCAAAACTGGTTATATTTATAATGCTGAATACGATGGTAGAGTTGGTTCTGTAATGGGTACATTAGATGATACTTTTAGTTATGATAAGTTCTCTGTAGTAGTAAATAAGGAACAAGGAAGATTAACTAGATTATTTGATGTTGCTGTAACAGATCCAAAAGATTTAGAATTGGCGTATTGTACTTGGAAACCACAAAAAAGTGGACATAATTATGCAACTTATAAAGTATTAAGAAATAAAAAAGTATATACAATAGCGAATAGTGTATATGGATTTTGGATTAAATATTTTGGTGGAATATCATTTATTAAGAATAATGAATTTGTAACTGTTACTGGTGGAAAAAATGATAGTGATAAATTGTCAGTATATAAATTTGATAATGATAAATATGTAGAAAGTAGTGTATTATATAAAGCTACAAATATTGATCAATTTAGAACTATTAGACCAGTTGTATCAGTTAATACAAGTAAAAATACAAATTCTGATATTATGTGGTTATATGGATATTATAACCACAGTCATTACGATGATTTTGATATGGAAACAATGATATATAATAGTTCAATAGGTACTTATAAATTAGATAAAACAATGATATATACTAAGAAAAAAGAATCTACTAAAAAGAAAGAAACTACTAATACTTCAACAAATAATAATCAAAGTACTACAAATACTCAAGGTACACAAAATAATAGTGTAGAAAAAAAATCATCAAATCAAAACACACAAAAAACATCACAGAATAATCAAACAAACCAAAATACACAAAAACCATCACAGAATAATCAAACAAACCAAAATACTAATACACAAAATAATAACACTCAAAACAATCAAACAAATCAAAATACTAATACACAAAATAATCAAACACCAAAGCAAACAACACCTAGTACACCTGTTCAACCAGCTCCATCACCAATACCACAAATATCTGTAAAAGTTGAAAAACAAAACAGAGCTTTAACAGCGGGTCAATGTAATAATAATCATTTAACATTTGATATAGTAGATACATCTGGTGCGAATATTACAAGGGTAGAATATAAAAATAATACTCATGATTATCAAGTATTTGATGCTAGTAATATTTCATGTAGTGGCAATAGATGTCACGTGGTTATTAGAAAGAATCAAACAGATTTATATATTAGAGTAACTAATTCTAGAAATCAAAATCAAATATTAGGTAAATATAAAGTTTGTAATATACCAATGGTTGTTTTAAATGAAAATACTTTAAAGAGTGGTAAGTGTGCTAAATCGGTAACATTTACCGTAGAAGATAGATCAGGGGCACAAATATCTTCATTACAATATTCAAATACTAATGGTAATTGGGGATTAAATACTACAGTTTCTTATAATGCTAGCAGGACTAGTGCTACTATAATCATGAAAAAATCACATAATACTATTTATTTTAAAGCCAAAAATTCATATGGTATAGAACAAGTATTTGGTCCATATAAAATTTGTATAAAATAAAAACGAATAAGAATTCTTATTCGTTTTTTAATGTTTTAATAATTGATTTCTTTTTCTTAAATACATGATCTTTACTATTATCATCTAATATATATTCAGTAATTGTTGTTCCATTTTTATCTCTTTTAACAAATGATCTAGTACTATTACTATAGAAAAGTAATTCTCTATCAAATCTTTCTTCTTTTTCTAAATCAACAAATATTCTTGCTATTAAATAATGAGTATTAGGTCTATTAATGGTATCTAATAATACTTCATATTCATTATCAGATAATATAAAGGCATCACTTTTATTTAAAGTAAATTTTACTTCTATTAATAATTCTTTATTAATTCCATCATTACCCATTCCATAATAGAACATATCAAATCCAAAACCATTTCCATATTCTTTTGAAATAAAATCACCTGTTAAAGGTAAAATGTATTTTGAAGCATCATATTCACCTACAATACCTGTTTTAATAGCTTTATAGTCCCTAATTATATCATTTTCATCCCAATGATTAATTCCTCTTTGTCTATAGTCATATTCTAGACCTTCTTTAATACTTCTATAATCATTAGGTTTAATACCGTTAGACATATCTCTTAATCTTTTTAATTCAACTTCATATGAATCATATTCAGTTTTACTAGGTCCATATATCCAAGTGTTATCTTTAGCGTTCTTAGATAATAAATCAAAAACTTCATCATCAACTTCACATTTACCTTCACTTTTTAAAAACCATTCAGCACCTTTAACAAATTTATAATATGCGCCAAAATAATCTGAATCATGTTGAATAGTATCATAAAAATAATTCATCATGTTAGAATTACTTGAAGCAAATGGTGCATTTTTATATATTTCTATAGTTTTATAATACTTATAATTATCATTTATATTTAATGCACTTTTTAAATATTCATTGCCAAAACCTTTATTAAATTTTTCTATAAATAAATTTTTAATAATATTAGATTTAGGATCATCAGGATGCATAGAAAGAAATGTTTTAACTTCCCTAAAATGTTTATAATTATCTTCAATTTCTTTTTCGTTTTTAATGATATCCCATACAATCTCAAAGTCTTTCAAAGTAGCCATACTAAAACCCCCAAAACATAGCTCTATATATTAACAGAAATAATAAAAAAAAGCAAACTACTCATTAAGTAATTTGCACCCATGATCATATAAAAACTCATTAACAGTACCTACATCATATATATGTTCTTTAAAACAAAATCTAACTATTAAATCAAAAGTAGTATTCATAGGAAGTGAATATGATGCACTCTCTAGTAAATCTTCAATTTCTTTTTCACTTAATTCTAATCCTAGTCCAAGAAGAATTACTGTTTCTTTAGAAGGATGATAATCTTTATTACTTCTAATCTTACTAAATAATCTTCTATCTATATCTACTTTATTATATAAATCAGAATCTTTTAACTCTCTTTCATCTATTAACTTAAATAATTTAGTTTGAAATGTATCTTCATCTTTATTCTCATTTATATAATTAATAATACTAGATTCAGCGCATTCCATATCTAATGATATAGAACCAGCACCCATCATCTTAGAACTTCTAAATAAAGTACCTCTTTCTACGGGCTTTAAATATAAATCTAAATACTCATTTAACTTTTTCTTTATATTCATAAATGTCTCCTTTTAAGCGACCAATATCACTTTTATATACGATATTATTATATCAGAAAAGGAGAGGAAAGATATG
>Ga0129307_1003000_pt1 | contig 11568 bp, 8 predicted proteins | sample P1105metagenome_FD_94437 | JGI IMG/M metagenome (GOLD analysis project Ga0129307, IMG submission 94437) | Capybara group fecal microbial communities from Wisconsin, USA - P1105 metagenome | ecosystem: Host-associated > Mammals > Digestive system > Large intestine > Fecal | place: USA: Wisconsin... | reverse complement strand
GCAGATATACGAACAGGTTCCGCACTCGATGCACTCCATGCCGTTCAGCTCCTCGAACTTCGCGGTATCGCGGCGCTCGGCGGCCTTCGCCATGAGCGGAGGTACCAAATAGATCGGACATGCGTCGACACAGCGTCCGCAGCGCACGCAGTGTGTGCCCGGATCGATGGTCACTTCGTCCGTCAGGAACGCGCAGAGCGCAGAGGTATTCTTACATACGGGAACGTCGGTGTTCCAGAGCGCCATACCCATCATCGGTCCGCCGCAGATGATCTTGGCGGGCGGCTCCTTGTAGCCTCCGAGCGCCTCGGCGATACGGCCGTAGGAAACGCCCAGACGGATACGGACATTGGCAGGATTCTTCATGGCGTCGCCGGTGATGGTGATCGCCTTTTCCATGATGGGAGTGCTCTTTACGACCGCGTCGTAGATGGCTGCCAGGGTCGCGACGTTATCAACGACGCATCCGGCATCCGCGGGAAGCATGGAAGAATTGATATGACGTCCGGTCACGGCAAAGATCAGCTGACGCTCGCCGCCCTCCGGATACTTGGTGCGCAGGACGGTCACGGAGATCCTCGGGTCGTCCCCGATCTCCTTCTGGATCCGCTCGATGGCATCAGGCTTGTTGTTCTCGATCGCGATAATGCCCTTCGCATTCGGGAAGAGCTGCAGACAGACTTTCACGCCGCCCACGATACGCTCCGGCTCCTCGAGCATCAGGCGGTGGTCGTTGGTCAGCATCGGCTCACACTCGGAACCGTTGGCAATGACGTATTCGATCGCTTCATCGTTCTTCGGTGCCAGCTTGACATGCGTCGGGAAACCCGCGCCGCCCATGCCGACGATACCGGCTTCTTTGACGATGTTCCGGATCTCTTCTTTGGAAAGGATCATATAATCCCTTTCCTGACCGATGCCCTCCACGGTCTCATACTTGCCGTCACTTTCAATGACGACGGACATGGTCTTTGTGCCCATGGTGGTCAGTCTCGGCTCGACCGCTTTTACGGTACCGGACACAGATGAATTGACGACTGCGGAAATGAATCCCCCAGGTTCAGCGATCTTCTGTCCGGCCAGTACGTAGTCTCCCTTCGCCACGATGGGTTTGGACGGTGCGCCGATACCCTGGGACATCGGAAAAACAAACTCGCCGTCAAACTCCAGCGGCTGGATTGCACAATGCTCACTCAGGTCTTTGCCTTCGTAGGTATGCACGCCGCCTCGGAATGTCGCAAGGCCCATATTTGTACCCCTTTCTTAAAATGGTTTATGCTGCTCTCCGGCGTTCTCACCCAATGGGGAAATCGATGCCGCCGTTAAAAGACATAGTGGAACATGTAAAGTATACCATATCCTTGTTTTTTTTGTTGTACAAAAAAACATGCAATTATTTGCATGCAAATAATTTAGCAAACAAAATATGTCTTTTTCTTAACAAGCCTGTCAATTAAATAACAAACTCTATTATGCTCTCTTTTCCGAACGGCGCTGATTCATTTTCTGCATCGGTCCCGCCGTTTATTTCTTCCTTTTTATTCTCTCTTATGATAATATAATAAATCGACTCAGTCCGCACTGCCCTGACTGCGTATTCATGTTTCAAAAGGAGACCGATCCTTGAACCGTAAAATGAAAGGAAATCTGATGCTTCTGCTGACTGCCCTGATCTGGGGCACTGCTTTTGTTGCGCAGAGCACCGGTATGGATCACGTCGGTCCTTTCACCTACAACGGCATCCGCAACCTGATCGCGGCCGCCGTCCTGATCCCCGTCATCGCTTTCTTTGACAGGATGAGGGCGGAAGGAACGCTCAGCGCGCCGGACGCGGAGATTTCTTCCCCGCCGGATGCGGATACGGCTGCAAATGCAGGCGCCGGCAGCATTGCACTGTCATCAAAGACAGCTGCCGTCAACCGCCGGTCCCGTCTGGACGGCATCGTCTGCGGCATTTTCCTCTTTATCGCAAGTTCCCTCCAGCAGTACGGCATCAGCATGACCACCGCCGGCAAAGCCGGCTTCATCACGGCGCTTTACATCGTCATCGTACCGGTCCTCGGCATTTTCCTTCATAAAAAGATAAGCCCGGTCGTATGGATCAGCGTTGCGATCGCCGTGACCGGGTTTTACTTCTTAAGTATAAAGGAAGGATTCACGATCGGCACCGGCGACCTGCTGGTCTTAGGCTGTGCGATCTTCTTCTCCTTCCACATCCTTGTCATCGATCATTTCAATGAAGACGGCATCGACGGCGTCCGCATGTCGCAGGCACAGTTCCTGACGGTAGCCGTGCTCTCGATCCTGCCGGTGCTTCTGACGGAGCTTCCCGTGCAGGGGACTGCGACGGCCGGAGCAGGGCTTTTCTCCGGAGATGCCTGGCGTCTCTTTGCCTCTGATGTCTGGTCCGCGCGCTGGTCGATCCTCTATACCGCGGTCATGTCCAGCGGCGTCGCCTATACCCTGCAGATCCTCGCGCAGCGCTATACCGAACCGACGACGGCGACGCTCCTTATGAGCCTCGAATCTGTCTTTGCGGCGCTTTCCGGCTGGCTGATCCTGCACGAGCATCTCAGCCTCAGGGAACTTGCCGGCTGCGCGCTCGTATTTACAGCCGTCATCCTGGCACAGCTGCCTGACAGTTTTAAACATAAAACTTACGATAATTGAACAGAGGCGGAGCCGGCTCCGCCTCTTATCATTCTGCAGACAGAAATAACGCCCGCCCTAAAAGTCCAGATCCCTTATCTGCTCATAGATCTCCTGAAAATCGACCTCACATTTTCCGTCCCAGATACGTACAGGCACTTTTTCCTCAAAGCCGTAAATGAAGACATCGTCATCATGTTCAAAATCATAGACGATGACCTTCTTCTTATGCGGATCCACGATCCAATACTCCCGGACGCCTGCGTAGGCGTACTTCTGCATCTTTATCCTGTGGTCCTTGGAAGAAGAAGACGGAGAAGTAATCTCGACCGCAAGATCCGGCGCGCCGTGGATCTTCCGGCGGATCTTATCTCTGTCGCATATGACAACGAGATCCGGCTGCACCATTGTACGATCGTCATTATCCAGCTGTACATCGACCGGTGACGGTATCACCCTGCAGAGCCCGTTATTCTTCCTGATAAATAAGTGCAATGCCGCCATCAGTTCGCCAACTATGATCTGATGCATGGTCGTCGGCGCCTCCATGTAGAAAAAGACACCGTCGATCAGCTCCACACGGATGTCATCGGGCAGTGCCAGATAATCATCTACCGTATACTCTCCCTGTCTCTTCCATCTCGCGGCAGTACCTTCGACTTCGGACAGTTCTACCCGTTTCGCGACCGGAGCGTACTGCGGGCCGTCCGGATCGGGGGCCTCCCGCACCAGGAAACTCCCTTTGCCGTTCTCTTCTCTGATCTCCCAGTAAACCGGCTGATCATGTCCGGTTTCGACCGCTTCACCGGTATCCGGGAAATGATACCGTACGCCGCTCAGATCAATGACCGGAACGCCGTACTTCGCTGACTTCCCGCTTCTCACGAATGCTTCGTCTGTAAGCGCTCTCTCCAGGGCACGCATCGTAGCTGTCCTTGGCTGCTTCGTAAAGCCGGAAAAGATCTTGCCGAGCGTTCCTACAGGTACCCCGCTTTTTTCCGCGATCTGCGCGATCGTAAGACCGGCATTTTCCCTGATCCTGTTCATCTCTTCGATCGTCATCATGATTCCCACCTAACGGCTGATAATTGTTTATGATCTCAATTCTTACCGTATCATAAAATATCGTTTTATTCCATATATTTCTTTTTATTCCGTTTTTTGTGCATTACAAAAGCGGCAGTCCACATGATGCACCTGCCGCTTTTATTACTGTTATATGGTTTTTATCTGCAGATCCGGGGCTCGTACTTCCTTTATACCACTACTTTTTCAAAATCGCTCGCCGGATGCTTGCAGATCGGGCAGATGAAATCCTCGGGGATCTCCTCGCCGACATACTCGTATCCGCAGATACGGCAGCGCCAGATCGTCTTTCCTTCGGGCGTCGTGCCGGCCTTCTTCGGCTTCGGTTTGATATCGCTCTGGTAGTATTCGTAGGTGCAGGACGGAGCCTTGGAGAGCACGTCCATATCCGTGACGAACGCGATGAAGAGCGTATGCGTACCGAGGTCGATCGTCTGATCGATCCAGCAGCTTAAGTATGCGTTCGTGCCGCGTGTGATATAGGGGAGGCCGTTTCCGGACAGTTTGCAGTCTTTGAAGTCCGCGAACTTGTCCACGTCTCTTCCCGACTGGAAGCCGAAATGCTTGAAAAGCTCAAAATCCGCCTCCCGGCTCAGGATCGAGACATTGAACTTGTTGGAAGCGAGCATGAGGTCATGGGTCAGGTTGGTTTTGTTGATCGCGATCACGATCTTATTGGGATCGGTCGTGACCTGCATGGCGGTATTGCTGATGCATCCGTTGACCTTGCCGTCGTGCTCCGTGGTCACGACAAAGAGGCCATAGGACAGTTTGTACATTGCTTTTTTGTCCATGGAGTCTCCTTTCCGACAGAACTTCCTGTCAATGCTTCCGACGGAAGCCTTTACCTCTGCACTCTTCCCGAAGCATCTCCGCCCATCAGCGTGATCGTCTCCTCGCGGGATACGTGGTTGAAGTCACCGGGGATCGTAGCCTTCAGTGCGGAACCCGCCACCGCGAACTCCAGCGCTTCTTTCATGTCAGCGCCTTCCAGGATCCGGCAGATGAATCCGCCGGCTACGGCGTCGCCGCCGCCGACACGGTCCACGATCGGTGCGAGCCGGTAAGCCTTCGAATGGTAGAATTCCCGCGTCTCACCGTCCAGGACACAGGCAGACCAGCCGTTATCCGAAGCGGAGACCGACTGCCGGAGTGAAGAGACCACATAGCGGAAATTGAACCGGTCGCACATCTGGTTGAAGATCTCCTCGTAGCCCTTCATGTTCAGCTTGCCTTTTTCCACATCCGTCTTCGCGGGCTTGAAACCGAGGACCTTGTCCGCATCCTCTTCGTTTCCGAAGCAGACGTCCACATATTCCATCAGTTTGGTCATGACATGCTGCGCTTTTTCGGAAGACCAGAGCTTCTTGCGGAAGTTGAGGTCGCAGCTGACGGTCACGCCTGCCGCCTTCGCAGCCTTGCAGGCTGCGCGCACGAGCTCTACGGCACTGTCGGAAAGTGCCGGCGTGATGCCCGTGAAATGGAACCAGTCGGCGTCTTTGAAGATCGCCTCAAAGTCAAACATATCCGGTCCGGCTTCGGAGATCGCGCTGTGCGCCCTGTCATAGATGACCTTGGACGGACGTACGGAAGACCCGGACTCGAGGAAATAGATCCCGAGACGGCTGCCGCAGCGTGCGATGTATTTCGTTCCGATATTGTATTTGCGGAGCTCCGCGACCGCTGCGTCACCCATCGGATTGTCGGGGATCGCAGACACGAACTCCGTGTCATGTCCGTAGTTGGCAAGCGTACATGCGACATTGGCCTCGCCGCCGCCGTAACAGACATCAAAGGTATCTGCCTGAATGATCCTTTCGTGATTGGGTGTGGACAGGCGCATCATGATCTCGCCCATCGTTATGATCTTTGCCATAGTAACCTCGCTTTATACCAGTATTATATCAGTGCTCCGGGCAGCGGATCTCATCCACGATGCCGACCGCTTCCTTGCAGAGAGCCGTGATCTTGTCGAACTCGCCGGCGTCGATCATTGAGCTCTTTACCATCCAGGAACCGCCTGCGACTCCTACCAGCGGGCTCTCCAGATAGCTGTGAAGGTTGTCCTTGTTGATGCCGCCGGTGGGCATGAAGCGGATGCCTTTAAGCGCCGCGCAGATCGCCTGGATCGCCTTGATGCCGCCGAGCTGCTCCGCCGGGAAGAACTTCATCAGTGTCAGTCCGCGTTTGATGCCCATGAGCGCTTCCGTAGGTGTCGCCACACCGGGATAGACCGGGATGTCCCTTTTGATGCAGTAGTCTACCAGCTCCGGATCAAATGCCGGCGAGACGATGAATTTGGCGCCCGCCGCCACGGCACGATTGACCTGGTCAACGGTCAGCACAGTACCTGCGCCGATCAGCATATTCGGAAAAGCCCTCGACATCAGGCGGATCGACTCTTCCGCAGCAGCCGTGCGGAAAGTGATCTCCGCAAGATCCAGGCCGCCGGCTTCCAGCGCACGTCCGAGCTGCACTGCGCTCGACGCCTTGTTGAGTACCACGACCGGGATGACCCCGTAAGATGTCAGCCGTTCATTCATTGATTCAAACATGTTTCATTCCCTCCGATCCGGCAGAGCCTCTGCCCTGTATATTGATAGTGTTGCCTGCTGCCCGGCTTCTTTCATACCTGCCGTACAGCGTTTAATTTCCTGCCGGCCTTTTGTCTTCCGGCAGCATAGCAATAAATTCTTCTTCGGTTATGATAGGAATCCCGAGTTCTTTTGCCTTTTTATTCTTGGACGACCCGCTCAGTATGTCGTTGTTGATCAGGTATGCCGTCTTCGCGGATACCGATCCCGCCGCCTTGCCGCCCAGGGATTCGATCAGGTCGGTGACCTCCCTGCGGTTATGGAAAACATGGACGTCCCCGGTGATGACAAAGGTCTTTCCCGCGAATGCCGCCGTACCGTCATCTTCCGTCCCGGCTTCCGCCTGACGGAAATGAAGCCGCTCAGCAAGGCTCTCTGCTTCCTCCCGATTCGTTTCCTTTTTAAAGAAGCTTACGAAGTTGTCCGCAAGGACCGGGCCGATGCCGTCGACCGCCATCAGGCTATCCGCATCCGCATCCATGACCTTCGAAAGGTCGTTGCCGAAGGCCTTTGCGATGAGCTTCGCGCCCGCAAGTCCCACACCCGGGATGCCGAGTCCGTAGAGCAGGCGGAAAAGGTCCGTCTCGGAAGCCTTGTCCGCGGCGCTGATGAGATTGTCCGCGGACTTTTCGCCAAAGCCCTCGAGCTCCGCGATCTTCGCGCGGTAGCGCTCCAGACCGAAGAGATCCGCGAAATGATGGATGAAGCCTTCGCCGATCAGCTTTTCCAGGGTCTTTTCCGAAAGCCCGTCAATGTTGAGCGCATCCCGGCTGACCATCTGGGAAAAGGACTTGACCTTCTTTGCAGGGCAGTCCGGATTCAGGCAGTACAAAAGCGAAGCATTGGCATCTTTCCGTACTTCCGTCTGCCCGCCGCAGACCGGGCACGTCTTCGGGATCTCGAGATTGCCGCTGCGGGTCAGATTGTCCGAGATCTGCGGGATGATCATATTGGCCTTATAGACCGTGATACGGTCGCCGATCCCGAGCTCCAGTTCCTCGACGATGCTGACGTTATGGACGCTTGCGCGGGTCACGGTCGTGCCTTCCAGTTCGACCGGGTCAAAGACCGCCACCGGATTGATCAGGCCTGTGCGTGAAGCCGACCAGTCGATCTCGCGGAGGATCGTCTCCGCGGTCTCATCCTGCCATTTGAAGGCGATGGAGTGGCGCGGAAATCTGGCTGTCCGCCCGAGGCTCAGGCCGTACTCCACGTCCTCGAACGCGAGCACGAGGCCGTCTGACGGGATGTCGTAGGTCGGGATCTTCTCTTTGAAAGCATTGATATCCGCATCTATGGTCCCGGCATCCGTAAAGACGTGCTGCACGACCTCGAAGCCCTGTTTTTCGAGCCAGTCGAAGCGTGCCGCAAAGGAGTTGCGGAAATCCGGTACCTCCGGCGCGCTTTCCGTGCCCTCGACACTGACCAGGGTGAAGACGATGAGCTTTACATGCCGTCCCTTCGTCACCGACGGGTCGAGCTGGCGTACGGATCCGGAACACAAGTTCCGCGGATTCTTGTATTTCGCCGCGGTGTCCGCGATCTCCTCATTGATCTTTTCAAAGTCGCTGTAGCTGATGACCGCCTCGCCGCGGATGATGAGCTTTCCCTTGAACGGGATCTGTTTGGGCAGGTTCTCGAAGAAACGGGCATTGCCGGTCACGACCTCGCCGATCTCGCCGTTGCCGCGGGTAACGGCCTTGCTCAGCACGCCTCCCTCATAGGTGACGACGCAGGTGATACCGTCAAGCTTCCAGCTTAATACGCCCTTTTTGCCGTTCAGCCAGGCCTTCAGGTCTTCCGGGGACTTGGTCTTGTCGAGCGAGAGCATCGGGCTCTCGTGACGCTCCTTCGGAAGCTCTGAAACGACTTCGTAACCGACATTCTGCGTCGGTGAATTGGCTAAAATGATCCCTGTCTCATTCTCCAGGTCGACAAGCTCGTCAAACAGGCGGTCGTACTCGATGTTGGGCATGATCTCCCTGCCCTGCTGATAATAAACGAGCCGTGCCTCATTGAGCTGGTCTATCAGTTCTTTTATGCGGTCCAGTCTGGCCTTGTCATTTTCCATGTGTTCATTCCTTTGGTCAAGTCGCGGTCCGGATGGCTGCTGCGGCCATACCTGCTTTGAGTATAGAAGATTTGGCGCCTTTAATCAAGCCATACATTGTGCTTTGACCCGTGTTAATTCCATAGTACTTGTGGTTTCGCCGGCATTTCCGGAAATATCCTTAAAGACAGCGGTTTTCCGCGATCGGCCGGGCTATTGGAAGATTTCCCAAAATTTTCCGTCATTTTACCGAAAATTTCTAACTCTCGTAAGCACAGTTCCTCGTTGCGGATAAAGCACATGAATGCTATACTTTTACCTTAATAGTAGTTTAAACTGGCAAAGTGTGATCACTTATACTTATAAGAGGAGATAAAAAGATGAAAGCATATTCCGAGATGACAAGGCAGGAGCTCCAGGAGGAGCACAGCCGGCTGGAAGAACAGTATAAGAAATACCGCTATGCGGCCCTCAGCCTCGATATGTCCAGAGGCAAGCCCTCACCGGCGCAGCTCGACCTTTCCATGGGCATGATGGACGTCCTTAACTCCAAGGTCGACATGACCTGTGAGGACGGCGCGGACTGCCGCAACTACGGCGTCATGGGCGGTATCGCCGAGGCAAAGGAACTGCTGGCCGACATCCTGGAAGTCAATCCGGACAACGTCATCATTTTCGGCAACTCCTCCCTCAACGTCAAGTTCGACTTCATCAGCCGCAGCTATTCCAAGGGCGTCATGGGCTTCACCCCGTGGTGCAAGCTGCCGAAGGTCAAGTTCCTCTGCGTCGTGCCGGGTTATGACAGACACTTCAGGATCTGTGAGTATTTCGGAATCGAGATGATCAACGTACCGATGCTGCCCACCGGTCCGGATATGGATCTGGTCGAGAAGCTCGTCAGCGAAGATGACGCGATCAAGGGCATTTGGTGCGTACCGAAGTACTCCAACCCGACCGGCAACTCCTACTCCGACGAGACCGTACGCCGCTTCGCGCGCCTGGAGCCGGCAGCGCCCGACTTCCGTATCTACTGGGACAACGCCTACACCGTACACCATCTCTATGACCACAACCAGGATCACCTGATCGAGATCCTTGCCGAGTGCAAGAGAGCCGGCAATCCGGATATGGTCTACAAGTTCGCATCGACCTCCAAGATCAGCTTCCCGGGATCCGGTATCGCAATGTGCGCCGCATCCCTCAATAACCTGGAAGACATCAAGGCATGCCTGCAGGTCCAGACCATCGGCCACGACAAGGTCAATCAGCTCCGCCATGTCCGTTTCTTCAAGGACATCCACGGCGTCGTGGAGCATATGCGCAAGCACGCTGACATCCTGCGCCCGAAGTTCGAGATCGTCGAGGACATCCTCGAGAAGGAGCTCGGAAGCCTCAACGTCGGCACCTGGACCAAGCCCTGCGGCGGGTATTTCATTTCCTTTGATTCCCTTCCGGGCTGCGCAAAGCAGATCGTCGCCTATGCCAAGAAGGCAGGCGTCAAGATGACCCCGGCAGGCGCATCCTTCCCGTACGGCATCGATCCGGATGACAGAAATATCCGTATCGCGCCGTCCTTCCCGGGTGAAGACGAGATCCGTTCCGCGATGAACCTGTTTACGCTCTGCGTCAAGCTCGTCTCGACCGAGAAGTACATGAACGAACTTCCCGCAGAAGGCGGCGCCAAGGCAGCTCCGGAGGTTGCGCCGGCGGAAGCGTAAGAATCAGTACATGAACCACGTGCGGCTGATCGGCAGTATCGCAAAAGGCACGGGAAATATGCTCGGGAAACGCTCTGCAGGAGCCGCTTAACTTCCCTATAGTTTGAGAATTTGCGAAAAAAGAGAGATTCCACTTGTTTGAGCTTCGTCAGAAGCGAGTTGTGGAATCTCTCTTTTGTTTTGAGCAGAATTTTCAAACAGGGAAGTTCAGGCTCCGAAGCCCTGTTTCCCGGGTATATTTCCGTGCCTGTGATCACTGCCTCCCGGATCTGTTCCCGTGCCCTTTACCCTCAGCTTTCCGCCGGAGCCTCCTCTGCAGCCTCAGCCGGGGTCTCCTCGGTTGCTGCCTTATGCAGTCTTGCGACCACGACCACGATCGCCTCGGGATCCGTGTGCAGACGGATCTTCGGGTTCTTCGCCATCTCCAGATCACCGACACAGATCTTCTCTTCCAGCTTCAGACCGCCAGCATCGATCACGACCTTGTCTACAAGGTCTTCCGGCAGTGCGCTGTAGTGGATCTCTTCCAGCTCCTGCTGAAGGACGCCTTCCTTCACGTCATCACGGTTGAGGATCTCGACCTTTGCCACTGACTGTACCATCTCGCCGCTGACAAGTTTCTGCAGGTCGAGCTGGTTATAGCAGCGCTTCATCGAATTGTACTGATAGTCCTTGATCAGAACGCTGCAGGACTTGCCGTCCAGCATCAGTGTAAGACGCGCGCCTCTCTTATTGTCTTTCAGTACACGCTCGAGTTCCTTCTTCTCGATCTTTAAGGGGACGGAGCCCTTGATATCGTGACCGCACAGAGAAGCGGGAACGTAACCCTCTCTCTTCAGCTGCTGGCTTTTGACAGACATGTCTCTGCGTTCCGCCTGTAAAGTATCCATGATTTATACCTCCATCAACGATTCGCTTAACAGCCTTCAAATTCCGAATGATCAGAACAGGTTTTGCTAAGTTTCTTTTTTTTCTCCCGGTCTGCCCGTGACCTTTCGTCCGGAGACCGGCTGTTTATCTTACCGCACCCTGTTATAACTCTTTTTCTGGCACTCGTCAAGTATGATTGCTAATAATTTTTATTTTAATCCAGTTCCGCTTTTCCCGTATAAAGCTCATAGTATCTGCCCTTCATGGCGAGCAGATCCTCATGGGTGCCGCGTTCGATGATCTGGCCGTGTTCGAGGACCATGATGGCGTTGGCGTCACGGACGGTGGACAGACGATGCGCGATAACGAAGGTCGTGCGGTTATCCATCAGGTGGTGCATGCCCTCATTGATCAGCTGCTCGGTGCGGGTATCGACGGAAGAAGTCGCCTCATCGAGGATCAGCACCGGCGCCCTGGAAACGGACGCGCGGGCAATGTTCAGAAGCTGCCGCTGTCCCTGCGACAGGTTGGAGCCGTCGCCGTCGATCTCCGTCTGATAACCCTTCGGAAGGTGGCGGATAAAGGAATCGGCGGAAGCTGT
>Ga0129307_1002998_pt1 | contig 11571 bp, 4 predicted proteins | sample P1105metagenome_FD_94437 | JGI IMG/M metagenome (GOLD analysis project Ga0129307, IMG submission 94437) | Capybara group fecal microbial communities from Wisconsin, USA - P1105 metagenome | ecosystem: Host-associated > Mammals > Digestive system > Large intestine > Fecal | place: USA: Wisconsin... | reverse complement strand
CATGCAAGCCACGTGGTTACTCATACCGCCACCCATCGAGAAGCCGGTAGCGTAGATGCGCTGCGGGTCGATGCAGGCGATTTCTTTGAGCTTATCAATCATTGCGTAAGAGAACTTGACGTCGTCGTCGTTGGAGCAGCAGGGGCCGACGTTCCAGCCGTTACCCATTCCACCCGGTTTGCCAGTGCCGTCCGGGTAAAGCGTGATTACGCCTTCGGGGTCAGTCTTGGCCTTGTACGGAGAACTTCCGAATTCGCCATTGCCGGAACCGCCAATCGGGTGGTAGTCAATAACGAGCGGTACGGGCTTGTCGCCCTTGTAGGCACTCGGAATGTGCATAATAAAGGTGCGCTGCTTGCCATCGACGGTCACGGACATGTTTTGCTTATCTCCGACCTTTGCAGTCTTGCCGGCGCAGTCAACGATGACTTGTTGTACTTCAGCAGAAGAAGAGGATTCTGCCGTGGCGGAGCTTTCCGGCGTAGAAGCGGAGCTTTCCGGCGTGGTTGCTGCGCTGGATTCCGGAGGATTAGGTGGATTGATATTTGAGCCTCTTGTCAGCTTAATCTCGACGCCAGTTTCGACTTCGGCTTTGGCCTGGTAGGTGGCGTTCTGGTAACCATCCAATGAGAACTGCAAGAACGGCAGCGGGTCACCTTCCTTGAGAAGGGTCACTGTCTTGCCGAGCTGGTAGGTACCGCGGCTTCCGTCTGCGTTGATGCGGAGAAACTTGGCGCCCTTGGCGGAGCTCTTGTTCAGGTCAACAATCATGGAGCCCATGACATTGTGTTCCGTCTTGGAGAAGGCTACTTTGCCGAGTGCATCCATGACAGAAACGGTCATGGTCTGGGCCTTGACGCCAGAAATGCTGATGAGGTTGTGGTTGAATTGGACAGATGCTTTTGCAATCTTGACGTTTCGCAAAGCTTCGGTACCATCATTGGAAATTGTGAAAGAGCCATCTTCGGCGCTTGTGGATTCTACACCCGCATAGTTGAAAGATGTAATCTTGACACCGGAAAGTGCTCTGCCTGAACCGGCTGAAACAACGTTGCCACTGATACTCCACGCGAATGAAAGCGTGCTCATGGCGGCAATTGATCCTGCAAATGCCATGGATTTGAACATGGTCATAGCGACTCCTTTTGTATTGTTGAACATTCCAAACACGTTTGTTCGCCCGGTCCAACCAAACCCCATTTTGCGCCAGACCTAAACAAAATATAGATGGGTGTGCCTTGGGTGTTGCGAAATGGTGTTGAGAAAAAAAATAAAGCGTTGAGAATTTTTCATCACGTTTTGTAAACGAAAGCTAACCTATTGATAAAATATCCATAAAAACCATGCGGTTTCAAGGAAAAAAAGCATATTAATGGGATAGATTAGAGGTGTAAAACTTATCCATTCTTGGTTGGAAAGGAGTCGTTTATGGGATTGTTTAGTAAAATGGCAAAATCTGCCGCTTTTACGGTTTTGGCGGCCGCTGTTGTGAATAGCTTTGCCGTGAAGGTCAATAACCCGATTATGTACGTCGATAGCCCGGACCCGTCTATTGTCCGCGTCGATGATGCGTATTACATGGTTACGACGACCATGCATTTTGCGCCGGGCGTGCCTGTTTTCAAGAGTACGGATTTGGCGCAGTGGCGCACGGTGGGTTATGCCTACCAGACTCTTTCGAACGGCAATAACATCAGCTTGAATGGCGGCCAGGATGCTTACGGCAAGGGTTCGTGGGCGTCGAGCATCCGCTATCACAAGGGATTTTTCTACGTCTTGACGCCTTCTTATACGACCGGAAAAACGCATTTGTACAAAACCGCCGATGTCGAAGCCGGCCCGTGGAGCGAAGTGCAGCTGCCCTTCTATCACGACCCGTCGCTGTTCTTCGATGACGATGGAACCGTCTGGGTGTTCTACGGCAGTGGCGACCAGATTAGCTATGTGCAGTTGAACGACGACGCAAGCGGCGTAAAAGCCGGAGGCCGTAGCGGCAAGCTCGGCGGCGTGAGCGTGAACCAGGTGACTGGTACCAGCAATTACTATGTGCAACAAGAAGGTTCGCACATGGAAAAAGTCAATGGCGAATATTATTTGTTCACGATTTCCTGGCCGGCAGGCAAGAGCCGTAGCGAAATTGTGTATCGTTCCAAGAACCTGCTCTCCGGATTTAGCGGAAGATATTTCTTGTCCGATAACGGTGTTGCGCAGGGCGGCATTTTCGATACGCCGGATGGCAAGTGGTATGCCCTCTTGTTCCGCGATTCCGGCCCGGTTGGACGTATGTCGCACCTAGTTCCGATGGAATGGAAGGACGGTTGGCCCGTACCCACGAGTGGTTCCAAGGCGCCTGCGACGATTGACTTGCCGGAATCCCCGCTGCCGGGATACGGCATGGTGACTTCTGACGATTTTGATTCCGATGTGCTCCCGCTCGAATGGCAATGGAACCACAATCCGGATAACAAGAACTGGTCCTTGACGGCAAATCCGGGATTCTTGCGCATTACCACTGGCCGTACCGATAACCGCATTGTCAATGCGAAGAACACGCTTACGCAGCGTTCCTTTGGCCCCAAGAGCTCTGGCCGTACGCTTGTGGATGGCAAGGGCATGAAAGATGGTGACATGGCTGGCCTTGTTGCATTGCAAGATGACAAGGGCTTTGTCGCTCTCGCAAAAGATGGTGGCAATTACAAGGTTGTGATGTACACAGGAAACAAGAATGGTGAAAGCCTGAAGGATAGCAAGGCGATTTCGGGTTCCAAGGTTTACTTGCGTATCGATTTTGACTTGCCGATTGACCGCGGTACCGCATACTTCTATTACAGTACCGATGGCAATACCTGGACAAAGATTGGTAGCGACGTAAAGCTCAATTACGACCTGCACATGTTCGTGGGCGTGCGTTGGGGCCTCTTCAACTTTGCGACCAAGCAGGCAGGCGGCTATGCGGACTTTGACTGGTTCAAGGTCGGTACCGACTACAAGGATGAAATTTATCTGGGCGGTACGCAGGACACGACTCCTCCGACTCCGTACAAAGACGTTGCCGCGAAGATTCCGGGCAAGGTTGAAGTAGAAAATTACGATGTCGGCAAGTCGAACCGCGCCTACTACGATACGGACGGCGACAACCAGGGCAAGGCTTACCGCGAAGATCCGGTCGATATCGTGCAGCTCGATACTGCCGACAAGTCCAAGGGCTATGCTATCGGCTACACCGCCGAAGGCGAATGGCTCCGTTATACGGTGAATGTCGCTGAAACGGGTGCTTACGAAGTGAAAGTGAACATGGCGACACCTTCCGAAAATGCGGGCGTCAAGCTCTATATCGACGGAACGGCGGTTACGGATAATATTATTGCCGAGCAGAATTCGGAAAATGACTGGTCCACTTATAGCATTGTTTCGGCCAAGACAAAGGAAATTGCCAAGGGCGAACACGCGCTCAAGCTGGAAATCGTTGGCAACAACGTAAATGTCGATTGGATGGAATTCTGCCTCAACAAATGCGAAACGACGAAGATTAGCGGAATGCGTTATGGCATGGATGCTTCTAGAACTTATGGCGTCTATAGCTTGAACGGTGCATTTGTCGGACGCATCGATGCAGCGAACTCCTTCGACGTTCGCACCAAAGTCAATGCACTTGTGAAGCAGAGCGGAATCTATTTCGTGAAGTCCCTCACCAGCGGACTCACCCACCGCATCTCCGTCACCAAGTAATTTATTAAAAATCCTCAAACACCCCCAAGGGCCGGATGCACACGCTGGAATACGCAAGTATTTTTAAGCGTGTATATCCGGCCCGCTTTGTGTTCTCTAAACACCCCCAAGGCTAGAAAGCGGATGTCGGAAGCGCAGCTTACGGACATCCATTTTCTAGCCGTTCTTGTGTTCTGCAAACACCCCATTCACACCCCCATTCACACCCCCATTCACACCCCCTCCCTCTCTCTTGACAAAACGCAATGAAAAATATTGGTGCCGGGGCGATATTGTCCCTCTCCAGATGTATTTTCTTAATGTGTATGGTTGGGATAGGACTCAAGGAGTTAGAGGTATGTTTGGTAAAATATTCAAGGCGCAATGCGCACTCTCGCTTGCTATTCTAGCAAGTTTCACCAGTCTTTCGTTTGCAGACAACATAAATGTCAACGGTACGAGCCGTAACATGCTTGTCTATGCGCCGAAGAACATCGAGAAAAATCGCCCGCTCATCATCCAGATGCACGGCTACAACCAAGATGCGGGCTACCAGAAAAATGCGGCCAAGTGGGAACCCGTCGCTGATACGGGGCGTTTTGTGGTTGTGTTCCCCAATGGACAGAATAGGGCTTGGGACACCGGTGGAGATAAGGACCTCAATTTCATCAAGGCCATCATCAACGAGATGAACAACAAGTACGGCATCGACAAGAAACGCGTTTATGTTTCTGGCTTTTCGATGGGCGGCATGATGAGTTACGTTGTCGCAAACAAGATGAGCGACCAGATTGCTGCCATTGCGCCTGTTTCCGGCGGTGGAGGCCCTTCTTCTGCCAAACGTGCAATGCCGATTATACACACGCATGGCACGACTGACGACGTGGTGAACTACAACAATACCGTGAATACTCTCAAACAGTGGGTGCCGTTCAACAAGTGTTCTTCGAATTCCAAGGTAACTAAGCCGTACCCGGCAAGTAAACCGGGGTCTGCCGCCTCCCTCGAAGTGTGGAGCGGTTGCTCGGATGGTGTTGAAATTCGCTTGCTGACGATTGCTGGCAAGGGGCATTGGTATTCCATGGACGAGGCTGTCAGTGTCAACACGAGTGTCGAAATCTGGAATTTCGTGAAACAGTACTCGCTGGACGGCCCCATCAACAAGGCTACGGATACGACCAAGACGGAAACGCCTAAAGATACGAGTAAGACGGTGACGCCAAAGGACACCAGCAAGACGACCACGCCTGCAGACACGGGTAAAACTGTCACGCCAAAGGATACGAGCAAGACTGTAACACCTGCGGATACAGGCAAAGTTGTAGCTCCGGCAGATACGGGCAAGGCGGGTATTGCTACGAATTTGCGTTTGGGCGTAGGTGCTGCAGAAACTCTGTTCAGCGTTTATAATCTTGTCGGAAAGCGCATTGGGTTTGTAGAAATCATCGAAAACGATGAGCCGAGCATGTCCAAGACGTTGAGAAATGCCGGTTTTGGCAAGGGCGTCTATATCTTGCGCAGTAAAAACCGCTCGTTCATGGTGCCCGTGGACCGCTAAAAAGGTTTAAATTCGTTCTCTCCATCATGTCTGTCCCCCATTCTTGGGGGACTTTTTTTGTATGTGAAGTAAATAAAACAGAAAATTATATGTTATATTTTATTTGTGTTTTAATCCAGAGGGAATATGAGATCTCTTTTTAATTATAAATTACCGATTGCTTTATTTACTGTGACGGCACTTGCAACAGCCGCAAATGCAGAATGTGAACGTTACAAGAATTGCAATTTTGAAGTTGAAAAGACTACGGACGTGGTTTATGCGGAGAATGTTCCACATTTAAAGACGGTTCATAATCTTTCAACATTAATGGGCTCTTTTGATCAATCTATTGCGTTTTATAAAAACGAAACCAATGTTGAAAAGATTAATTTGAAAATGGATATCTTCACCCCTACTAATGATGGTGGGGCGGAAAAACGAGCCGCTGTTATTGTTGCTCATGGCGGTGCTTTTGTTGCTGGGGCTAAAGATGATTCCCAAAAATCTATTGGTTATTGTAGTTCTTTAGCGGCTCGTGGTTTTGTTACTGCATCTATTCAATATCGCACAGGTGTAACGCTTACGGATGGAGATGCTGAAATTCCTAAAGATGCAACGTTGTTGGTTCTAAATTTGCTAGTATCTGATAGTAAATATGAAATGACAATTGATGCGGATAATTATGCTCGTGCCGTTTATCGTGGTGTGCAAGATATCAATGCCGCTGTCCGTTACTTGCGCGCTAATGCGACTAAATATGGTATTGATCCGGAAAGAATTTATGTTCTTGGAAATAGCGCCGGCGCTATAATGTCTATTGAAAATATTTACACGAATAATAAAGAAGATTTTCCGGACTATATCGAAGATGGTGTACTGCCTAACCTTGGTGGCTTGAATGATTATGGTGAACCGGGCTTTGATTCCCATGCTAACGGAGCCGTGGCGTTGTGGGGGGCTACCCATGATCCGTCAACTCTCGGGCACAATAAGACTCCGATCTTCCTTGCCCATGGCACGAGTGATGGAACGGTTCTTTATGGTACGGGCAAGCCGATGTCTAGTTACAGCATATCTCGCATGCTTCCGTCAAATTTAGAAGATAAAATTAGACCAACGATTTTAAAAAACATCGATATGTTGAGCTTGTTCATAAAAGATCCGGATATTTCGTCGTTGTCTGATGAAGAAGCTGCAACTCAAATAGCGATCTTGTTAAAAAATAAGATAATTAACAATATTACGCTTAATATTGATGCCCCGGTTCTTTACGGTAGTCATGTTATTGACTCCGCTTTGACCGTCAACAATGGTTCTAAGAAAAAACCGGTGACGTTGTTTGTTGATGATGCTGGCCATGAATTTTATGATGAAAGTGCTGATAAAGAAAAAGCTGTTAAGGATGGCGTCTTTGACTTCCTTTACAACCTCGCCAAGTCGGACAAGATCGTCCGCGAATTGGCTGGCGTTACCATTGCTAAGGTAAATGTCGATGAAAGAGATAGTCTTTATGCTGTGATTGACGGTGGTTATAACGGTACGGATGCCCTCAATATCGCTGAGGACATCAAGGTGGACAGTGTGTTGTTTAACAGAACGTTCACTAAGAATGCTTACTCTACCATCACGTTGCCATTCTCTGTGAATACGTCTGAAGTCGAGGGTCTCAGTGCAGTGCTTCGCTATAACGGTATAGGTAAAAAGAATGACCAAGATGTTGTCAGGATGAAGGTTATGTGGGCAACTGAAAAGTGGGCTGAAGATCATAACATATTGGATGATAAGGGGAACGTCAAGCAATACAATCATTTTAGCTTGAACGCAAACTATCCGTATTTGGTGCAGATGAGTGGTTCCACCTTCAATATTATGAATGATAAGAATCCGATTATGCTCAAGAAGACTACTGTTGCAGATTCGAGTGCTGACGGATGGATCTTCCGTGGTACCTGGGGATACAAGAAGTGGGGCTCCTCCTGCTCAACTGAAAAACAGGATTGTGATAAGGAAACCGGCTTTGCTTATGGCTTTGCGGCGTCAAGTTCCACTGAAAATAAAATCAACGTGGGCGATTTCGTGAAGGTTGGCGAAGGCGCTTGGATTACTCCGATGCGTGCCTATCTCGTCAAGGATAATATATCGTCTGTGCGTGCGAATGGCGCTTCTGTGAAGCCGGGTCAGGAACTGCCTGAATTCATGAGCATTGTCATCGACAGCGAAGACGGAAACGAAGAACATACGACCGTCATCGGCCAGTTCAATACTCGTACTGGCGAATTCAAGATGAATTACGACCGTGGCAAGTTCGACCTCAAGGGCCGTCGCGTGAACGGCACGAACAATGCCCGTGGCGCCTACTACGGAAAGAAAGCGACTGTCCGTCATCCTGAGCGATAGCGATATATGAAACTAGGCTCTTTAGAGCCTTAGTTGAATTAGGTTCGTAGGAGCAGGATCCAGTGCTGTTTATCTTACCCCGGACTAGTTCCGGGGCTTTTTTTATCCATCATTGATAAATCTTCAATGGAAATGTTCAAATGGGTTGTTTTTTTTGCTTTTTTAGGGGTATTTTTAGCTTGGGGATAATGTTAATATCTCGGAACAGGAGTGAGACTATGTTTGGTTTCAAAAAACATGACGGTTGCAAGCTAGGTGTTCTCGCAACTTTGACTTTTGCCGGTTTGGCATCGCAGGCTTTTGCAAGTGCCGATACACTGGTGCTTACGCCCCCGCTCGGGTGGAACAGCTGGAACGTTTTCCACGAAAACATCAACGAAAAGCAAATTCAGGAAATTGCCGACGCAATGGTCAATTCTGGCTTGAAAGATGCGGGCTACGTTTTCCTTAACCTTGACGACAACTGGATGGATACCAAGCGCGATGCCCAGGGCAACCTCCAGAACAACCCGAAGACTTTCCCCAGCGGCATGAAGGCCATTGCCGATTATGTGCATAAGAAGGGCTTGAAGTTTGGCCTTTACGGCGACCGCGGTAAGCGTACTTGCCACCATTACAATAGCAGATGGGATAGCCAGAGCGGTTCCAATGGTCACGAAGAACAGGACGCCAAGAAGTTGGCAGAATGGGGCGTTGACTACTGGAAGTACGATAACTGCGACTCTGATCCGAATACCCAGGAAAAAGATTACACCGCCATGTCCAAGGCTCTCCGCAATTCCGGACGCGACATCGTGTTCAGCATTTGCATGTGGGAATACAAGGATTGGATGCCTAAAATCGCGAACCTTTGGCGTACCACGTTCGATATCGGCCCCGAATGGATTTCTACCTCTTGGTACCGCGGTGTCTATGAAATTATCGATGCCAACAACAAGTATTGGCAAATTGCAAAACCCGGCCACTGGAACGACCCGGACATGCTCGAAGTGGGCAACCGTGGGCTCTCTTACGAAGAACAGCGCTCCCAGATGACGATGTGGTCTATTATGGCCGCCCCCATCATGATCAGTTCCGACGTGCGCAACATGAGCAACGAAACAAAGGAACTCTACCTGAACAAGGACATGATTGCCATCAACCAGGACTCTCTGGGCGTTCAGGGTCACCGCATCTCTGACAAGCAAGGCAAGCAGGTTTGGACCAAGCCTTTGAAGAACGGCGATCTCGCTGTGGCGCTTTTGAACAACAACAATTCTACCCAGACTGTTGAATGCAATTTTAAAGATATTGGCGTAGAAGGCGAAGTAGAAGTTCGCGATGCCTGGAAAAAGAAGGATTTGGGACCGGTTTCCAGCGTTTCTATCGAACTCCCGGCTCACGGTTCTGCGTTGCTCCGCTTGGTTCTCAAACCGGTTCCTCGCGAGATGTTCAAGGGCAAGCCTCTCGACATTCCGGGCAAAATCGAAATGGAAGATTTCGACATTAACGGTGTAGGTCAGGGCAACACAACTTATAACGAAAGCGATACCGAAAATCATGGCGATAGCGACTACCGCAAGGATACGGGAGTTGACCTGTACAAGAAGGCTACTGGCGTCGTTGTCGGCTACAACCAGGCGGGCGAATGGCTCGAATACACCGTGAAGGTTGCCAAGACTGGGACTTACTTCATGTACGCTGCCGTGGCTTCGGGCGGTACGTCAGGGAGCTTCAAGCTTTCCTTGGATGGTAAGGATATTACCGAAGAAATTGCAGTCCCGGCAGCAACTACGGGCGAAAACAACTTCGATGAATACAACGAGGTCGAGACCAAGGCAGAGCTGACCGAGGGCAAACACATCCTCCGCTTTACGGTAACCGGCGATTGGATGGACATTGACTACATCAACTTCTGCGATAAGGAAAAGTGCGATGAACAGACGGATGTTGCCCCGATTCGCTTGAATACGCTTGAATCCGAAAATTCGTACAACGTGTTCAGCGCAACGGGTAAGCATCTTGGCCGCATCGATTTGAACGGCATGGGTACGGCTCAGGCGCTTAAGCATGCGGGTTACGCCCGTGGCATGTACATGGTGCGTTCTGTCAAGGGTAATCAAATCTATCGCGTGAATGTCGCAAAGTAAAAGGCTACAATTTTCTCTTCATGCAACTTGATGCCCCGCCCTTTGGCGGGGCATTTTTGCACCACCCCTCACTTATGGATAAACAATCCACAATGATTAGTCTTGAGTGAGAAAAAAAACATAAATCGAAGGATATTTTTAGAGTGTTGCTAGGGGTGGCTATAGTTAGTCCATTTTATTTAGTGAGGTTAGGTATGGGCTCTAAAGTGTTTGGTCAATTTGCTGCAATTTCTGCGCTTTTTTTAGGCGCAACAATTGCTGATGCTGCTGTTCAGGCTACGTTCTATGTAGCGCCGGGTGGAAATGATTCGAACAAGGGAACAAAAGATGCTCCCTTCAAGACGATTACGCAGGCCCAGAAGGCCGTGCGCGCCATTAACGGCACCATGACGGGCGACATCGAAGTCATTCTTCGCGAAGGCACCTACGCGCTCCCAGCAACAGTCAACTTTACCGAAGCCGATGGCGGTAAGGATGGACATTACGTGCGTTATAAAGCCGCTGACGGCGAAAATCCGCTCATTACGGGTGGTATGCCGGTTACGGGTTGGGCAATTCATGACGAAAAGAATAACATTTGGAAGGCCGAAGGCGTCGATGGTCGATTCCGTCAGTTGTATGTGAATGGCAAGAAGGCTGTTCGCGCTTGCTTCCCCAACGCGGTTGCTTCAAATGAGAAGGGTGCTGGCACCTTTGATCACGATTTCGTACGTCTCACGAAGGTGGACTCTACGGGCCGCGCCTTTGATGTTTCTGCGGACTACGTCAAGAATATCAAGAACATTGAGGATGTTGAAATCCATTTGATGATTGCTTGGGCCGAAAGCATCTTGCGATTGGAAAAGGTTCAGGTGAACGGTGGGACTGCAAAACTTATTCCCAAGGATCCTGAACGCACCAAGCTATTCCATCGTGCGTTCCCGATGCTGGGTACCGCTTTCATGAGCAATCCGCCCAAGCAGCAGGTGTTCTATCTGGAAAATTCCTACGATTTGCTTGACGCTCCGGGTGAATGGTATCTGGATGAAAAGGAACATGTGCTTTATTACAAGCCCCGTTCTGGCGAAAACATGGCTACGGCCAATGTGGTTGCTCCCCGCCTCAATACCATGTTCAGCGTTTTAGGTAAGGATACCAAGAACAAAGTTGGCTATATGTCTTTTGAAGGCTTAAACTTTGCTCATTCCAACTACACTCGCCCCAGCGAAGAAGGCTTCTTGGATTTGCAGGCGGCAAACTTCAATGTGGATGTCCTTCCGGATCCTGGCCGCGGAAATTGGGAAAGGTTGAATAGCAACAAGTATTTACTGTGGCGTCCCGATGCCGGCTTCCGTGTCGAAAACGCTCACCATTTCTTGGTCAAGAACTGCACCTTTTCGCAAATGGCCGCAACTGGCCTTGACTTTGTGTCGGGGACGAACGATGACGTGATCGAAGGCAACGTGTTCTATGAAATTGGCGCTGCTGGTATTATGCTTGGCAAGTTCTATCAGGATTCTACGACCGAAATTCATATCGCTTACAATCCGAAGGACAAGGATGAAATCAGTACGCGTGATACCATTCGCAATAACCTCGTGACCAACGCGACAAACGAACATCAGGGTGCTGTGGGTATCGGTGCTGGCTATCCGCGCTATGTAGTGATTGAAAATAACGAAGTTTCCTACACTAACTACTCCGGAATTTCCCTTGGGTTTGGCTGGACCAAAGACCAAACCGCTATGACGAACAACCATGTCAATAAGAACAACATTCATCATATTTCTCGTTTGCTCTGCGATTCCGGTCCGATTT
>Ga0129307_1002996_pt1 | contig 11581 bp, 4 predicted proteins | sample P1105metagenome_FD_94437 | JGI IMG/M metagenome (GOLD analysis project Ga0129307, IMG submission 94437) | Capybara group fecal microbial communities from Wisconsin, USA - P1105 metagenome | ecosystem: Host-associated > Mammals > Digestive system > Large intestine > Fecal | place: USA: Wisconsin... | reverse complement strand
TGCATGCTGAACTTCATGCCTTCCTCGGGAGCGATGACGGTGCCGGGCTCGATGGAGGAGGTGAAGTTGGGGGTGCCGAAGTAGGCCCGGCCCACTTTCAGCTCGTTGGTGCCGCGGTTGAGGATGGTGAACACCTCGCCGGAGTTGACGGCCTTCTCATAGTTCACCTTCCCGGCCATCCACTCGTTCTTGTTGAAGACGGCCTTGTTGCCTGCCAGTTCCTCAATCACCACGTGGGCGAGGGAGGTGCCGCCGTCGCGTCCGGCATTGTAGCTCTTGTGGGTCCAGCGGAACTGAACGGTCTTGCCGGCATACTCGCCAAGGTCGAATTTCTCGCTAATCCAGTACTTGGTGTCGCCGTCCTCGGAGATGGTGGCGAGGGTGGTCCATTCGCCATCGGCGCAGATGTCGAAGATGCCCTCGCTGGTGCCGTTGTTGGGCTCCACGTTTTGCTTCTTCACCATGCCGGTGGGGTCCACCTTCAGGTCGCTGGGATGCTCGTCGCCCCAGACGAAGGAGATGGACATGCGTGTGTCGGCGGGCAGGTGGAACTCCTGTGTCGTCACGCTGTTCTGGTCGCCGTCGTTCAAGTAGCCGGAGGTCAGCGCGTTGCTCGTCACGTTCTCACTCTTGTAGGGGTAGAAGGTGTTGACGTACCATGTGCGGTTGTAGCTGTTGGCAGCTGCGGTGGACAGCCATCCGGTGGGAAGGTTGTTCTTGTCTTCGAAATTCTCCTCGTAGGGGAAGGTGACGAGGGAGGCGTCGGGCTGTGTGGTGAAGTTCCATGTCGTCACGTCGCGGTTGGGGGTGTTGCCGTAGCTGTTGTAAGGCACCACGCGCCAGCGGTAGGTGGTCTCATAGTCGCATGTAGGGATGGTGTAGGTGAGGGCTTCTCCAAGGTCGAGGCCGTTGATGAGGTCGTTGGCCGCACTGTTGCTGCCCACATAGAGCTTGTAGCCGTCGGCAAACTGTGCCGGGCCCCATTGCAGTACCACGTCCTTCGGGTAGATGTCGGTGGCTCCCACGGCAGGCTTGATGAGGTAGGCGGCGCAAGGCACGTCGTCGGCGCCGAAGAGTTTGGGAAGCAGCACGCGGTCGAAATAGAAGTTGCTGAATTCCTCTGCGCCGTTGTCGTCGTAGCCGATGGCGGAGTTCTTCCAGCGCACGTAGGAGTTGTCGGTGCCTCTGCCCAAGTCAACGGTGACGGTCTCGCTGTAAGTGGCCAGTTCGTAGTTGAAAATCCATTTTTGCGTCCAGGTTTCGCCTCCGTCGTAACTCACCTCCACGGAGATGTCGTTCATCTGGTAGGTGCTGCCATCCTCGCTGTCGAAGATGTTGCGGTAGGTGAAGGTGACGTTGCCGCCCTCTGAGAGGTCGAGGCGTGGCGAGGTGAGGTAGTTGTCGGTGAACGAGCCGGTGGCGTATGGGGAGACGTCGCCTTCGAGTTCGGCGAATGCCTTGTCCCAACCGTTGTTCTTCCACCCGGCGGGCGGGAAGTATTTCTCAAAGGTCTCCAGGGTATATCCTTCCGGCACCACCTGCTTGGTGGCCTGCAGGGTGATGGTGGCGTCGCCGCCGTTGGTGTGAATCACGGCGTTGGCGGTGGCGGGACTGAGGAGCGAGGCGGTGTAAATCATCCTGAAGGTGACGCTCTCGTATTTGTCCAAGTTCACCGTCTCGGCATCAAGGGTGGTGCCCACGCCTTCGGGGAAGTCGAAGCCGGTGATTTTCAGGCCGTTCTTGCCTTGGTTGGTGAGGGTGATGAATTCAGTGTATTGTTTCTCGCCCACATACATCTCGCCGAAGTTGTAGCGGTTGGTGCTCAGCACCGGCACGGGGGTGGTGTCGGGGGTGTGCTGCTTCACCGACACGTCGTCGAGCCACACCACGTTGGCCAAGGTGGTCATCATCTTATAGACGAAGGCGAGCTTCACCTTCTTCCCCTGCCAGTCGCTCAAGTCCACTTTGGCGGTGTGGGGGTCCCAGTTGGTGATGGGGTAGGTGAGTATGCCGCTCTCCTTCAGCATCGCCTGGTTCTGGATGGAGAAGACGGTCTCCGCGTCGGAGAGATTGCCGTCTTCCACAACACGAACCTGCAGGTCGTACATGGAACTTTCGTAGGCGTTCATCGGGCTGACGATGAAAGTGAATGCCAGTTCGTAGGAGTTGTCAAGGTTCAGCTCAGGGGTGAGGAGGATTTCCTCGCGAGGGCCGAAGCCTTTCCTGGGGTCGGCGTCATAGGTGGGGCCGTCGCAGCCGGCAACGTGTGTGCCGCCGATGGTGCCTTTTTCTGAATAATAGTTGTGCCAGACATAGGTCTTCTCGGTGCCAGTATAGCTGTCGATGGTGCTCCATCCCGCTCCCGCAGCCACGGGCTGCGAATAGTTTTCGGTGGTGGAGGTCTCGAAATCTTCGTCCAAGATGGTCTGGGCGCCGGCTTGCAGGGCCACGAACATGGTGGACGCAAGCATCAGCATGGATGCGTGGAGTTTTCGCATAAGATTAATTGGATATTGGTTGTTAATAAATATTTAGTGTTGTGCTAATTCTTTTACCAAGGTGATTCTCTATATGATGTCTTTTGCATCATTTTTGTTTTGCATGACATACATTTTTAAATCCAATTTTGGTTGTTTCAATCTGCAAATTTACTCGTTTTTTTGGTCTTCACCAAATTTTCTTTCGTTTTTTTGGATTTGGCTCTTAAAAGTTGGCATCAGAATTAGGTGTCATCACCACTCCCTCCATGCACGTGTCTATTTCGATTGTCTGCATCGAGCCTTGCGACGATCATTCTTCAAAATTCTTTTCATCTGCTTATGAATTCCCAAATTACTGCGTTCCTCGTGGGTCTTCGACAAATCTCTTAAAATCGTGATAAATAATACTTTTACAAGATTTGTGAGGGTGGGAATTTTCAAATAGTAATATGGGAGTTGCTTATTTGAGCAAGTCTGGCCTGAGCCTTCGTGTTCGTTCCAAGCTCTGCTCTATCTCCCAGTCCTTGATTTTCCCCTCGTTTCCGCTGAGGAGGATGTCGGGCACGCGCCATCCCTTGTATTCCGCTGGCCGGGTGTAGATGGGTGCTGAGAGCAGACCGTCCTGGAAACAGTCGGAGAGGGCGCTCTGGTCGTCGCTGATCACCCCCGGGACGAGGCGGACGATGGCATCTGCCATGACGGCTGCCGCCAGTTCCCCGCCGGTGAGCACGTAGTCGCCGATGGAGATTTCCCTTGTGATGAGGTGGTCGCGGATGCGTTGGTCGATGCCCTTGTAGTGTCCGCAGAGGATGATGATGTTGTTGAGCATCGACATGTCATTGGCGATTTGCTGTGAGAATTGTTCGCCGTCGGGTGAGGTGAAGACCACCTCGTCGTAATCGCGCTCCGCCTTGAGAGCCGAGATGGCGCGGTCGATGGGCTCGCACTGCATCACCATGCCGGCGAAGCCGCCGTAGGGGTAGTCGTCCACACGCCGCCATTTGTCGAGCGTGTAGTCCCGGAGGTTGTGGAGGTGGATTTCTGCCAAGCCTTTCTTCTGGGCCCTGGCCAGGATGGATTCGTGTACGAAGCCCTCGAGCATTTCTGGCAGGACGGTGATGATGTCAATTCTCATTTCGTGTTCTTATTTTGTTGTTTTTCAGATAGAAGCGGGTTTTCCTGCCCGCTTTCAGCTTTTTGGTGATTTCGAGTGTCTTGCCCTCGACGATGATGTGCAGGGTGATGGTGGTGGGGTGGTCGGCGGTGAGGATGGCAGCCGTTTCCTCGCCGTGCACCAAGGTGGCGGTCACGCCGTCGCCCTCCACAAACACCCTCGATGCCTTGCCCACGCAACTGTTGGCATCGAGGCGCAGGGTGGTGGTGGAACGGCTGTTGGTGATGTGCGTCTCCACGTCGAACACAGGGGCGCCTGGTTCGCAGTGCAGGTCGTGCAGGGTGGCTGTGCCGGACTGGTCGGTGAAATTGGCCACGAAGAGGTAGTGTGTGTGGTCGGGGTCGGCGGCCATTTGTCCGTTCCATCCCCTTGGCAGCATGTTGGAGAGTGGCGTCTGCTGCTCCGACATCCGCTTCGTGGTCTCCGCTGTGACGAGGCTGTACCAGGCGATGTTCCGATGGTCGATGAGCTCGCCCTTGGCAAAGGGCCGACGCGCCTCGCTGTAGGAAGGGCAGGCTTTGGCGGTCATCACGCTGTTGTTGTTGGCCCGCCCGCCAAAGGCCATCGCTTTCGCCTCACGGCACACCAGACCCAGTTCGTCGTCGATGTTCAGCCATGGGGTGGAGAGAGTGGCTTGTTTGTCGCCATTGGTCGTCAGCGAGCCGCCGGCGTGGTGCAGGGTGCGCTGTGTGCGTGTCAGTTCATCCACGGAGATGGCTGTCAGTCCCCCTTGTTCGCGGGTGATGGTACCGCTGTCGAGAGCCGTCACCAAGTCGGTATATAGCACGGCGTTGCCGGGGGTGGAGTAGATGGCGAAGCGGTGGTCGAGCACAGCCTGGTTGGTGTGCAGTTCGCCGCTCATCGTGTAACTGTCGCCGTCGAGGTGGTGCCGTCCGCTGACCACGGGGGTGGCGTCGGTGCGTCGTCCCTCAACGGTGTACCATCCCAAGAGGTTGCCGGTGTTCCAGGCACGGAAGGGCACGAAGGTTTTGTTGCGGTCCATGCTGTTGGCGGCGATGTAGCCGGTGTAGCTGCGGAGCCCCTCACTCCATGCGAAAGTGGTGAAGCGGTCTTTGGTGAACGCCCGCACCACGTTCTGGCAGGGCAGGAGGCGGGCAGCGCTGTGCCGCTTGCGAAACTCCTCCCATGCCGTGGGCTGCAGGTTGGCGGTGCTGTGCGTCAGGTGCATCAGGTAGGTCATCATCACGCGGTGTCCTTGCACGCCCATGCGCCGGGCTTGCACGTCGGGGCGCAGCAGCCAACTGCCGTCGGGCGTGGTGCGCTGCCGTGCGCGGATGTGTTTCCAGGCACGGTTCTCCAGCATCAGCGCGTCGGCGTCGCCCATTATGGTGGCCATCGTGGAGTAGGAGGTGATCTGGTCGTAGAGGAAGAGGCTCCAGTCGTTGCCGTTGGGCATCGCCAACTCCCCGTCGGTAAGTGCCAGCCAGCATAGCACGCTGTCCATCACCTCGCGGTTGTGGTGCATCAGGGCGTTGCTCTTCCAGCGCTCCTCGCGACCCAGACCCTTTTGAAACATCTCCAAGGTGAGGGCGGCCTCGCCCAACTCCTGCATCACCACGTTTTGGTAAGAGGTGTGGAAGAGGTTGTGGTTTTGCAGCGTATAGTCGGGATAGAGGTTGGGGCCTCGGTAGAGGTCGGCCACCGTTGCCTTGTCGCCCGAGTCGATGACGCTGTGGTTCTCGGCGTCGGTGGGGTGGCTGTAGCTGTTGATGGCGAACTCCCTCATCCGCTGCCACCACTCCTTGGCGAGGGGGTCGTCGGGGAAGAGGCCGATGGCGGCCGCCAACACGCCAGCCTCCCAGCCGTTCTCCTCGGCCTTGGTGTCGCCACGGTAGCCGGTGGGGATGTCACGCTGCAATTCGTAGTCGCATTCTGCCTTCAGCAGACGATGGATGCAGGTGCGCTGCGCCTCGCTGAGCGTCTCCCATTGGAAGAAGGACGACCAGGCCACGGAGAGCGCCCACAATGAACTCTCCCACACGTGGTCGGCGGTGCCGGTGCTGCCCCAGTAGTCGCCCTTGGCACACGTCTTCAACCGATTGGCCTTGTGGGTGGAGTAGGCGAAGACGAGCGACTTGCGGGCGATGTCGTTGAGCAACTCCCAAGTTACACCCTCGGGGAGGCGCACACCGGCGGGGCGGCCGTGTTTCACCAAAAAGGCGCAAAGCATCGACAGGTCGGCGTTGGTCCTCACCCCGGCCTCGTTGCTCTCCATCGTTCGCTCGCCCATGAAGCAGCCGCATTCCTCGCCTACGCTGTTGGGGCTGTCGCAACCCATGTAGTCGGCTGCCATGTACTGGCTGAAGTCGGCAAGCATCTGCAGCAAACTCTCCATCATCTCTCTTTCACCCACGAAGTCGGGGGTGAGGTCGATGTCTTGTGCCTGGAGCGAACAAGGCGCAAGGAAAAAGGACAGCATGAGTAAGTAGATGATTTTCATCATCTTCTCACCTAATTTATTGGTTTTCATTTTTGTCATTTTCCACATTTTGCCGCAAATTTACGCATTTTTTTTGATAACGAGCACCATGGCATCTTTTTTCTTGTATGACATTCGTTGCGAGAGGGGTGTTTGATTGAATTGACCCTAATTATTAAAATCACTTGAATAGCAAAAAAATGTTGTATTGTTTTGATTTTGCCAAAAATGTTGTAACTTTGCATAGAGATTGCGACAACACACTATAACACGTGTGAAAACGCGCTGTTTGTGAATACGGAAATGATATCGATATCCAAGATTTTTATAATTTAAAATGAATATTCAAATGCGAACAAAAACAATCACTCTCATCCTCTTCCTGCTGCTGATGGTAGTGGGAGGAGCACAGGCCCAGGAAGGCAATTGGAGCGATAACCGCGACACCGACTGGGGCGGCGACTACGAGTCTGCCACCACATTCGTCATCTCCAATCCCCAACAAATGGCGCAGTTCGCCTATATGGTGAACAACGGTCAGGACTTCAGCGGCAAAGTCGTAAAACTGGATGATGGCCAAGAAGAAGAGGATGGTGAAACATTTCTTGTTAGATATGTGGGCGAACTCTATGCCCATGCTTGGGTGCCCATCGGCACACCAGACCATCCCTTCAATGGTACTTTTGATGGCAATGGGAAAAGTGTCACTTATGTAACCATTCAAGGAGACAACAGTTATCAGGGCTTCTTCGGCTACATCGGCCAGAACGGCATGGTCAAGAACCTCGTTTTTGATTATGGCAGCAACATCAGTGGGGCCACGCAAGTGGGCACGTTGGCCGGTTATAACGCTGGAACAGTGCAGTACTGCGTGGTGCTCAACACTACCGTCAGCGGTACGGGATATGTAGGCACCATCATCGGCCAGAATGAAGGGACGGTAACCGGCTGCTACAGCATTGCTTCCCACTCCAAAGTTTTCGCCGTGGGTGAAGCAAACTCTGACACAGGCGTCGATATTGATGGAGCCCAGTGCCTCTATAACATCTCGGGTGATGATGAAACCCTCGACGACAATGACTTCACCGCCAGCGTCGGCACGGAGATGGGCATCACGGTAGGCAACGCCGTTTATTATGATGATGGCGTGCAGTATAACTATTTCCATTGGTACAAGACAGGCTCAGAAGTGACGCTCACTTCAAACATAAATGGCTACGATGTCACCTTCAGTGTCAGCGGTGAAGGGGCCAGCATCGAGGGAAACGTTGTCACTGTGGGTACGGAGAACGTTACTGTCAGCCTCGCTTCGACGACACCGGCTGACTGGAGTGGCACAGGCACAGAGGAAGACCCATACCTAATTTATAATCGTGAGCAGCTCGATATGTTGGCCACTCGTGTGAACGCTGGCAACTCCTACGAGGGCATGTTCTTCCGATTGGAAGATGATATTTCTTATGGTGATGTCGCAGACGCTATCTACACCGTCATTGGCAAAGATGCGGACCATCCTTTCAGCGGTACTTTCGACGGCAACGGCAAAGAGATTAGTGATGCAGATGCCACGTCAACGGGTCCTTACGTGGGGCATTTCGGCTACAACAAAGGCATCATCAAGAATCTTTCCTTTAAGGGTAGCGTGTTTCAAGGATGCGGCTATGTGGGTGTCATCGCTGGATACAACGGAGGTACGATTGAGAACTGCCGTGTGAAAAGTGGTTCTTCTGCACTGATAGGTGGCAATGGCTCGTACCAGTATTTCGGTGGGGTGGCTGGCTACAACACAGGCACCATCAAGACCACCGTCTGTGCCGCCAACGTGAGGAGCGGATATTACTTTGATGAAAATGAAAATCCTAAGTGGTTCAGTGAGTACAATGTGTCACACACTGGCGGTATTGTTGGCTATAGCGAAGGTACGATAGAAAACTGCCTTTATTTAGGTCGTGAACTGAAGGGTTCCTCCAACGTGGGTGCCATCGCAGGACAGTGCAACGGCGGCGGATTGACAAACAACTACTATCACAACAACCAATATCGAGAACTCGGTTCGGGCAGCACTCTGGCAGATGACAACATCGGAACCGAAATATTGGGCGTGGGAGTCAGCGGTGGCATTACTGGCAGTGACGAAATTGGTGCGAAACAGGCCAAGGTGGTGAAGTTGACAGAGGGAGGTACTTATGCGAATCCTTACGGTGTCGGCCTCGCCGCAGAACCCACCTTCGTGACCACCTATAATACCAATGGAAAGGCTGTCAGTGTCTATGAGGATGGCATTCTTTTTGATGACGGCTATATGGGAACCCCGTTGATGGACAATGCATTTTACACCACCGCAACGACCGTTGAACTCACTGCTTCCTATGTGCCAACTGGTTATGTTGCCACATTCACGGTGGTGAAAGGCGAAAACTCCACCATTGATGGCGCTACGCTGACCATCGGCGACGACATCGTGGAGGTGAAGGCTGATGCTGAACGTGGGGTTGATAGCAACAGTTGGCTGGCGTATCGCGCAGCATCTTTCAGCGTTATCGATGAAGATGGGAAAAAAATCGTCATCCACAACCCAGAGGAACTTTCCCTGCTCGCTTACAACGTGAACTTTGAAAACAAGACTTACAAAGGCTACACCATTGCCTTGGATGAAAACATCGACCTTTCTGGCCACACATGGGAACCAATCGGCTATCTTGATGGGGGCAACAGCTCTGGCATGGGAGGTATCGGCTATGGCATGGGTTCTGACATGGGTGGCTTCCTTGGCACCTTCGACGGAGTGAACTATGGCATTATTAATATGAACACCGAATATCCCGGTAACGTCGGTCTTTTCAGCATCATAGGTAGTGAGGGGGTTGTCAAGGATTTATATATCGGCCAATCATCTGTGAAAGGTGGCAGGTATGTGGGAGGTGTCGCAGGCATGAATAGCGGCACCATTGAGAACTGCCACGTTTACAATACCTCTTTGAAATTCTCATCTGTTGGCGATGAAGAAGAAGAGGAAGAGACAGGCAGCTATCCAGGTGCTTTATATCCTGGTAGTATTGCCATGGGCTTTGGCGGCATAGCCGGCATGTGTCAGGGCGGTACCATTAAAGGATGCACCGTCAATGGTACAAACATAGATGTTGCTTCCAACACTGTAGCCTGGGGTGTTGGCGGTATCACAGGTAGGGCCTCCGTGGGTATGAAAAGGGATAGCGAATCAAGTCCCATCGATATGGTCATTATCCCTGCCACCATCAAGGACTGTCTCTTCACAGGAAACATTTTTGTACCTGCTGAAGGCATGGGCATAGGTGCCATTATCGGTATGGAGCAAAGCTATGACGACGACCCGAACACAATCACCAACAACTATTATGTGGTCGGCAACGACGCAAATGCCACGCCCAACACCACACTCCATGGTATAGGCGGTGAAACAGAAGGGGAAGATACCGATGGTGCCATGCGAGGCTATGTTTACTTGGAAGAGCCCGACAATATCGGCGATATAGAAACAGAATATGGGTATTGGGATGAGTTGATTGCTGACGAAAACGGCATCTTGTACGAAGGTCTCTATTACATTGCCACTCCACCTGCTGATATCACCCTGGCTGCCAAAGAGGACCCCGAAATCCTCAACTCCGATGTCCTTTTGTTCAATGCTGGCGTCATTTCTAATGTCACCATCGACGGACGCACCCTCTACAAGGACGGCAATTGGAACACCCTCTGCCTGCCATTCAGCCTCACCGAAGAGCAGATAGACAATAGTGTTCTAAGTGGGGCCGAGATTCGCACACTCACCGATGCCAGTGTCTCAGGTCATCACGTAGATCTTTCCTTCGGCGTCGAGAGGGAAATCCACGCCGGGGAGGCTTATCTCATCAAGTGGGAATCAGGTGAAGACATTGACAATCCGACATTCGTGGGCGTGACCATCGTTCCTGAAATCAAGGAGTTGCCATTTGCAGACGGGCATGTCACCTTCTCCGGATATTATGACAAATTTGAAGCTAAAAATACTGATGAGCCATTGGTGTATTTCCTAACTTCGGACAACACGCTCAAGTACCCGAGCAGTAATCGCACAATGTATCCCTTCCGTGCTTTCTTCACCTTTACCGCCAACAGTGGTGACAACGATTCTGGTGCCAACACCTTCGACTTCTCCATCGACTTCGGAGACGGAGTGGTTGACGGAGTGACTTTCACCAAGGAAGGCAGAATCCTTCAGGCTGACAAGTGGTTCACCATTGACGGAAGACAACTCGTTGGCAAACCCACTGCCAAGGGTGTCTATCTCCACAACGGAAAGACCATCGTCGTGAAATAATGGAAAGGAGGAACAACAGATGAACTACAAAACATCCGATATGCGCACTTACGAGAAACCGGATATTTCCATCGAGCCCCTCTACGTCGAGTATTTGATGCAAAACTTCTCCGGAGGAGACGAAGACAACACAGGCATCATCATCGGCGAAGGTGACACCGGTGAAGATGAACCACAAAGGGTGGCACAATTCAATACCAAACTCTGGGAGGATTAACATGGATAGATAACAAGTATTCTGACCTTCCATTTCTGGACTATATGGAGACAGCTCCCATGGACGCACAGGGTGAAACCCGCCGCGACCATGGGGGCTGGCTCGTATATGATTGTCCGTCTAATCCAATGCAAATATGCCATTCTGACGATGCAAAAGGCATATTTTTTATAAAAAGTGTGTTTTTTACACTTTTTTTCAAAAAAAAGAACGTTTTTCTTCACATTTTTCAAATAAAGTATTATCTTTGCCCCAAACTTGATGCATATCAATTCATCTGTACTTAAAAACTATGCTGATTTTACTTCCAATCTACATAAATTTGTATTGATGAAACATAGAAACTGCGGATAAATTACAACCTACCAACAATAACTTAAAAACAATTTAGTGATGAGAAAACAAGTTTTATTCTCTTTGATGCTCTCTTTGAGTGTCGTGGGAGGCTTGGCTGTCGTTCCAACGACGGCCGGGGCGGCTGTGACACAAGGAAAGACCATCAAGGTCAGCGGACAAATCGTTGACCAGGAGGGGCAGCCGCTCATCGGCGCCACTGTCAAGGTGAAAGGTTCCAACACCGGCGTGGTGACCGACTTTGACGGCAACTTCTCACTCGACGCTCCCTCCGACGGGACGCTCGTGGTGAGTTATGTGGGCTTCCAGGACCGGGAAATCGCCATTCGTGGCAGAGCCGACCTGGGACAGTTTGAACTAACCGCCGACAGCCAGATGCTCGAGCAGGTGGTCGTCGTGGGCTACGGTGTGCAGAAAAAGGCAGACCTCACCGGCTCTGTCTCTGTCGTCAACGCCGACGAACTCAAGCGCGTCTCTAATTCCAACATCTCAACCATGCTCGAAGGCAAGGTGCTGGTGTGCAACTCACAAGCGACGGACAGCCGGGTGCCGACCCCACCGTCCGCATCAGGGGTATCGG
>Ga0129307_1002994_pt1 | contig 11585 bp, 11 predicted proteins | sample P1105metagenome_FD_94437 | JGI IMG/M metagenome (GOLD analysis project Ga0129307, IMG submission 94437) | Capybara group fecal microbial communities from Wisconsin, USA - P1105 metagenome | ecosystem: Host-associated > Mammals > Digestive system > Large intestine > Fecal | place: USA: Wisconsin... | reverse complement strand
TACAGCCTCGACAGCGAAGACGGTACGGTGCATTTTGAGTTTCAGCACAACGTATGCGGTCGCAAGATTTACGCCGAAGGCACAGTCGATGCCGTGAACTTCCTCGCTTGCCACCTTGCGAACGGCACCGCGAAACCCTTCACCATGATGGACGTCCTCCGCTCTGGAAAGATGAGATAAATTTAGACGAGAGAACGGCACTTCGTGCCTACAGACGAAAGACGAAAGATTTATAATGGCGCTTCGCGCAAATTATAGAGAAAAAATTTTTTGTTTGTAAATAAAGTTCTCTCTCTTAAAATTCATTTTTACGATAAAATTCAATATTTTATGTCTATTTCTCTCGTCTCTCGTCTATCGTCTATCGTCTAACCATGCGTTCGTATATCCTTCGTCGTTTGCTTTTGATGATTCCGACTTTAATCGGGATTTCATTGGTGTGCTTTATCTTGATTCAGCTCTTGCCGGGCGGTCCGGTCGAGGAGTTGATTTCTCGTGCACAGCAGGCGGCTTCGATGAAGGGCGGGGTAGATGCGTCCAAGGCGCTTTCGCCAGAGCAGATAGCGCAAATTCAGGCGTATTTTGGCTTTGACCAGCCCGCGTGGAAGCGTTACCTCACATGGCTTTGGAACGTATTGCATTTGAATTTGGGCGAAAGTTATACGTACGGACTCCCGGTGTGGGACGTTATCGTGAGTCGTTTCCCGATTTCCTTGTTCTTTGGCGTGACATCGTTCTTCTTGAGTTATCTTATTTGCATTCCGCTAGGGCTTTGGAAGGCGGTGCATCACGGCAGCAAGCTTGATTCGTTTACGAGCGGCCTTATTTTTTCGGGCTACGTGATGCCTGGTTATGCGCTTGGCATTTTGCTCATCATTTTCCTTGCGGGAGGTTCATACTTGGACATTTTCCCGCTAGGCGGCCTTACGAGCGACGATTTCGAGGATTTCACGTTCTTTGGCAAAGTATTTGACCTTGCACAGCATTTGGCGCTCCCGATTTTCTGCTACATGATTAGCGAATTTGCGTTCCTCACGTTCCTCATGAAGAACTCCGCACTTGAGGAACTGGGACGCGATTACATGCGTACCGCTTTGGCGAAAGGCTTGAACTTCAATCAGGCGCTTGTTCGCCATGCGCTCCGCAATGCGCTTATCCCGATTGCGACGCGACTTTCTGAAATTTGCACGCTCATGTTCGCGGGCGCACTCCTTATCGAAAAAGTCTTTGACATTGACGGCATGGGCCTTCTGTACTACAATTCCATGGTCAACCGTGATTACAACGTCGTGATGGGCATCATCTTCCTCAGCAGCCTCATGGCAATGATAGGCCGCCTTTTCAGCGATATCCTTTACACGCTAGTCGATCCGAGAATTAAATTTTCGTAAGTAGTAAACAGTGATTAGTGGTTAGTAAACAGGGATGTAAAGGGAACGTTCTTATTGCAATCCTAACCACTAACCACCAACCACTAACCACTAGCAATACCCCATACCTTCACTGGATCCCCTTCCTGACGGTCGAGGATGACTGCACACTTCCTACTGTCTACTTCCTACTTCCTACTAATTTTTCTTTATCACTTTCCACTTTCTTAAAGTATATTAAAAGCATGTTTATGAAAAGGGGAGGGCTGAATGAAAATATCAATTTTGATGGTCGTATTGTTTGTTTTTTATGCATGTTCTTCATCAGATGATGCAAAAAAAGTTGTCCAATCAGAGGATAATGCTTCTGTAGAATTGCTTCAGGTCGATTCATGTTTTGCGCATCTAGATTATAGTGACCCAACGATGGGAATAGAATCTTTTTCGGTAAAACAAAATGATGATGGTTTCTATTCTGTTCGAGTTTTGGGAAATACGCAATGTCCTCCTGCTGAAAAGCCTGATAATCTTGAATATTCATATAGGGGGGATACTTTAATGCTTGATATTGACAAAAAGGATCGCGTCTTTGATGTGACTTGCTCGTGTATGTATTGGGCCGATATCCTGATAAAAGGTGAAATTTCGTTTGACAAAATTCAAATTAACGGAAATGTATATTCTATCTCAAGGCAATGATAGACCGCCTTCTTATAGCAATCCTAACCACTAACCACCAACCACTAACCACTAGCATTACCCCATACCTTCACTGGATCCCCTTCCTGACGGTCGAGGATGACTGCACACTTCCTACTGTCTACTTCCTACTTCCTACTAATTTTTCTTTATCACTTTCCGCTTTCTTTAAGTATATTAAAAGCATGCAGAACGAATCTATTCAAATTTCTCCGACGATTCATGAGTTCTTGTTATCTCATGGTTATACCGAAAACTTTTCAGTCACTCCTATTGCCGGTGCGGGCTCGGGTAGGCGTTATTTCCGCATTGCCGACGGCGAACGGATGAGCGTCTTGCAGGTCAGTGCCGAGGTCAACGACGATTTCAAGCATTTTGCCGAATATTCCAAGACTTTTAGGGAATATGGCTTGCCTGTTCCGCGTGTTTATTGCGTTGATGAAGAATCTTGCCAGATTTTGCAAGAAGATTTGGGCAACCGCAGACTTTTGGACGAAGCATTCCCCAACGGGAGCAAGGTGCTTTCGGGGAGTGTGCGCGTTCTTTATCCCGAAGTGATTGACGCTTTGTTGCAGTGGCAGAATGCAAGCCATCCGCTGTTCAGCCACCATACTGAAATTTGGCTCCGCCGTTTTGACTTTGCGGCCCTCAAGTGGGAGACGGATTATTTTACCGAGAATTATTTGAAGCTCCACAAGGGCGTTGATGAAATTCCTGCATCGGTTCGCAATTTCTATTCGCTGGTGGCGGTTTCGGTCGATGCGCAGACCAAGGTCTTGATGCACCGCGATTTCCAGAGCCAGAACATCATGATTCGCCCGAATTCTGGAGTGGCATTTGTCGATTACCAAGGGGCGCGTCGCGGTTCCATGTTCTATGACATTGCGTCGCTCTTGTGGGACCCTTACGTTTGTCTGCCGCTTCCGATGATCAAGGACTTCTTTGAATATTGGCGTGGGCAATGCCGCGGAACGAGGATTTATACGAAGGATGACGCTTGGGAAGGCTTTGTTCACGCAAGCTTGCAGAGGCTGATGCAGGCTCTCGGTGCTTACTGCTTCCTCTCGAAGGTGAAAAAGATTGAGAAGTTCGAGCAGTACATTGAACCGGGCAAGGCGCAGCTCCGAGTGCTGTTTGGCGAGTTCAAGCAGATTGCGAAAGCGACTGATCCCGAAGTGTTCAAGTTTATGGATTGGGCTTTGCAATAATGGCTCCGATCTATACGCGTATTTATACGCAACCTGTCGATTTCAATTATGCGATTGGCTATGCTTACGACGCTCTTGTGAAAGGGCCTTATCCGTTTGACGCGATGGCGGCATGGAAAGGGCTTTCGGAGCGTATCGGCCAAGGCATTTATATGGGGCAAGGGCTTTTGCTTCCGCATACGCGCGTTCCCGGTTTAAAGGGACCGCTGATGGCTTTTGTTGTCTGCCGTGACGGCTTTACGGGTATCAAGACGCGCAATGAAGAGACGGCGCAGTTTATATGCATGCTGCTTTCGCCGGCGGAATCGGCGATGGCGCATACGGTCGCGATTGCAAACGTCGCGAAGCTATTGCTGAACCCCGAATGGAAAGAAAAGGTTCTCGCTACGACAGATGACGAAGCTCTAAAGCACTTGTTCTAGATTTAGATGAAAGAACGTCGCTGAGGTTGGTGAGCTTGCCGAACCACGCGGCTATAGACGACAAATGCGTAAGGCGAATGTTGCAGGGCTGCTTGCAGACCTATAACTGAGCCTAGCATTTGATACTTGTATAAAGACGAAAGAGCGGTAGGCAGTGTGCAATGAGGGATGAGTTTTATTAGGCGGCAAAGCCGTGATTCTAAAAGGCTCAAAGGGGCGTAGCCCCGACCTCAAAAGCGTGCAAAACGAGTGTCGCGAACAACTGCCTGCAGGCGTTCATGACCGAGTGCAGCCGCGGACGCCATAGGCGTCAAAGCGTAGCGACCTCATACCTCATAGCTCCAGCCCCTAACCACTGACTAACAGCTACCATTGCACGCTGCCGACGGCGTAGGTGCGGTAGCCTTCGTAGTCACCGAAGAAACGGGTGTAGCTGCATCTAAAGCTGAACCAGTCCCACGGGTTTACCGCTAAATTAAAGCCGAGTTCTTTGTAACGTTGCGTTGTTTTCTTGCTTAGGAATTTTTTATCCGTTGCGCTTTCGGGCGTATGCAAATCGTTGATGTGCCCACCGAAAGCGGAGTCCTTTGCGACAGCCCCAAAGAAAAGCGTTGCTTTTATAAAATCGTAAGTGGCGCTCACTTCGGTGTGGAGTTCTTGGCTGTTCGGCCCTAAATCGCTGCCGAGGCTTTGTGCGTAGTTTGCATAAGTGTAGGCGGTGCCTTTATGGTGCGTATAGACCCAAGGCTCAATTCGCGTGTATTCGAACATCCAGCCAAGGGTTGCAGGGCCGATGGCGATGTTGTCGCGGGCTACGCCAAGCGTGGTCGCCCATTTGTTGCCCCACCAGCTATCGTCGAACATGCTCGTCGGGGATTTCATATCGTCCCACAAGAGTTCTGCGTAGAATTCCCAATTCGGGAGCGTTTTGATGCTCAAGTCAAATGCAAGCGAGATGTTGTCTTGATCGCCTTGCAAATGTTCCTGGAAAACGTAGGGAATAAACGGGATCACGTATGCCCATTCGAATTCGCGGCCTGTGCTGTCGCTTTCGGTGTTAGGGTTGGAACCTGCGGGTTCGGTGGTCGTGCCGTAAAGAGCTGTTTCGGAGAGTCCGAACGTGATGTCTTTGGGGAGGCTCAAGTTAAGGCGGTGGGCGTGCAAATACTTGCCGAAGTTTTTCTTTTCGTAAAGCTTTGTCGCATATTGCGTGTATTCAACGGGGCCGAGCGTTATTTGATAGCCAAAATATGGAGTCGGGGCTGCGTCCGTGATGCGGCTGGAACTGTCTTGCCACGGGCGATAGAAACTCTTTTCTCCACGCAAGATGACGTGGTTTCGGCGGGCGGGCCCCCATTCGATGTAGTCGAATCCGGCGAGGAGTTTTGCAATTTTCGTGTTGTAACTTGCATTAGCCGCAAACAAGTCCCACGTACGTTTTTTTTCGTTCTGCTTATTGTAGGGGAGGCCTTCGTACGGGTTGTACATGTTAATGTTGATGTAACGGTTTGTGTAGTCCGTATTGACTTTTACGCGTGCATCGAAAAGAAAGTCGTCTGTAATTTTTCCGTCGATGAAAAGGCGGATGGATATGGCGTTGTCGTAATGCGTGGGTGCGTTTGTGAGATTTGTGATTGCGACGGAATCTAGGAGCTGGACGTTGATGTTCAGCTCCTTATCGTGTGCAGAATCTGCAAAGGTGATGTGGTGTGGTATTTCGACCGGACGTGCCGAATAGGCAAGTGATGCTTGAACAAGGAATAACGTGAGCGCTACCCAAATCGTTCTAGATTTGATACTAGAGCTCTCTGATGTGACCGTATTTATCATAAGGCTGCCTTCAATAAGGTCCAATGATGTTTGACGTATGTGCGCCTGTCGGCTGCGTTTGTCCCGAAACAGCGAGGGAGGGCCGATGCGATGCGTACGAGGCTGCGAACTATGCGGAACGATTTTGAGAGCAAAAGACCTCGCAGTCCGAAGTGCTTTTGAAAAACGTATTGTTGTGCCTGGTCGTGTTGCAAAGCTCTACTTGTATTACTTTGTGCGGAACCACCTCCCAGATGGGTGAGTGAAATATCGTTGCTGACAAAGAATCGGGCTCCGAGTCTTCGGGCGCGTAAGGCGAGGTCGGCATCTTCGTAGTACATGAAAATGCGTTCGTCGAAGAATGTAAGGATTGATGTGTTGGCGCAAAGTGCGTCATAAAGATTCCTGCCGAACATCCAGCAGACACAGCTTAGCCAATGAGTTTCGGATAAATTTTCGATATCGGTTTTTTGCGGAGTTCCTTGCAAAATGACTGCCGCCGATTCTTCGTTCCTGAACGCGTTCGTAAAAAAGCGTAGGCTTCCGATTCCGTCGGGACCAAGTCCTGCAAAGTAATTAGGTTGGTTGCTTCCGTCTTTATTCTTTGTACTTGGTGCGACTACTGCGTATGTGTCGCCGTTTTCCTGCGCGAGCGCTTCGGCTTGCTCCCAAGCTTCGTGTAAGCGGGGGAGCATGTCTGGTTTGAACCGGGTGTCGTTGTTCAGCAGGCAAATGGAATCGAATGATTCTCCATCGTTCAAAAGATTCTTGATAGCCAAGTTGTTGGCTGCACCGAATCCAAGGTTTTTGTCACTGGGGTAAACGTGTATTGTGGGGAATTCTTTACGGATGTTTTCAACGGTGCCATCGGTGCTTGCGTTGTCGGCCACGGCGACCACAAAATGATCTGAATCACTTAGTTGTTCCGCCAAATCGTTGAGGCAGTTCCGGGTCATTTCCCATCCGTTAAAGGTCACCAATATGATCGCGGTTCTTTCGTTCATGATTTATTCCAAATTTTTTTTGCGAGCGGAAGCCCGATGGCGGTGAAAAGAATTTTCTTGAGCATTGCAATGGGGGCGACTTTGTCGAAAAGGACGTTTCGATTCAAAAAAATCCAGGGAATCTCACCGGGTAAAAATCCACGATTTAAACGTTTTTTCGTGAGTGTAAGCAAGTGCTCTGTAAATGCGATTTCTTTGGGCGTCAATGCAAGTCGTGTTGTATTTTCAAGAATCATCGAAAGCCATGTTTCTTGAATTTGAAGAGTCTTGCTCATCGGGGGAGCGGGCTTTCCGCCGACTGCGTTCGTATCGTGGAGTCGGTATTGTACAACAGTTTCGTCGATGGCTTTAATGCCCCCATTTCTTTCGGCAATCATGGCGACCCAGCGGTCATGAACGGTGACACCTTCTGGAATCGGTAGTATCTTTTCGAGCAACTCCGCTTTAAAAAGCGAAAGACAACCAGTGACGTTATTGATGCCTGCGATTTGGGCTTTTAGCGGAATGTTCTTTTTTATGAGTGCTTCTTTACGCCACGAATCGTGGATGACTTTTCCATCTTTGTCGATGACTTCGGCATCTCCAAAAATAAGCGAAGCTTCACCGATTTCTTTTTCGAGACACTCTAGTTTGTCCGCTTTCCACACGTCGTCTTGGTCGGCGAGTGCGATGAAGTCACCTGGCTGTGCTAATTTTTGTGCATATTCAAGACCTGTTTCAAAGGCCTTGCGGTGTCCGCCATTCGTATCTTTCTTGATGATTTCAAGTGGAAGTTTATCGATAAAAGAATGAATAATTTCTACGGTCGAGTCATGCGAGGCGTCATCTACGGCGATTACCTTGTCCGCTTTACGCGTTTGGCCCATAAGCGATAAGAGCATCTCTTTTAAGAAACGCTCTCCGTTGTAGGTGGCGAGGACGACGTAAATGCGACTCATTTCAAAATACCTTGGGCAAAAAGTTTTTCAAAGATTCGAATGACGTTGTTCTTGAAGTCGTCGTCGGTGCGGTCGAAAAAAAGCCTGTTGCGTAATTCTAAGAAATCCGGCTCGTTCCAGCGTTCTACGTAATGCGTGATTTTGTCGACGGCATCTGTGGCTGAACCTTCTTTGAATAGCATCCAGCAGGGGAGCTTGTAATCGTCGGTATATTCTGCATTGGCGGCGAGTACGGGGCATCCACATTGCAAAGCTTCGAAAAGGACTATCGGGCCGCTTTCAAAATGCGAAGGTATAAGAAGCAAGTCGATTTCTTTAAGTAGCTTTTCTTGGATCTGCTGCGATGGAATCCAGCCTGTAAATTCGACTAGTTTTTCAACTCCCTTTATGCAAATTTTTTGACGCAGTTTTTTTTCGTGAGGGCCTTCGCCGATAATTGAAAAATGAACATCTATGCCGCGTTGTTTTAGTTGTGCGGCCACGTCGGGGAGAATGTCCTGTCCTTTCTGCTCAAAGAAAATGCGACCGACAATGGCGATGTTCATGGGCTGTTTTGGCTTTTTTGCCGGGGTTGAATTTTGCCATGCAAGCGGGTTCAAAAGCGTTTCGATGTCTTTGCTCACGAACCTTTGCAACAGCCTCTTTTGGTAAGGCGAGTTCACTATCCAGAAATCGACCGCGCTATAAATGGGCTTTGCAACAATGTCTCGCAGCCATCCCAGGTTCGCGTGCGTTTCTTTTTGTGTGAACGATAGCGGCAGGTAAGAGACTACGGGTATGTTCAATTTTTTTGCAGCCCAGAGCCCGGGCAGGCAGCGCTCAATGTTGCCTGGACAAAGAACCAAGTTGGTGATTCCGTTTTTTTCAAATAATTCTTTCGCTTTTTGTGTTTTGCTTTTGAACCGGTCGCGAAGAATCGGGAACGGAGTTTCCGAATGGAACGGTAGCTTGACTTGCTTTACATTTGCGGATAGTGCTTGTGCAAATTTGTCACATGAATAAAAAAAAGTAACATTGTTTGTTTCGGCGAGAATAGCGGCTATCCTTGCAGATAGAATTTCTTGTCCGCCCCATTCTGGGGCGTCGCTGTAGAAACTAATGGATTTTTTGCAGATGCAAGACATTAATTGTAATATAGAAAGTTGCTATATTCTTAATGATGGTAAAAGAAAAAAAAATCCTTTTTGTGTGCGATAAAAACGAATGTACCAGTTTCGGTCGATTAACACTGAATTTGGTCAAGGCGGTGTCGGGGCATTTCGATGCCCATGTGCTTTGGCTCAAGACACCCAAGTTTTTTCCCGGTGAAAATCCAGCCTCCTCTGCGGCTCCGTTGCTGGAAGCCTGTGAGTTTACGTCGCATGAGGTTTGGGCAAAGTCTCTGTACACGGGGTTCGCCAGTTTCCGTTCTCCGCTGAAAAGACTGGTCAAGGAAATCCAGCCGGAAATAGTTTTCTTTATTCGACCGGAGCTTGGGTTCTTGGTGACCGTTGTAAAGGGGCTTGCAAAGACGGTAATGTTTGTCCATGACACCTTTGCCGAGACTTTATACCCGAATTCGCTCAAGTTCAAGTTACTTAATTTATTCTACATTCGCCCGACGGTCAAGGCTGATGCTTTTGTCTATAATTCCAACTGGACTCGCGAACAGGCCGTGGATTATTTTGGATCGGCAATGTCGAAAAAAATGGGGGCCGTTATTGGTTGTCCTATTGATAGCGAATTATTCAATAAGCCCGAAGTTGCTCCGACCGCTGATGAAAAAAAAGATTTTGCCCGTAGGTGCGGCATTAGAAATTTTGATGGAATGTGTTTGAATGTGAGTCTTGATGAACCCCGCAAGAATATTGAAACTTATCTTGAAATGGCTGCTCTCAGACCGAATGTGGCTTTTGTGCGCATAGGAAAGTTCTCGGAACGGCTTCGTGAAATTATAAACGAGAAAAAGCTTTACAATGTTTATCATTTCAGTGAAGTCAAAGCTCATGTTATGCGCGATTTTTATCGCTATGCGGATTTGATGGTGTATCCGTCGCTGTTGGAAGGCTTTGGACTCCCGCCGATCGAGGCGATTGCTTGCGGAACACCTGCGATTGGTGCTGCAACTTCTGCCGTTCAGGAAAATTTGGAAGGCGTGTGTCCGCTTATTGATCCGCCGACTGATGCTGATGCCTATGTCAAGGTGCTAGACCGAGTGCTTGCTGGTGAAAATGTTGTCGATAATGAAAAAGCAGCCGCCCTCTTGGATCGCTGCTCTATGAAATCTTTTGCTAAGCGAGTGCTAGATTTTCTTAAAAGTGAATGAAACTCGTCATTCCCGTTAATGTTGCCCTTCCCGCGGGAATCTCCTAAAGTAAAAAGGAGATGCCCTTCAAGGTGACATTATTCCTTGTCTTTTTTCCAGATGCCGATGAGGCTCTTGTTCTTGCGGAATGCTAGCCAGAGTGTCGGCCAAATGAGGATGATATCGCGGATGAGGCTTGTCCAAGCTTCGGCTTTGTCGTGTGCGGCTCCGTCTTGAAGCTCAAAGCAGCCGCAGGTGATGCCGAGGTCGTTCCACAGCGCCCAGGCGAGTGCGATGATGAAACTCACGAACATCCAGAAAATCGCGAATGCGGATTCCTTGACGAACGGCGAAACAATCATGGCAAGCCCGAACCATAATTCAAATTGCGGATAGACGAGCGAGAAGAAGTTGTTCACGAAGTCGAGGTGGAGCGCTGAGAAAAACTGGTACTGCGCCACGAGCGTTGCGAACTGGTGCGGGTCCTGAATTTTGAAAATCGAAGCGAAAATGAACATGCCGCCAATGCCTACGCGGCAGAGCGTTTCGAGTGCGCGGATTGCAAAGTCTTTTTGGATCTTGATAGCGGGGAAGATTAAAGCACAAGCGACAATGACTGCTCCAACACCGACGTGGATGTTGTAGCGGTAAGCCTTGGGCCATTTGTCCAGCAGCCATTCGTGATCCGTGAACGTGAGGAACGTTTCGGGGAAGCTGATTTCTGCCACGCCGACAGCCACAAAGAATGTCGCAATCAGGAGGAGAACGCCGGAAATAATGGTCTTTTTGAGATTCTGCTTTTCAAAACAATCGATCATGGGTGCTCCTTACAGAATGTCTGCCGGTTTTTCGAGGATTTCTTGAGAACCAATCCAATCGACGGACTTGGAGTCTTCGACGCGGATGTTGTTGATGATGGCAAGGACGATGCAGAATGCAGCGATGCCAAGCAGGACAATCCAATTTAAGGATTTGAGATAAGCGAGTGCGTCTGTCTTGATTTTTTGAATGAATTCTTTCATGTTGGTCAATATACAAAATTATTGATAAGGTGTTTGGGCGTCGATAAAAACCTGATTTTGAAAAATGGGCGATTTTTACGTGACTAAATGGTGTTTTTTGAATTTTCTCACGTAAAATTTTTAGTTTGTATGATATTTTTTTGAGGAAAAGGCAATTTTTGAGACGAAAAGTGCTTTGAAATTGTCTTTTTGGTTGGTCGAAGGTTGTCTTTGTGGGCCTAAAATGCACTTTTTGTGGAATTTTTCTGAATTATAATGAAGTTTGTTTGAAAATTTACGTGACAAATATGAATTTTTTCGAAATTTTCACGTAAAAAATGGCGTTTTTTCGATTTTTGATTTTTACAAGCAAAAAAAGACTCGCCGAAGCGAGTCTGTAAATGTTACTGAATCCTTCGACTACGCTCAGGATGACACGCTATTTGTCACTCTGGAGGGGCGGAGGCATCCCTTGTCGCTTTAGTGAATTCCGTTGCCGTCGGCGACGTCGCAAGTCACAGGCTTGCCGTTCACTTCGAGCGCGAGGGCATCGCAGAACACGCAGCCGCCTTTAGCGGTGAGTGCAATCTTTTCGAAGTCCTTGACCTTGAGCTCGCGCGGTTCGCTCGGGGCGACTCCCTTGAAGAGGGCGCGGTCACCCGGCTTTGCGTCTTCAGGGACGCTCACGAGGCGGCAAGTGTGGGCTTCGGCATCGAGGTCGCCTGCAAAGAGCATACCCTGGCTCATGATGCCGCGGAGTGCGTTCGGCTTGAGGTTTGCGAACAAGAGAATCTTACGATTCTGGAGTTCTTCGGGCTTGTAGCTATTCTTGAGGCCGCTGCAGATGGTG
>Ga0129307_1002993_pt1 | contig 11587 bp, 7 predicted proteins | sample P1105metagenome_FD_94437 | JGI IMG/M metagenome (GOLD analysis project Ga0129307, IMG submission 94437) | Capybara group fecal microbial communities from Wisconsin, USA - P1105 metagenome | ecosystem: Host-associated > Mammals > Digestive system > Large intestine > Fecal | place: USA: Wisconsin... | reverse complement strand
CACATTTTAAAATATATTTGAATCAGAGATTATTTAAAGATAGAAAATATATAGAATACCCAATTTATGAAGATGCGTATAAAGAGTGGACATCCATTTTTAAGACAAAATTAGGGGTTAGGCAAACATGGGACTGGTTAACAAAATATGGCGTCAAATATAAATCAAAACCTTTATGTCCATATGTTCAACTATTGTATTATTTATTAAATCGCGAGTATTTTGAGATAGTTCTTTTTTCAGTGATTGGGCTAGAAGCGTTATTTCTAGATAAGAAAGACAAAACTGGGAAGAGTTATAAACTTCAGAATAGAATTCATACAGTGTTTCCTGAGATTTCGAAGAATCAAATAAAAAAGATGTATAGCATACGCTCCAATATAACACATGGAGAAGGTGACATGGCAAGTGCTATTGTTTGGTTAGATCTTATCAATAATGATATGGAAAATGAACAAATGGCAGCCTTTTCAAGTGCGCTTTTTCTTGAATCCATTCGAAGACTTATTTCGCATAATGCAATCGGCTTTACTTTTGAAGAAAGAATGAATATAACCTATGGATTTGAATAAAAGGTTTAGTGTCGGGCTGATTTCGATTATTTGAATAAGTAAGTCGCTATTCAATGCACTTTCCAATGTGACGATTGTGGCTGAAGAATAAACATAGAAACTACCACCAGCATCATTAAATGTCGTAGCATAAATTATACTTGATGATATAAAAGGTGCATATAATTATTCGGCAGATAGAATGAGATTGATCAGTAATATGATTCAGGAACGGGTACACGAGCTTTTGAAATAAAATGAGGTAAAACAAATGACCAACTTTGATTATTTGAAAAAAGAGCCGAAATTCGGCACATTTTCTGATGTTGCGATTGCGGCTGAGAAAATATTATATATAGATCCTACCTCCTGCATTATCAATTGCCGCAGGGCAATGGAGTTTGCAATAAAGTGGATGTATTCGGTCGATGCTTCTTTATCTATGCCTTATCAGGATAATCTGATAAGTCTTATGAGCACAGAGGAATTCAGAGATATCATCGATGAAGACCTTATGAAGCGTATGGATTTCATCCGCAAGATGGGTAATAATGCGGCTCACTCCGGCAAGAAGATTACAGAAGATCAGGCGATACTCTGCCTTGAGAACCTTCAGATTTTCTTTGACTTTGTGTGCTACTGCTATGCTGATGAATACGAAGAGCACAGCTTTGACAAGTCTTTGCTTACTAAGGGCGAAACCGAACAGGTTACAAAGGATTTCCCTGACGTTGATATTGAAAAACTTATTGCTGAGAATTCTGCATTAAAGAAAGAACTGACATCCCGTCGTGAAGAGCAGGCCGAGACCTACGTTCCGAAGCCGTTGGATTTTTCTGAGTATAAAACTCGTAAGATTTATATAGATGCAATGCTTATGGACGCGGGCTGGAAGGAAGGATCCGACTGGATTAATGAGGTTGAACTTCCGGGAATGCCTAATAAATCCGAAGTCGGCTATGCGGACTATGTTCTTTATGATAATTCACATAAGCCACTTGCTGTTATAGAAGCAAAGAGAACCTGCGTCGATGTATCTAAAGGACGTCAGCAGGCAAAGCTTTATGCGGATCTTTTAGAGAAACAGTATAAAAGAAGACCGTGTGTTTTTTTAACAAATGGTTTTGAAACAAGAATTATTGATGGACAGTATCCGGAGAGAAAGGTTGCCTGCATATACTCCAAGGCAGACCTTGAAAAGATGTTTAATCTCAGAAGGATGCGGACATCCCTTGATCATATAAATGTAGATAAGAAGATTGCCGGTCGCTATTATCAGGAAGCTGCAATTAAAGCAGTATGTGACAGCTTCGATAAGAAGAATCGCAGAAAAGCCCTTCTTGTCATGGCGACAGGTTCCGGTAAGACAAGAACTGTAATCGAACTGTGCCATGTACTTCTTGATGCAGGATGGATTAAGAATATCCTTTTTCTTGCTGACAGAACATCTCTTGTAACTCAGGCAAAGAGAGCGTTTGTAAACAACTATTCCTCCCTTTCGGTGACAAACCTTTGTGAAGAGAAGGATAACTATAATGCTCACTGCGTATTTTCAACCTATCAGACAATGATGAACTGCATTGATTCTGTAAAGGTTGAGGATCAGAAACTGTTTACCAGTGGTCATTTTGACCTTGTAATATGCGACGAGGCACACAGGTCTATCTATAACAAATACAGAGACATCTTTACTTACTTTGATGCGCCGCTTGTGGGTCTTACGGCTACGCCTAAGGATGATATCGATAGGAATACTTATGAGATATTTGAACTGGAACCCGGAGTTCCGACATACGGTTACGAGCTTGGACAGGCTGTAACCGACGGATATCTTGTTGATTTCTTGTCTGTAGAAACTAAGCTTAAGTTTATAGAACAGGGAATCGTTTATGCGGACCTTTCCGATGAAGATAAAGCTATTTATGAGAGCACATTTGAGATGGAGGACGGAGATGTTCCGGAGGCTATCAGTTCATCTGCGCTCAATTCATGGATATTCAATGAAGATACCATCCGTCAGGTACTGCACACTGTTATGACAGAGGGTATCAAGATAGATTATGGTCAGAAGCTTGGAAAGACTATTATCTTCGCAAAGAACCATGATCATGCGGAGAAGATTCTTGAAATCTTTAATAAGGATTACCCGCATTTGAATGGATTTGCTCAGGTAATCGACAATAAGATCAACTACGCCCAGACTCTTATTGATGAGTTCTCTGAGCCTAATAAGCTGCCTCAGATTGCGATATCTGTTGATATGATGGATACCGGTATCGATGTACCGGAAGTATTAAACCTTGTCTTCTTTAAGAAGGTAATGAGTTATGCCAAGTTCTGGCAGATGATTGGACGTGGTACCAGACTTTGTCCGGGGCTTATTGATGGAGAAGACAAGAGCAAGTTTTACATTTTTGATTTCTGCGGCAACTTTGAGTTCTTCCGCATGAGCAAGGGAAAACCTACTGCTAATATGATTGCGCTTCAGGGAGCAATCTTTAACTTGCAGTTCGAGATTACATATAAGCTACAGGATCTGGAATATCAGGTGGACAGGCTTATAGCATATCGTAATGCCTTGGTAGAAATGATGACCGGTAAGGTTCAGGAACTTCCGCGTGAAAATTTTGCGGTAAGGCAGCACCTGAAATATGTTGATTTGTATTCAAATGAGGCGAATTATCAGACTCTGACGTATGAAGATACTTTGATAGTACGTGAAGAACTTGCGCCTCTGATTCTTCCGAACGATGACGAAGCAAGTGCGGTACGTTTCGATGCACTTATGTATGGAATAGAGCTTGCATACCTTGTGGGCAAGAAATACGGAAAAGCTCGAAGCGATTTGTTTAAGCGTGTCAGGGGTATCGCCAGCGTTGCAAACATACCGGAAATAAAGGTACAGGCAGAACTTATCGATAAGATCCTTCATACGGATTATATCGATAATTGCGGCATTAATGAGTTTGAGGAAATCAGAGAAAAACTCCGTAATCTTATGAAGTATATTCCTCATACCAAGCTTCGTTATGATACAAACTTTGAGGATGATATCCTTGATGTCACATGGAACGAGTCGGAGCTTGAAAATGATGATCTGAAGAATTACAAGGCCAAGGCTGAATACTATATCCGTGAACATCAGGATAATGAGGCAATCAAGAAGCTTAAATCCAACATACCGTTGTCTCACGATGATATCGAGGCGTTAGAAAAGGTTCTTTGGTCTGAACTTGGCACTAAGGAAGAATATGAGCAGGAATATGGCTCTAAGCCTTTGGGCGAGCTCGTGCGTGAGATCGTCGGCCTTGATATGAATGCGGCCAAAGCAGCATTTTCAGAGTACTTGGAAGGCGCTAATCTTGACAGTCGGCAGATATACTTTGTGAACCAGATTGTTGAGTATATCGTTCATAACGGCATGATGAAAGATCTGTCCGTGCTTCAAGAATCTCCGTTTACGGATCAGGGCAGCGTAGTTGAGATATTTACAGATCTTAATGTCTGGATGGGAATCCGGAAGGTTATAGAAAGCATAAATGATAACGCGATAGCAGCGTAAGACATTTAAAAAATGATATTAATTGAAACGCTGATAGGATATAATTAAAAAGAAGCGGTGTTTCCGCAAACGAGGTATTAACATGTTTTATTCGCCATTAAGGTATCCGGGAGGCAAAGGTAAGCTTGCTCCATTTATCGGAATGCTAATTGAAGAATATGGACACAAAGGCGGTACATATATTGAACCATTTGCTGGTGGCGCGGGTGTGGCCATAGAACTTTTAGAAAAGGGAATAGTCTCGCAGGTGGTGATAAATGATCTAGACAAGGGCATTTATTCATTTTGGCGAGCAATTTTAACAGAAACAGATAGATTTATAAATGAGATAGAACAAGTGCCACTTACTATGGATGAATGGTATAAGCAACATGATATTTGTATGAATAACACAAATAAATACAGCTTTGAGTTGGGGTTTGCAACTTTTTATATGAATAGAACAAATCGCTCGGGGATCATTAAAGGTGGTGTTATTGGTGGGAAGGAACAGAGCGGAGATTGGCACTTAGATGCTCGATTTAATAAAGCGAGTCTAATTGATCGTATTAGAAAAATTGCCTCTATGAAGAAAAAAATACATCTGTACAACAAAGACATAGATTCGTTTTTGCTGAAGTATGTTCCTGTTTACGAAGAGAATGCGTTTATATATTTTGATCCTCCGTATTTTGATAAAGGAAAACAATTATATTTGAACTTCTTTGATTACAGGGATCATTTAAGGATTGAAAAAACTATAAGAGAAAAGGTTAAGTGCGATTGGATAATCACTTACGATAATGTTTCTCCAATTGAGGAAATATATAAGAACTACTGTATTCGAAGATTTGAACTCAATTATAGTGTTTATGATAAAAAAAGAGCTAAGGAGATTATGATATTCAAGAGAGAAAGCATGGTTCCATCTAAGAACAAGCTTATGACAAAGAATATCAACATAAAACTCGCTTAAGGAGAACTAGAGATGTATAAGAATCTAAAGATAAAGGATTTCAGGCAGTTTCAAGACAAAGAAATACTTTTAGGGAAGCGGATTACTGTGCTTGCAGGCCGTAACTCCACTGGCAAATCAACAATTCTTGGACTGTTGGCCAACAGTGGGGAATTAAAAAAGAAAGACGGAACTACTTTTACCGGCAGACAGTTCAGAGCAGAATTTAGTGAAATACTTCATGGAAGTAAGAAATATGATGCCTCTGGCTCAGAAAGAATAAAAATAGAGGTAGTAGACGATGACGAAAACGTAGTTGACTATCGTAGTTTTAGAACTGCGTGGCAGAAAGACTCTGGCAAGGACAGGTTTCGAATTATTCCATTGAAGATCTTTGAAGATGGAAAGAAAACAGAAGCGAAGATGCCTATTCCTGTTTTATATCTTGGATTGTCAAGATTATTTCCTATTGGAGAGGCGGATGAAGATAGGATTCAAGCAAAGTCTGTTAAATTTGATGATGAGAATCAAAAGAAGTGGTTTTTTGATCAATACCGCAATATCTTATCTATGCATGAAGAGATTACATGTGTTGACAATTATTCGATCGGCGAAACTTCAAAGAAAAATGGAGTAGGTATAGAAACTGAAAAGTATGATTATTTAACGAACTCTGCAGGTCAGGACAATTTAGGTCAGATACTTCTGGCTATATTATCATTTAAAAGAATAAAAAGCAGTATGGATAATTGGAATGGCGGAATTTTGCTTATTGACGAGATTGATGCCACGTTACATCCAGCTGCTCAAAAAAGGCTAATAGATTTATTGGCTAAAGAGGCGAAGAACGCTGGATTTCAAGTGGTTGTCACTACTCATAGTTCTGATTTGCTTAAACATGTATGCAGTAAAACAAAGCATAATGATGTTTCATGCAACAATGAAATTGAACTGTATTACTTTACGAATGCAAATCGTAAAATGGAAATCAAGCGTAATCCAGAGTACTCATCAATAGAGAACGATCTGCTAGTTACGTCAATGCTTCAGAATTCAAATAAGGTTAAATTGTATTCGGAAGATGCTGAGAATAGATGGTTTATTAAGAATCTCGTACCAGACTTAATTTCCTATGTAGATATTTTGGATGTGCGTATTGGATGTTCGCAGTTGATGAGCCTTTACAAAGGAGATCCAAATTATTTTGGAAATGCTGTAATTGTCTTTGACGGAGATGTTTCAGACGATGATTTAAACACGGTCCCTGAACAGTTAAGAAAAAGGCTTAATAATATTGTAAGGCTTCCAGGAGTCAAACGCCCTGAAGAAGTGCTCTATGATTATATTATTTCTTTACAATCTGACCATCCTTATTGGGAAATGGCGTCAAGAGTTGACATGAATTGGTTATATTTCAGTGAAAATGGACCACTTTCTGACAGATATAAGGCGGAAAAAGATCGTGAAAAGTATAAAAAGTGGTTTTTAGAGCATGAAAATGTTTTTGAAACGACAAAATTGTTTGAGTTTTGGAAGGAAGATAATAAAGAAATGACAACGGCATTCCGCCAAGATTTCATTAATGCTTATAATGCTGTTGCAGATCGTACATTTGCAATTAAAATACGTGAGGAGAGGGAGGACGAATAACAAATACTAATCCGTTTGGGTACAATAGCATTTGAACGGTATGAATGTATCGAAAAGCGTATCAAATGATACGTACAAGAAGTACGAAAAGAATAGAAAAAACGGTTTTCCCGAGTAAATGAGATGGGGTAATACATTTGCGTTATCTTGTTCATTTGGTACAGATAATGATAATAGGTTGCAGGTAATCCTTGTGGTTGCCTGCAGTTTTATTTTGTAGAAATAGTGTTGTACCCAATAAAAGAAATGTATACGTTGACAACGTATACGAGTTGATTTATACTTTAATAAAGTACAAAGATGTTTTTGGAGACGATGATATGGATATTTCAGAAAAAATAAAGGAGTTACGAAAGAAAACTGGATTATCGCAAAGTAAGTTTTCTGCTAAATTTGGAATCCCTGTGAGAACTCTCCAACAGTGGGAGCAGGGAATTAGTGCGCCTCCGGAGTATCTGATCAGAATGATGGCATACATTATACTGCTTGAGGAAAGCAGAGATGAGAATGAGAAACTGACAGGGGGCAAGTAGTATGCGGATGATGAATGATAAAGTTCAGTTATTTGAAGACCAGGCAATTAGAACAGCGTGGGCTGAGGACGAGGAAGAATGGTATTTTTCAATTGTGGATGTTGTGGGTGCTCTTACGGAACAATCTGATTATGAGAAGGCCAGAAAGTATTGGAACAAACTAAAGCAGAGACTTAAAGAAGAGGGAAGCCAACTGGTGACAAATTGTCACCAGTTGAAAATGACTGCTCAGGATGGCAAGAATAGACTTACGGATGTGGCTACTACCGAGCAGTTGCTTAGATTAATCCAATCCGTACCATCAAAGAAAGCGGAACCCTTTAAACTGTGGCTTGCTCAGGTTGGGCGTGAGAGGATGGAGGAAGTAATAGATCCTGAACTCACTATTGAACGTGCGCTTGAAACCTATGCAAAGAAAGGCTATTCGCGTGAGTGGATTAATCAGCGATTACAGGCTATTCAGGTAAGAAAGGAACTTACTGATGAATGGAACAAATGTGGCGTGAAGAAAGGCGCAGAATACGCTATCCTGACAGATGAGATTTCGAAAGCCTGGTCAGGTATGACTACGCGTGAGTATAAGAATTTGAAAGGGTTAAAGAAAGAAAACTTACGTGACAATATGTCTACGCTCGAACTTGTACTGAATATGCTGGCTGAGGCTACCACTACGGAAATTTCAAAGCAAAAACAACCTGAAACATTTGAAGAAAATCGAAAGGTTGCAATTGAAGATGGGGAAGCTGCGGGAGAAGCACGTATGGCTGTAGAAAAGAGGACAGGGAAAACTGTAATCACAAACAAAAAAGCCATGCAATTACAAGATTTGTTTACTGGGTTAATTGGAACAGATATTAGAGAAGACAATGATTGAGAATGTATATTTCAGCATCTGGTTTCGCTGAGAATAATATACGTTATTTTATGATAGGGTATGGAGGTAAAAGATAATGCTGTTTAAATATTGCGCTGAATGCGGACAAGAACTTGAAGATATTAAATGTGGGGATGATGACTGCAAGATTTGCCCTTCATGTAAAAGAATATATGGGAGGAATCCAATCCCTGTAGTTGAGGTGTTGGTGGTCAATGAATTCCATGAGATTCTTTTGCTTAAACAGAATTATATATCTGAAGACAGATGGACAGTTGTTTCGGGATACATGGTTGAGGGAGAGACCATAGAGGAAGCCGTAGCCAGAGAAGTAAAAGAAGAGACCGGTCAGATTGTTAATAGATGTCAGTATATTTCCAGCTATTACTTCGAGCCTAAACAACTTATTATGATAGGCTTTATTGCATATGTGAACAAAACAGAATTTACAGACTGCATAGAGGTTGACGATATTAAATGGTACAAAATTGATGAAGTTGATAGCGTTATTGCAAGAGTTAATAATTGTTCCGGGATGCATTTCGATATGTGTAAAAAAGCATTGAATTGAGATGATAAGCCTCCGACACAATCAGGTTAGTATAAATAATACATATACAAGGTCCTTGAAAGGTAAGCCACAAGCCGCTTTTCAGGGTCTTTTTCTTTTTCACTAAGTGAAGCGTTAATCAAGATTTAACTCTTTTGCGTTATGTTTAATTGTGTGTAAGTTTTTCTTTGAAAGGGGAAAAATATGAACGAGGAAAACAAAAAAGTAAAACAGCTAAGCGGTAAACTTATGGTGCGCTTCCTGCCCGTTATTTTTATTGGTATAGCTGTAATTATCGGTGTAGTTGCCATTTTCAGCCTTCGTCTGATAAAGAATCTTTTGTATAATACATTGGAGCAGCATGTATCTGCTGACGCGGGCGAAGTTAACAAGCAGCTCAATTCTACTTTCTACTATTTGAACGCAATCGCAGATTCTATTGAAATTCAGGAATTTACGGACGATGAGGAATTAAAAGCATTTATGGCTCAGTCACTCGGGCGCTACGATATGATTCCTACCGGTGTGTATTTGGGTTTAAATGAAGGTTCTTATGTCGACCCTTCAGGCTGGGACCCGGGCAAGGATATCAGAGAGAGCAACTGGTATAAGCAAGGTATGGGTTACAACAATTCATACTATTATTATTACGATGTTCCTTATTTTGACTCGGATACGGGTAACCTTTGCGCTACCGTAATTCGTCACGTTCACTTAAAGGACGGAAGAGAAGGTGTTCTTGCATCTGACCTTATGATGTCGGCGTGCCAAGCTTATCTTAATTCCGTATCGATTTTTGAAAACGGACATGCGGTAATGATTACTTCCGAGAACCTAATCTTAAGCAGTCCCAATGCAGACTGGTGCGGCATGACGATAGAGGAGACCGGCGATAAGTTTTATGCTGCACTTAGCAAGCTTATGACCGCCAAGGACGGTGAAGTTCAGGAGTTTAAGTCAGGAAAAGAAGTTTACTATGGTGTTGTATCTACCGTAGACGGAACCGACTGGAAAGTAATTGATTACGCCAAGCAAAAGGATGTGCTTTCCGACGTGTATATAATGTTCAATTTCATTATAGCCGCAGGCTTTATCATGATGGCTGTAATCATTGTTCTTTTCATTACAACACTCGGAAGAATGATAAGAAAGCCTGTTGCCGAACTTACAGATAACATTAAGCATATCGGCGATGGTGACTTCACGGTTGAGATTAATGCCAAGGGTAATGATGAAATTGCTTACATGAATGAATCGATGAATGGCTTCATTTCTAATATGAGAGGCACGATTCGAAACATTAAAGACATTTCCGAACGCCTCGAAAAGGATTCGCGCAGGTCCAAAGAAACTGCCGGTGTACTCAGCACGGAGGCCAAAGAACAGGCTTCTTCCATGGAGCAGATTCTCGACAGCATGGAATCAATGGCTCATTCAGTTACAGAGGTTGCGGAGAATGCGACTTCTTTGGCCATGACAGTTGCAGATCTTACAGAATCCGAGCGCGGTGTTGAAGCTAACATGAACGAGTTAGTGGAAAAAGCAGGCGTCGGAAGACGAGACATGAGCAAGGTAAGCGACGGCATGCAGGATATCGTTGCTTCCATGAACGACATGAATACCGCTGTACGCTCCGTAGATCAGGCGGCTGAGCAGATTAATCAGATTATCGATATGATTAACGAAATCGCAAGTCAGACCAATTTACTTTCGCTTAACGCTTCCATCGAGGCTGCACGCGCGGGCGAGGCAGGTAAGGGATTTGCGGTAGTGGCAACCGAAATCGGACAGCTTGCAAATAACAGTGCCGACGCCACTCAGCAGATTGCAGAAATCATTCGCGGCATGACCGAAAAGGTTCAGGATCTTGCAGAAAAGTCCGAGCACAATACCAAGATGATTAACGAAAGCTCCGATGCTATCACCAATGCGGCAGATACATTTAAGCAGATTACGGATGACTTAAGTGATGCAAGTAAGACCATGGTTAAGATGGCAGAGCAGATGAACAAGGTTAACGATGTGGCTGCCAATATGGCATCCGTTTCCGAAGAACAGTCTGCAACATCGCAGGAAATCACGGCTACCATCAATCAGCTTACCGAAAGCTCCAAGAATGTTGCTTCATCCAGTGATACCGTATCCGGTGCAGCAACATCCGTAGCTGAGGCTGCCGACGCAATTAATGAGAGTGTTAAGTTCTTTACTATCGATTAGTATCAGCCTAATCACATAATGACGGTTTAATAAGTCCCGGGTCCGTTTATGGCGGATTCGGGGCTTTCTTCTTGCTTTGACGGAAATCAAGTCGATTTCTTTTGCGAAATATCAAAAAAACCGTGAGTTATACTTATAGTTTATATCTCATTTATATGGAATAATGGATACTGATAGTAGATTAGTATTTACGGGGGTAAAGACATGAAAATGCTGCTTAAGCTCAGCAAAGAAGCTATCAAGTTTAAAAACCTTTATATTATAGCTATTTTCTCCACATTTATGCTTACGGCCATTAACCTTGCGGCGCCGAGGGCGTTGTCGGCCATGACGGGTATTGTAAGTGAAGGCGTGGATGAAGCGGGAATGCGCAGGATTCTGATACTTACGTTAATTCTTGTCGGACTGTATCTGTCCAGGGTTCTTTTCAGATTCCTAAGTAACTATCTTGCACACAAGGCTGCATGGTATCTGGTGGGCGATTTGCGTACCAAGGTTTATGACAAGCTTGAACGCATGCATATAGGGTATTTCCATGACAAGCAGACCGGCGACCTTATGAGCCGAATTGTGAATGATACGAGAGATTTTGAACTCCTCTATGCGCATATGATTCCGGAGACCATCACGAATTTTGTGACGTTTGCGGGCGTTCTTATTATGCTTCTTACGATTAATGTGAAGCTTGCGCTTATTACGTGTGCGCCACTTCCGTT
>Ga0129307_1002991_pt1 | contig 11591 bp, 11 predicted proteins | sample P1105metagenome_FD_94437 | JGI IMG/M metagenome (GOLD analysis project Ga0129307, IMG submission 94437) | Capybara group fecal microbial communities from Wisconsin, USA - P1105 metagenome | ecosystem: Host-associated > Mammals > Digestive system > Large intestine > Fecal | place: USA: Wisconsin... | reverse complement strand
TGATTCTCTTTGGACATTCTATGGGCGGAGGCATCGGTGCCCTTTACTTGGAGCAGTATCCACATGTTTTTGAGAAGGCGATTCTTTCTTCACCTATGATTGAGCTTTCTACTGGGGATACTAATAAGTTTTTGGTGAAGTTGCTGGGACTTGCTTCCTATTTACCTTCATTAAAGACTAGATATTTGCCAGGTCATCACGAATATGACCACACATTTAAGTACCCTAGATGCTCTTGCTTGTCGAAAGCTAGATACACTTATCACTACAACGAAAGAGAGCGAGAGCCACATTATCGCACTAACGGAGCTACTTTTGGGTGGTCTAGGGAAGCAATTAATGTTTCTAAAAAAATTCTAAAAAATGCCAGTTTAATAGATATTCCTGTTATAATAATGCAAGCATCTCTAGATACTCTTGTTACTGCATCGGCACAAAACGCCTTTAGTAGGCTAGTTAAGGATTGCCAGCTTCGCAGATTTGAGGGTAGCAAGCATGAGATATTTAACGCAGTAGATGACATCATAGTGGAATACTATAATGCAGTTTTTAGATTGATTCAGTAGGAGTTAGTTATGTCAGATCAAGATTTTAGAGAAGTAGATCCAGAAGACATCTTTGATTTAGATGCCGCTGATGATATTCTCGACGAAGTTAAAAAAGAAACAAAAGAAGATAACAAGGACGATAAACATACAACGGAGTTTTGTTATATCTGTCATCGTCCAGAGGATATGGCAGGTCCACTTGTAAGGCTTGCACCTGGTATGAGCGTGTGCAAGGATTGTTTACAGCGTACATTTGATTCCATGGGTAATTTTGGATTTGGTGGAGGAGACAATTCTAAGAGTGATATGGATATGTCCAAGATGCCAAATATCAGCTTTTTGAATCTTGGCTCTCTATTTGGTGAGGGACCAAAGATTAAGAACGCTCATGGACCAGCAACAGCAAAGGAAAAGGAGCCAAAGGAGGCACCCGCAATTGATATTAACAACATCATTCCACCTCACAAGATTAAGGCTATGCTTGATGAGTATGTTGTAGGTCAGGATTATGCTAAAAAAGTTATGTCAGTAGCTGTTTACAATCACTACAAACGTGTGGCTACAGGCACGATGGATGATATTGAAATCGAAAAGTCCAACATGCTTATGCTTGGACCAACAGGTTCAGGTAAGACGTATCTGGTACGTACTTTGGCGAGACTTTTGGATGTGCCTCTTGCAATTACAGATGCAACATCCCTTACAGAGGCCGGCTATATTGGCGATGATATTGAGTCAGTAGTAAGCAAACTTCTTGCAGCAGCTGGTAACGATGTTGAAAGATGCCAGCAGGGTATCATCTTTATCGATGAGATTGATAAGCTTGCCAAGAAGAAAAACACCAATCAGCGTGATGTTAGTGGCGAATCAGTTCAGCAGGGTATGCTTAAGCTCTTAGAGGGAGCAGATGTGGAAGTTCCTGTTGGGGCATCTAGCAAGAATGCAATGGTTCCAACTACAACTATCAATACAAGAAATATCCTATTTATCTGCGGTGGTGCATTCCCATCAATGGATGAAATTATTAAGGCTAGACTTAATAAACACTCATCAATGGGATTCATGGCGGATTTAAAGGATAAGTATGACGAGGACAGAAATATCCTTCAGAAGGTTACAGTGGAAGATCTTAGAGAGTTTGGTATGATACCAGAGTTTATCGGTCGACTTCCTATCGTATTTGCAACAGAAATGCTTGATGAGGATATGTTGGTTCGAATTCTTAAGGAGCCTAAGAACGCTATTACAAAGCAGTACGAGAAGCTTCTTGAGCTTGACGAGGTGAAGCTTGAATTTGATGATGGGGCATTGCATGCAATCGCAAGAAAGGCCTTGGATAAGAAGCTTGGCGCTCGTGGACTTCGTTCTATAATAGAAGAGTTTATGCTTGATATTATGTACGAGATTCCAAAGGATGAGAACATTGGCCAAGTCATAATTACAGAGGATTATATAGAGAAAAAGGGTGGCCCAAAGATTATGCTTAGAACTACGGGCCTTTTACCAGAGAAAGTCGCTGTCAATTAGTCAAAATAGTGCATTTCAAAGCCCAAAATAGGTAATAAGTAACAAAATTAAAAATATGTTCAAAATGTTAGTACAATTTCTTTACTTTGAAAAAGTGTTCTGTTAAACTTAACGTAGTTGGGCATAAGCCCGGCAATTAATATATTGGAGGTACTTAGCATGAGCAAAGGTACAGTTAAGTGGTTCAACAATTCAAAGGGCTACGGATTTATCTCAGACGAAGCTGGAAACGATGTATTCGTTCACTTCAGCGGCATCAACTCAGAGGGATTTAAGACTCTTGAAGAGGGTGCTACAGTTGAGTATGAAGTAACCGACGGGGCGAAGGGACCACAGGCTGTTAACGTTACAGTTGTTAGCTAATATTCAGGGTTAAGCAGGGCTTAGCTTGTGAGTGTTATGAAGACGAACGTTATTCAGCACCACAGTTAATCATTATTTTGGGGTACCTTTGGTTTTGTTATGAAAAACGGGCTTTAGGCAATACAAAGATATGATTAAGGGGAGAGGCAGCGTAATTAATATTACGCTGCCTCATTTTAGATTATAAAAGAGGTAATGTTATTGAAGAAACTCATACGACTTGTTTTAAACTTAATAGGAGCTTTACTTTTACTCAGTGCTCTTTGTCTTGGAGTTAGCCTTTTACTTAATAGTAATAGGGGCAACTTCAATTTGGAGGGCTTATTTGAGTGTAGAAGTGTAGCTGAAGTAAAAGAATGGTACAGTGGTGAAATTGAGCAAAATGCCTTCGTGGAGCCTTATACTGTTGAGGGGGTATCCTTTGACAAGTATGCCTACCAACATATTAGTCCAGAAGAGCAAAAGACCTATGACCAATTATATGATTGTATCATTCAGCATAAGGACAAGATTACGCTTTTCACCAAGGATGAAGAGGTTCTTGGCAATGCCTATGAGGCAGTTATGGCTGATTATGGTAATTTGTTTTGGATAAGCGGATACCAGTACAACACATTTTCCATTGAAGACAAGGTGATTGGCCTAGAGTTTGAGCCTAAATACACAAGGTCCAAAGAGCAGCGGGATGTGGACCAGGCTGCAGTTGATGCAGTTGTAGATGAATGGCTCAGCGGAATTAGTCCTGATGCCAGTGACTTTGACAAGGCGCTTTATGTCTTTGAGACATTAATTAATAATGTGGATTACGACAGTGATGCCGAGGACAATCAAAATATCATAAGCGCATTTTTAAATAGGAGAACAGTATGTCAGGGCTATTCAGATGCTGCCTGGTATATGTTAGACAAACTTGGCATTCAAAGTACCATAATAATCGGAACTGCTAACGGTGAGCAGCACGCATGGAACTTAGTTTATTTGGACGGTGCTTACTATTACATGGATGTTACTTGGGGTAACAGTAAGTACCTTAATATGAATAACGATACTGTAAAGCGTATTAACTATGCTAACTTTGCAATGACCACAGAGGAAATCAGTCAGAATCATGTGATTACATCTTCCTTTGAGGTGCCAGAATGTTTGTCTAATGCAGACAATTATTATGTTCACAAGGGATTATATTACGACTGGTTTGGTGTGGACGCTATAGGTAATCGCCTAGCTGAATCATTCTATGCTGGCGAGGATGAAATCTCCCTTAAATTTAGCAGCTCTGACTTATATAACAGAGTTATATACTATTTCTTTGATGAAAGACATATCTCTGATTACTGCAATGGAATGGGAGATATCAACTACTTATTGGATGAAGATGCAAATGTATTTACGGTTCAATGGAAGTAGTTTTGAAAACTATGTGACGGGATAATAAAAACTATTTACGTGCTATTGGTTTGGTGGTAATATGTATCTGTTAGTAATACGGAGGAATACCAATAGCATGTATAAGATTATAGTAGATAGTTGCGGAGAGCTCACAGAGGATATGAAAAATGACGGTCATTTTGTCAATGTACCACTTACTCTTGAGGTCGAGGGCGAAATGATTATTGATGATGAGACCTTTGATCAGGCAAGTTTTTTAAAGAAGGTTGAAGAGTCTAAGACTGCTCCTAAGTCAGCATGTCCATCACCAAATGCATATATGTTAGAGCTTGATTGTGCTGCGGATAACATTTATGTAGTTACACTTTCAGCACAGCTTTCTGGTTCATATAATAGTGCCTGCCTGGCAAAGGATTTATACGAGGAAGAGGACTCTTCTAAAAATATCCATATTTTTGATTCCAAGTCAGCATCAATTGGCGAGACTCTTATCGCCATAAAAATAGCAGAATGTGAAAACGCAGGCATGTCTTTTGAAGAGGTTGTTGCAGCTGTTGATAGTTATATAGCAGAGCAGCATACATTCTTTGTTCTTGAAACTCTTGAAACATTCAGAAAATCAGGACGTCTTTCAAATATAAAGGCAGCAATTGCCGGTACCTTAAACATCAAGCCAGTTATGGGTTCAACAGATGAAGGCAATGTACAGCAGCTTGCCAAGGGAAGAGGTATGGCCCAGGCTCTTGATAAAATGACCAAGTGCGTTATGGAGGTTACCACTAACTGTGAGGAGAAAATTCTTGCGATTTCTCATTGCAACTGTCCTGAACGTGCTCTATCATTAAAGAAAAAAATGGAGTCGATGGCCAAGTTCAAAGACATCTTTATTGTGGACACAAGAGGCGTTAGTACAATGTACGCAAGCGATGGCGGAGTAATTATGGTCGTCTAAGTTTAACAATGACTTATGAACAGGTAGTTAATACAATTGATAATAAGCGCCGTTTTGGCAAGGCATGTGGAAGAGATGTTACTCTCGAGTTTATGGAGGTGTTGCACCATCCAGAGCAGGGGATGCATATCATCCACATAGCTGGCACTAACGGCAAAGGTTCTGTGGCAGCATTTGTGAGTAGTATCTTGCAGGCTGCTTCTTTTTCGTCCAATAAACCATTTAAGGTGGGGTTGTTTACCTCGCCTCATCTAATTGACTATACCGAGCGCATTCAGGTTGATGGCAAGCAGATTTCCCGTGAGGATGTTACGAGGATAGGCGAAATACTCCTAGGAAAGGAACTTAAGCTAGAGCCTACTATGTTTGATTATTGGTTGGCAATGGCAATGATATATTTCAAGGAGCAGCAGGTGGATTACGTGGTGCTTGAGACCGGTCTTGGAGGAGCGAAGGATTCCACTAATGGACTTGCTCAGTTACCAGAGGTGTGCGCTATAACCTCCATTGGCTTGGAGCACACGGCATATTTAGGAGATACCTTAGCTGCCATAGCAGGCGAAAAAGCAGGCATAATAAAGGAAGGTGTGCCTGTTGTAATGGGGCAAATGCCTAAGGAGGCCGCTAAAGTAATTGCCCACAAGGCTTTAGAATTGGGCTGCGAGCTTATAGAGGCGGGGGAAGTTGATAAGAAAATAAAACTCGGATTATTTGGCGAGTATCAACGAAAAAATGCGTCAGTTGCGATGGAAATTGTTAATTGTTTATCCATTAGAATAAATGAGCAGACAATTGCAGAAGGACTTGCAAAAGCAGTTTGGCCTGGACGGATGCAAATCATTTCTGAGGACCCATTTATTCTGATTGATGGGGCCCATAATCCTTCGGGAGTTAGGGCTTTACAAGATAGTCTTGCAGCCGAATTTCCAAATGAAAAATTTTCATTTATAATGGCAGTAATGGCAGATAAAGATTATGTAGAAATGGCAGAGATAATCAAGCCGATTACTAATCGAATATACACCGTTACAGTTGACTCTTACAGAGCCATGCAAGCAAGAGAGTTGGCTAAGTCCTTAGAGGCTTTGGGGATGGAAGCGCTAGCTTGCCCAAGCTATGAGAGGGCTTTAGAGCAGGCAAAATCATTTAAAGACAAGATAATTGTATTAGGTTCCTTATATTTTATTGGGGAGGTTTTGGACATGGAGAAGAATAGTTAGAGCGTTCTTTTTCATGGAGACAGTTATGATTAGAACAAGGCAAGAGGCGTGTGGGATTTTGGGATTATCTTCAAATGCCACAACGTCACAAATAAAAATGGCATATAAAGACTTGGTGAAGAAGTGCCACCCTGACGTAACGGGTAAGAATGATGCCACTGCTTATAATCGAATCACTGAGGCATATCAGTTTTTGATGGCAGAGGCAAAGGGCAAGGTTCTGACTCACACAAAGGTGGTGGGCAAGACTAAAACTTCACACCGCAAAACTGCCAGCAATGCGGATTATGCAGCTTTTCAAAAGAAAGCTGCCAAGCAAAAAGCAAAAAAAGCCCAGGAGTTTGAACAAAAGCAAAGGGAGTTTTCGGCGAAGATTGCGAAGCAGGAAGCAGATTATAAGAGAGTCATGGAGGCAATAGATGCCATTAAGGCAGCCAGAATAATTGAAGCCATGATTCGAGCCAATGATCCGGGAAATAATAATGAAAAGAAATAATAGAGACAACATATTTTTAACAGTGCTTGCTGTGGCACTTCCAACTATGTTGGAGCATATTTTGTCAGTGCTGATGCAATATGTAGATACAGCAATGGTAGGACAGCTGGGCGCCAAAGCTACAGCTGCCGTTTCTATGTCTACAACTATCACTTGGCTTGTAGGTAGTATACCGGTGGCCTTTGGTGTGGGTACAATGACCCTTATTGCACAAGCCGTAGGTGCAGGCGAGAAGCACAAGATTAGCCAGGCGGCAAAGCTTAGTCTTATATTTTCAATAGCAGTAGGCCTTTTAGTGGAGGCAATATGTCTGAGTATATGCCCATTTGTCTCTAGATGGATGGGAGTTGAGGCTGAGGTTGCGCCAGAGGCCACAAGATATTTCTTTTGGATTTCAATTCCTATTGTATTTAAATCCATTAACATTATTATGGCAGCGGCCATTCGTGCTACCAAGGATACCAAGACTCCGATGTACATTGGTATAGCCGCCAATATTTTAAATGTTGTTTTGGATTATGTGTTTATATATGTGTTTGGTTGGGGCGTAGATGGTGCGGCTTACGCAACCTGCATATCTGCTATATTTGGTGGAATTGTAATGCTGATAGGTGCATTGCGCCATGCTGAATTTGACTTCAGTGGAAAGCTTTTTGATTTTGATAAGGATATATTAGTTAGGATGTGGCGTTTGGCATATCCAGTTTTACTTATTAACTTAGCTTCCACCTCAGGATACATAGTTTTTGCTGGTTTGGTTGCACATATGAATACAGTTATTTTTGCGGCCCATAGTATTGCTGTAGGTGCAGAAGAACTGTTTTATATTGGCGGCTATGGCTTTAAGTCTGCCGCAAATACCATGGTAGGAATTGCATACGGTGAGAAGAATTATGACAAGTATCGCAAGATATGTGTCAGCAGTGTAGTTGCCACAATTGGCGTAATGACTCTTAGCGGAGTGTTGTTGTATATTTTTGCAACACCACTTATGACATTTTTTACTAGCGATAAAAATGTAATCGAATTGGGGGCAAAAGTACTTAAAATGGTAGCTTTTAACGAACCTTTCTTTGGAATGTATATTATTTCTGAGGGAATATATTATGGATTGGGACGGACTAAATATCCCTTTATTGTTGAAAGCGGTGGAATGTGGCTAATAAGAATTTTATCCACCTACATAGGTCTACATTATTTCAATCAAGGGCTTGTGTACGTATGGTGTTGCATGATTGCTGATAACGTAATAAAGGCCATATTCCTTATGGTACCGGTTAAAGGATTATGGCCTAAAGTGTTTAAAGATTAATTATTCTGATTTAAGATTTCTCTTCCATCGGATGACTGCAATTCCGATGATGATAGCATATCCAATAATACTAAGTTTCTCTGGTAGCTCTCCAAGGAATGCAATGCCAAGGAGGGCTGCAAAAATCACCTGAGTATAATCGAATACTGAGATTTCCTTTGCAGGAGCATACTTGTACGCTGTTGTAATAGAAAACTGTCCAAGAGAGGCAGCAACGCCTGCAAGTAACAGACAAAGCAGCTGACGACCGGACATTGGCTTGAATTGAGTTATTAAAAACGGTAGCGTAACAATGCAGGAAAATCCTGAAAAGGACGCCACTATAACGGGAGTCTTGACTCCCTTTTTACCAAGCTTTCGTACAAATACATAAGCCGTTCCAGCTCCGAATCCACCAAACAGTCCTGCGAGAGCAGGAAAGACCTGAGAAAAGGAACCGGTAGGCCTAATGATAAATAATGCTCCTATAAAAGCAATTATAGTTGAAACAATATCGAAACGATTTGGTACTTCCTTGAGTATGAAGACTGAAAGTATAATCGCAAAGAAAGGAGATAGCTTGTTTAACATATTGGCATCTGCAATACCAAGCCTATCTATTGCGTAAAAGTTGGCAATCAGTCCAGAGGTACCAAAAGCACATCGCATAAAAATATCTAATCGGTTACCTTTGCCTACAACATACTTTTCACCGGATTTTATCATTATTCCAATGGCAACAAATAGTGCAACGAAATTTCTAAAGAATGCCTTTTGCATGGTAGGCAAATCTCCGGAAATCCTGATAAAAAATGTCATAAGTGAAAAGCCAAATGCTGCAAGTAAGATAAAGGTAATACCTTTTATTTTGTCGTTGGTTTTCATAATGGTGGGTCCTCCCTAGAAGAATATGCCACCTATTATACCACTTTATGCTTCAGATTCTATAGCTGGAAGCTCAACCTTAAAGAAACGTACGCTCTCGGTAAGATTCTCTGCAATTTTCTGTAAATCCTTAGCTTGGCTAACAACTGCTTCCATGTTGGAATCCAGTTGAGCAAGGTTTGCGCTAGTCTCCTCAGTAGAAGCAGCGTTCTCCTCAGAGATACTAGACAATGACTCTATTGAGCTAAGAATGCTGTTCTTGTCTGCGTTAACTGAGTTAACTAAATCAACAATCTGCTTGGTTCCAACCTCTGTCTCCTGTAAGAGAAGCATCATCTGGTTGAATGAAACACTCATGTCTTCAAGAGCAACGGCCTCGCTGGCTGTAGCAGCCTTGATGTCCTCAGCCAACTTCTTATTATTATCTGAATACTGAGTTATTGTAGAAAGCATTCCTGTGATTTCTCCTGCAAGAGTGTTGGTCTCTTCTGCAAGATTCTTGATGTTGTCAGCAACAACAGCAAATCCTTTGCCGGCCTCACCAGCACGGGCAGCCTCAATTGATGCGTTAAGCGCAAGTAAATTGGTCTGGTTAGAAATATTAATAATGCCTTCAGCTGCAGCAGTAATCTGAGAAACAACATTTGCAGTTTCACCAACGGAGTTTGCAACCTCTCCGGCGATAGAGTCTGTCTGTTGATCCTGAAGCTTTAATTGCTCAAGCTGCTCTTTAATCTTTGCTGATTCGTCATATACCTTGTGGCCTTTGTCAAGGTTGGTATTAGCAGAATCGATAACGTTATTAACGGAATCACCAATGCTTACTGTGATAGCAGATGTACCTGATACATCTTGAGCCATTGCTGTAGCACCTTCAGCAATATCAAAAACAGCTGAGTTGATATTGGTGGTGGTTAGCTGTGAAGCTGTGATGTTATCCTTAGTAAGCTCGGCCTTGTCATTTACATCGTTAGCATGATTGATAATCTGAACTAAAGCATTTCTCAAATCGTGACGCATAGCTTCGAGTGATACACCAATAGCCTCAAAGTCACTGATAAATGAATTTGGTTCCACCTTTGTAACAAAATCGCCGCTAGAAATTCGATTAACTGCATTGCGGATTTTCTTCATGTTCTTAGAAATAGCTAACAGCATTAGGATAGTAAATATAAGAAGAACTGCAGATACTACACCAAAAATGATAGCATTTGAGAGAATAGAAGCTCTAAGCTCATCATCAGTTCTGGCTGTCTTGGCATCTGCCCATTTCTCAACGATTTCATTCATCTCGTTAAGCTTGCCCCTAGCTGTGTCAAAATCTGTTGCCCAAACCTGCGCGCTAGCAGGATTAGTGTTAAAAGCGTAATCCTTTTGCCAAGTTCCCAAAGCTGCATTGAAATCATCATAGCATGATGCAAGATTATTTCCATCTTCTGAAACTACAGTTTGCCATAGACTATTGCTAGTCTGAGCACGTGAAACTGCCTTATCAACCTCATCTTGAACTGCTTTAACCATAGCAGTGTATTGGTCGTTATATGCAGCTAATTGTGACGCACTGGCATACTGTCTATATGCAATAATCTGTGTGCCTGAAAGTTGAGCCTGATAGAAATCTCTCTCAGCCGATAAAAGATCTGCACTGATTCCATAAAGCATATCGTAGTAAGTCTCTTTAGTAGAGTCCTTGATGCTACTGAGCTTAAAATTGTTGTAGACGTTGCAAACTATTAGCGCAACAATTAATGGAAGTGCAATTATTAACAATAATGCATTCAAAGTAAGCTTGAATTTTGATTTTTTCATCATTATTGTCCCTCCTCACCCTAGTAATGTGCAGTTTTATTTTACTAGACTAAAGTATAATAATGCAATGATGCAAAAACACTAAAAATTCACACTTAGGATTATGCAGAAAAACGTTAAAAATACGCGAAAAATTGCCGATGCGTTATAAAACTATAAATTTTTAAAAAATATATTGACATATAACGCTAAAGGTGATATCTTTAAAGTGTTTGTGTGAAAAGTAGTAGTTTTTGCAAAGGTTTTATGAGGTGTAAAATGGAACTTACAACACTTAACAAAGAGTACAAATTATTAAGAGAAGAATATGCAGACAAATTTATAAAATTATCAATGATAGATCCAAAGGTTAACATCGTTGAGGAATATTGGATTACATCAGACCACACACTTGGCAACTCAATCGCTTATTTTGATTTATATGAGATGGGCATTGAATATGCTTTGGATAGAGTAGATTATAGAATGACACTCAATGAGGATGGCCAGAAGCCTTTCATTATCTTAGTTAACGGCAAGGCTATCAATACATATGGCCAGCTTGAAGCTTTCCTTAGCGGAGAATTCAGCATCAAGGCAACAAACGTTGTTGAGAGCAATGTTAAGAGATTGTATTCATAATCTGAGTTAGAATTTGGTTTATTATATAATAACTGTAGGCAAAGAAACGAAGTTAGAGTTTCAACAATGAAGCAAAAAAGCTAGGAGCTGCAACTCCTAGCTTTTTTAATCAACTTTTTTCTCAATTTATCGAGTAAAAATGCCTCATATATATGCGCGAGACGGGGTGCTGACGTCCAGTGGACGTCGTTTAGCACCGACCGAGTCGGGAGACGAGAAAAGGAAACATAGAAGGGAAGACGCAGCATTATATTGCGCTCGAGGTCGTCCCGTCTCGATTATCTTATATCTTAGCGCGAGACGGGATTAAGGAAACATCACGCCATGGCTACGCCAGCCGTGATAGGTCGTCCCGTCTCGATCTAATGAACTCGACAATAAAAAATAGGAGACATCCTATCGGACATCTCCTATTTTTTATTATCGAGCGCGAGACGGGACTCGAACCCGCGACCCCCACCTTGGCAAGGTGGTGCTCCACCAACTGAGC
>Ga0129307_1002990_pt1 | contig 11599 bp, 10 predicted proteins | sample P1105metagenome_FD_94437 | JGI IMG/M metagenome (GOLD analysis project Ga0129307, IMG submission 94437) | Capybara group fecal microbial communities from Wisconsin, USA - P1105 metagenome | ecosystem: Host-associated > Mammals > Digestive system > Large intestine > Fecal | place: USA: Wisconsin... | reverse complement strand
TGCTCAATATAAACGCTCCAATAATATAAGCGAGGAGGTGTTTATATGGTTTATGGGTACATAAGGGTAAGTAGTGACAAGCAGACGGTGGAAAACCAAAGATTTGAGATTGTTGAATTCGCAAAAAAGAACAATATGAGGATTGATGGATGGATTGAGGAGACTATTAGTGGAACCATGCAGTATGACAAGCGAGAATTGGGGAAGCTCCTTGAAAGAGTTCAAAAGGATGACATGATTCTTTGCTCAGAATTATCAAGGCTTGGAAGAAGTCTATTTATGATTATGGAAATATTGAATCAATGTATGCAACGCGAGTGTATAGTATGGACAATTAAGGATGGATATAGATTAGGAGATGACATTCAAAGCAAAGTATTAGCTTTTGCTTTTGGACTTTCAGCTGAAATAGAAAGAAATCTTATCAGTCAGAGAACAAAAGAAGCATTAGCACGAAAAAAAGCTGAGGGAGTTGTTTTGGGGCGACCAAAAGGAAGAAAGTCAAGCCATGTAAAACTTACAGGAAAGGAAAAGCGAGTTTCTGAGATGCTCATCAAAGGAATACCTAAAACAAAGATTGCAAGTAAGTTTGAAGTTAATAGAAATACCCTTAACAAGTTTATTAAAGATAATGGATTACCATATTTAAAAGAATGTAACGAATAATAAGGAGGAGATGACTATGGCAGACATCAAGTTTGAGATTAAGCAGGAGATAGCGGTTCTTTCGGAGTCCCCAAAAGGATGGAAGAAAGAACTGAATCTAATCTCATGGAATGACGGTGAACCAAAATATGATCTGCGTGATTGGGCACCAAATCACGAGAAAATGGGAAAGGGCATTACTCTTACCAAAGAAGAAGCAAAGCAGCTTTATATAGCATTGAGTCAGATATAAGCAACATAGTATTGACAGGAGGTTCTTTTGGAGACGGATAAACTTAACCGTAGTGATCTGAAGGAGAATATCGTAACGATCAAGATAAACAAGTCATATCGTGAAGGTATGTCTGCTCTTGAGTTGTACGATGTTACACGCGGATGCTGGAAGAGAAAACTTGAAAGTGTTGAAAAGGCTGAATATGCCTTTGCTGTTGCTTATGGAATAGTCAAAGAAGTCTACAGGATTGATAGATGGTTCCCGGCAGAGCAATTAAATCGAGAAACAATTCATGATGATCCTGAAAAACACGTTGGAAGAATTGCGTTTGAAGGGTCTGTTGCTGATGACTCAATCAGATCAAAATATATTGAGAAATCAGTTGCAGATCTCTTTAAGCATGGCGAGGCAGATCCAGTAAAAGTGTTTTTTAAGGATGCAGTTGCTATAGATGCTCCTTTGGATATAAATACTGCGGCGAAACCAGCATTGATCATCCAAACCAATGATGATCCGCTTGTTGTGTGCCCGAATTGTGAGTATTCATTTGAGAAAGCTCCAAGATGCCCGGAATGTGGACAGCTTATCCAATATGGTAAGGAAAAGTGGAACAAGCCTAAACTTGCCGACCTGAACGCATGGGAAATTGCAGCTAATCTTGATGGGGTTAATGCTAAAGAGGTTGGCGATTTTGTTCGTAAGGTATGTAATGAAGAATGTTTTTCTTATCATGTAGGAGCGGTTGATCTTGCTATAGATTTAGGCGCATTAGAAGATACGAAATCCGTGCAGGTAGTGATGTTGTTTGGCTCGGGAAGCTGCGGTGCATTTCAACCGAAGGAGTTAATAGATTATATCGGAAAAAATGATTTGGATAGGGATATAGCAAATTGGTATATGGAAGCGATGAAGCCATATCTCGCACCCAATCAGAAGAACATACCGTATGAAAGACTGAACGGATATTATTTTGTTAAGTTTGCAACTATTTTACAAAACCAGGATGAGATCATAAAGGTCTTTACCGAACTGAGAGATAGAATAAAGTCAAAAGGATAAAAGTTGGAGGCATTTTTGAATGGCTAAGAAATTCGAGATTCTTGATGCAGATCAAAACATGTCCTTCCACACGATATTTGGAGCAATTAACGATATTGTGGGGACAGAATATACCGGTTGGATGAAAGCCTGCTGGCCTAATGTAGAAGGAAATGGAAAATTCAGAATGTGGTTTCCGAAGCTAGCGGAGACAAGGAATGGTGAACTTGTATCAGCTTCCTTTGACTGCGTAAATACGATTTCATCTGATTGGAATGAATTGATTTTTGATGATTTGAAGAATACTCAGGCTGATATGACAAAGAAATACTGGGGATATGATCTGATTTTTGCCAAGGATCCTGACGGAGGGGAGTATATATTCCGAGGTGTTTATGTCAGAGACGGTGAGAAATCAAAACCCAATCATGATGTTTCAAAACGAATTGCGAAAAAGGTCAAATTGATTGGAACCCCTACATTCGATATTGAGCTACTTGATGAGATAAAGCAGGATAATCTTCTTAATGGTATCAATGAACCGATGAAACCGCGAAGCACAATTACTCTGGAAAACGGTGGCATACATTATATATGCGGAAGATGCGATACGGAATTCAATAAGGCACCAAGATGTCCGGAGTGCGGGCAGTTGGTAAGAGCATAAAAAAGGTGGTCAAGATGAACAGAGAAGAATTATTAAACGATCTTAGAGCGGTTCCTGAAATGGATCCGGATGAACATGATGGAAGTTATGAGCTGATGCGCGAAATAGTTGCATCTTATAAGGCATTGGGAGATTTTTCTCAGTGTAATTTCCGCGACCTCAATGCCATTTACATGATGGCAATCGGTACATGGAAACTCAATGCTGAAAAGAAGAAGGATTACGTTAAACAGGGACATCTGCCTGATACTGAAAAGAGCCGTATGGAGCAGGTGATTGACCGTATCTGGGATAATGCCTGCCATAGCAAATATCAGAACAGGGAACAGAATAAACCATCTATAGGAATGTTCGGGACAGGCTTTTACTCTTTCCAAAATAAAACAACAGACGAATGTGCACAGGCATTTATCAAGATGCTGGTTGATATTGCAGATATGCAGTATGACAATGAGATGTTCGATAGGGCGGCACAGGTTCTGACGGATAGTTTCAAAGGAATGCGAGCAGCATCTGCATCTGTTGTACTTCATTGTCTGAAGCCGAAGACATTCCCCATTCTTAACGGAAATATGGGCGCCGGTAATATCTTTGGAACACTTGGTGTAAATCTAAAGAGACCTGCCGATATTGGAACTTATATTGAAAACTGCCGTCAGATTAAAGAATTCCGAGATGCTAATCTATCAATTGAGAATTATCGAATCCTTGATCAGTGGGCTGGAAAACTGGATCAATATCAGGATGATGAGTATATACCGAGTTTGAAAGAATACGATCCGGGGCTTTCAAGAGAACAGTATGAGGAACTATTGACAGACGAGAATGTAATAAAAAGAAGTAGCCTGGATACACTTTATTACATATACAAGATGGGCGGAGAGGCAAGTTGCACTCAGGTTGCAGAAAAATATGGAAACTCTCCGCAGCATTACAATTCAAATGCTACCTATGTTGCAAAACGAATACATGAAGCAACGAACTGCCCCCTTAGTACAAGGGAAGGAGAGTCTGGTGACAGATATTGGTCGGTTCTTTTCCAAGGCAGATATGCTAAGAAGGGCGAGAATGGAGCCTTCTTTTGGCATATGCGAAAACCACTTATGGATGCTATGGAAATGATTGACGATGACGGATTTTTTGAGGAGTTTATTGTGGAACCAAAGAACGAAGACGTATCTGAACTGAATATGATTTTATACGGACCTCCCGGAACGGGTAAGACCTACAATACGGTAATCTATGCTGTTTCAATAGTGGAAAAAAAGTCTGTTGATGAAGTTCGCGAGGAGGCTGCCGCAAATTATGGAGCAGTCAAGAGCAGATTTGATGAGTATAAAGATGCGGGAAGGATAGCATTTACTACATTCCATCAATCCTACGGATATGAAGAATTCATTGAAGGTATAAAGCCGAGGATGTCGGAGGATGATGTTGAGACGGAATTGGATTATTCTGTCGAGCCTGGCGTGTTCAAGGAGTTTTGCGACAAGGCTTGTGCACCTGCACAGAGTGATAATGATTATGGGTTTAATAAATCTCCGGTTGTATGGAAGGTCTCTCTGTCAGGTACATATGATAATCCGGTAAGAGAAGAATGTCTCAAAAACAGTCATATAAGAATCGGATGGGATAGTTATGGGCAGGAGATTACAGATGACATGGATTATAACCATGGCGGAAAATCTGTGTTAAATGCTTTTATGAGCAGAATGAAAATAGGTGATATCGTTCTGTCGTGCTATACATCTTCCACGATAGATGCGATAGGTGTTATTACCGGAGATTATGAATGGGATGACTCCTTCGATGAGTACAAGCGTGTACGTAAGGTGAACTGGATCGTGAAAGGCATCAATGAGGATATTGTGGAGTTAAACGGCGGCTCTACAATGACTCTTTCTACAGTCTATCGTATGAAGATTACGGTGGGCGATGTAATGAACCTGATTGCAAAAGTTAAGAGCGGAGATACTGAGGTAAGAAACACTCCTAATGATGATAACTATGTCTTTATTATCGACGAGATCAATCGTGGTAATATTTCCAAGATCTTTGGTGAACTAATTACTCTGATAGAGGATACGAAGCGTATTGGTTCAAAAGAGGAAATGACAGTTAAACTGCCTTATTCTCCGAATAAACCTTTCGGAGTGCCAAGGAATGTTTATATTCTTGGCACAATGAATACAGCTGACAGATCAATAGCTCTTATGGATACCGCGCTTCGCCGCAGATTCTCTTTCGTCGAGATGATGCCGGATCCACAGGTACTCAGAAATATCGGTGCCGACAGGGTAGAGTCAAATGGACAGGTGCTGGATGTTGCGGATATGCTGACGATTATCAACCGACGTATTGAGTATCTCTATGATAGGGAGCATACCATAGGTCATGCGTTCTTTACAGGATTAAAGGATGATCCTTCGATAGAGAGACTTGCACAGATCTTTGAAAAGTCAGTTATTCCGTTGCTTCAGGAATACTTCTATGAAGATTATGGAAAGATTCAGCTGGTGCTTGGAGATGACGGTAAGCAAAAGGACGAAAATAAGCAATATCAGTTCATCCGAGACACTGAGATTAAGCCGGCAGATTTATTTAATACTGTGCCGGAGATAGAATCTCAGAGCAAAAAGTATGAGATTCAGAAGACAGCATTCAGAAAGATTGAAAGCTATAAAATGATTGGTAAAGGTTTGTAAGATATATGTCGAATGTACTGGAAGTCAGAGAATTTGATACGATCACTTGTAACAGGGACTATGAGAATAGTCCCTACTTCCGGTATCTTGATGAGAAACATTTTGAGGAACTGGAGCATTTCATAAGAGAATATACATCGGATGATGATCATACTGATGCCCTTGAATTCATGAAAATTGGATACAGGCGTAATGTCGGCAATACAATTACATTTAACAATAATGTCGGGATTATTGAGCTTCCCAGTGGCTTTCAGATAGAGATTCTCCCAAAGGTTTCCTTTGATGACGAGGATACAGGAAATCAAAAAACTAAGCGTATTTTTCTCAATATGCTCTGCTGTCTAAAGGAGTTTGAAGGGAGAGCGTTTGGCGATGCAGCTCTAAATGCTGACCGTATGAACCTGTATGAGATATTTATCAATATGTATCTCAAGGAAACTCGCAATCTTGTGAAGCATGGGATCAAATCTGCGTACATTCAGAAAGAGGAAAATCTGGCATTTTATAAGGGAAAACTGAATGTAAGTCAGCATATCAAATCCAATATGGCTCACAAGGAGCGTTTTTACATGAGATATGATGAATATCAGGTAAATCGCGCCGAGAACAGACTCGTGAAGGCAGCTCTTCTTAAGCTTCAAAAATCAACCAGAAGCATGGATAACGCTCGGGAAATCAGACAGTTGCTTACATCATTTGAACTTGTGGACGCTTCGGTGAATTATGAGAAGGATTTTTCGCAGGTTTCGATAGGTAGGGACACAAAGGATTATGAGCTTTTGATTCAGTGGGCAAAGGTATTTCTACTGAATAAGAGCTTTACAACGTTTTCTGGTGAAAAAGCAGGAAAAGCGATTTTATTCCCGATGGAGACTGTATTCGAGGCATTTGTGGCTCGATGGGTTAAGTCTATTTTTGAAGAGAAATATCCGGGATATGTCAGCGTATCCGCACAGGACAAGGGATATTATCTTTTCGACGAACCGAGAAAGTTTAGACTTCGCCCTGATATAGTGGTTAGAGGAGAGGAAAACGATGCTAATCGTGTTGTGATTATGGACACAAAATGGAAGAAGCTAAAGCCTGATCCCGGAATGAACTATGGTATTTCCCAGGCGGACATGTATCAGATGTATGCATATTCAAAGAAATATCATACCTCTGAAATATGGCTTCTGTATCCGTTATATCCTGATGTTTCCGAAATGAATGGCATTTCTTTTAAGGCAGTTCAAAATGAAGCACAGAATGTGAATGTGAATATATTCTTTGTTGATCTGGCAAATTATCAAAATAGTATAAAAGAACTACGTGAAAAGATATACGCACCCAAAGGATCCACGGAGGTATTTTACGCATGAGCACGGAAAACATAGTGGTTTTTGAACAGAACAGTATCCGAATAACTGACAGAATAGGGCGAATCTATATTGACCCTTTTCAGATGCAGGGTGAGCCACATGATGCTGCGTATGTTCTGATCACCCATGATCACTATGATCACTTCTCGCCGGATGATATTGCAAAGGTGGTGTCAGATAAGACGATTCTTGTTGTGCCCGAGAGAATGGCAGACAAGGCGCAGGCATTATCTGGGATGCTCTCTAAGATTGTGACTGTAAAACCTGGTGTATACCGTGAAATTGATGGGCTGGAGCTGGAAACAGTGCCAGCCTATAACATATTAAAGCCCTTTCATCGTAAGGATGCCGAGTGGGTGGGGTACATATTACGGATAGACGGGAAGAGAATATATATTGCCGGGGATACGGATGCCACAAAAGAAGCCAAGGCTGTTAAGTGTGATATAGCACTTGTGCCAATCGGCGGAACCTATACGATGGATGCTAAGAAGGCGGCGGAGCTTGTGAATGCCCTTCGCCCGAATGTGGCAATACCGGTTCACTACGGAACGGTTGTAGGTAGTCAGAGAGACGGAGAAGTATTTGCCGAATATGTGAAAGAGCCTATCAAGGTCGAATTCAAGATCAGCTTCAATTGAGCCATTTTTATAGGACACTCCGGGATGTATTATCAGAACATAAGATACCTGAAGTGCCGAAGGAGGTGGCAGTTATGTTTGAAAGCATTAGTCTTGATATTACAGCATATCTTGGTTTTGTAAATGTTAAAGTCTGGGTACAGGATGGAGCACTTCATTACTCCAGAAATGTCATGACAAGTTCGGAAGCGAATTGCAATGACGAAGTAAGTAGCATGTCCGTTGATGAGTTCTCCAAGAGACTGAATGTATTGGGGATAGCCGACTGGAAGAAACATTACGAGCCGGTCGGGGTTGTGTATATGGACGGAGTATCCTGGGAAGTTGTGTACGAGGACTCTGATTATAAGAAACATAAGAGCACGGGAGATAATGAGTATCCGGTGAACTGGAAGAAGTTCCTAAAACTTCTGAAAGAGGTTGCCGGAGATTTTGAAACATATGGGGATTAAGCAATGCTATCAGAAAAAGCAGGCAAGAAGCGAGTTGAATATGTACCGGATTATGTCCTTTTCGATCTGGAGACTACGGGAGTTTCATGGGAGAAGGATGAGGTTGTGGAGATCTCTGCTGTTAAAGTAGAGGGCGGCGAAGTTGTGGACGAATTCTCAACACTGGTCAATCCCGGTATGCCAATCCCGTTCTATGCAAGTGAAGTAAACGGAATCACAGATGATATGGTGGCTGACAGTCCGTTCTTTGATAAAGTCCTCGGGGAGTTCCTTGAATTCGCCGGGGATGCGGTGCTTGTTGGGCATAACATTCATTGTTTTGACATTAAGTTCATGCAGAAGAGCACGCAGAAGTATTTTGGAAAGCTGATCGGAAATGATTATATCGACACGCTTCAGATAGCAAGATTGTATCTGCCGGAGATGGAGCACCATACGCTCACGGATCTGGCTGATCACTATGGGGTAGATGCTGAAGGAGCACACAGAGCACTGAACGATTGCAGGATGAATCAGAAGGTGTTTGAGTGCCTGAAGAGAGAAATTGAGAATCCTTCTGAAGCTGCGAAGAATGTGAAGAAGTGCCCGAAGTGCGGGAATGTATTGCGCAAGAGAAGCGGAAAGTACGGAGAGTTCTGGGGCTGTATGAGCTATCCGGAATGCAAATATACGAAAAACATATCTTCTGACAGGATATGGGTAGAGTAGGGGTGCGTATATGAGAGAAAGAATTATCCTGGCTCCCGGGGCTAATGGGGGTGAAATGACGAAGAGCCTTGCGATGCACGGCGTGAACTGCTTCAATCTCAGGATTGTCGGAGCAGGAGAGCTGGCGCGTATGGCTATGATGCGCTCAGGTATTTCTATTACCGAGGATTTTGTGAGCAGCCGTGAAGAGACTGCTATTGTTGCCGAAGCTGTAAAAGGAGAAGTGTATTTTGGAAAGACAACTTACTCCGACATACAGGAGATAGCAGGTGCGATCAGGCGCATGAGAACGCTTGTAGCTGACGGTGATGAAATGGGACAGATAGAAGATATTCTTGGAAAGGGTATTTTTGAAGAGAAGAATGCGGCTCTTATATCTGTCTATAAAAAGTACATAAAGATCATCGGCGAGCGGAAACTGGTGGACTCTGTATCTCTTATGCGAAAGGCAGTGGCAGATTGTAAGCCAATAGATGCTGATTTTGCGACCCTTGAAGAATATCCGCTTAATCCGTTGGAAAATGCTTTACTTGATAAGCTGTCGGGTAGCAAAGTGCGGAAATCTTCTCTTTCCGAGCTTTATGGAATTACGGATAAGACACTTAAGATCGGCAGTTTTAAGAACTGTTATGGTGCACCCAATGAAGTGGAGACCATACTGACAGACATCTATTCGGGCAAGAATCTGGACAAGTGTACGGTAGCCGTAACGGATCCCGGTACATACGGACAGTTGTTCTTTGATTATGCCCTTCTTTACGATATGCCAATCACCTCTGGATGCGGCATACCGGTTATCAATTCCAATCCTGCAAGATTACTTGTTTTGTATTATCACTGGATGACAGGCGGCTTTTTTGGTGCCGCGGCTATAAATGCGATGCTTTCGAGCAAGGCGTTTGATAAGTCTAAACTCTATGATCTTTATCCCGAGACGGACGAGAACTTCAGCTGGGGAACATATTCTGATGTCCTTGGCGGTATTAGGCTTACGAATGATAAGGCAACAAATGAAAAACGAATTGCTGATTATAAGAAGGCGATAGCAGAAGAGGAAGCACTGGTTGATCCAAAAGATGAAAAGGCATATAAGACCTTTAACCGCAAAAAGCTATGTATTCCATACCTGGAAGTGATCGCAAAAGAGCTTTCAATTCCTGCCGAGGACTTTATTTCCAAGTATTCCTATATCCGCAGGGGTTCTGACACCAATGCTCAGAGGCTATTGATGCTTTTGGATATATCTGCTGCAAGTGCTATCTATGAGGAACTGAAAGTAATCCGAACATCCGGAGTGGAACAGGCCACAGAGGATATGATCCTTAATGTTCTCAAGATGTGTGTTGCCAGTTCACGCAGCGAAGAAGGTAAGCTCTATGTGACCGGAATAGACGGAGCGCTTTCCTCTGTGAGAGAAAACCTGTATATCGCAGGTTTGTCTGCATCAAAGTATCCGGGATCTCCGAGAGAGAACTATTTGCTGCTTGATGCTGATCTGAGATTATTTGGAGATGCTGCTGAGCATATGACATCCGATGGTCGTATCAGTCGCAAGCGTGACAGACTTCTTACTCTGGCACACCTTTCATCGGCACTTGGTTCAAATATCAATGTGTCGTTTGCGGGACTGAATGTATCAGAGCTGAAGCGGGATAATGCATCATCCCTGGTATTTGAATTATACCGAGAGGAAAGTGGAAAGAATGCCACTTCCAAAGAACTGGAAGAGCATATCACAAAGATTGATTATTTCGAGCCTGCTATTTCAGTTACTAGAAAGGTGGGAGAAGCATATAACGAAGGAAAGATCATAGCATCCCATCCGTCTGAAGAAGTACGGGATGCAATAGGGGTGAATCTGAGCCTGGACAGAGAGTATTCACCGTCTGCTTTGGATGTGTTCTTTGGATGCCCGAGATCCTTTATGCTGAGTAATGTCCTTGGAATTCCTGAGCCGGATGATGATAAGCCTTTTGAAGTAATTGCGGCAAATGAGAGCGGTACAATGGCTCACTCTTTGATGGAAGAGCTTGGCAATTCCGATATGAGTCTGGATGATTTTCTGAAGCTGTCCGGTGAGTATTTTGACCGGTTCATTGCAGAGCATCCGCCCCTTGTATCACAGAATGCCGAGGCAGAGCGTGATCAGTTCCTCGATATGATGGAGACCGCTTATAACATGGATCCGCATAGAGAAGTCGTGCTCAAAGAAGAGAATATCCATTGTGTTCATGAGAGTGGTGTGAAGATACACGGATTCCCAGACCGTATTGAAAAGCTGGATGACGGATCATATTTGGTCGTCGATTTCAAGAGCGCAAGGTCTATCGGCCATGTGGAGGACGATATAGATACCTGCCTGCAGATAGTGATCTACGCATACCTGATGGAGCAGAAGGGTTTCAAGATATCCGGCGGTGAGTTCCGCTATATAAGACTTGGGGAGACTGTTTCATGCAAATATGACGATGAAATGAAGCAGAAGCTGTTTGATAAGCTCTCTGTTTTCAAACAGCATATGGAAGCTGCTGACTTCCCGATACCTGACAATGCCTACGAGGAGAACCGTGCAAAGGATGATCCTGACCCGTGCAAGTATTGTAAGTTTGGTCTGATCTGCGGAAAAACACAGGAGATAGGAGGGCTTTCAGATGAGTGAAATGTCGAGCCTTGAGAGAGATACACAGTCCCGTGACAGGATCGTATCAGAGATAAATACAAACTTCTTCGTAGAAGCAGGTGCGGGTTCCGGTAAGACCACGATGCTTGTGAGCCGTATGGTTGCAATGGTTGAAGCGGGCATTCCGATAGGGAAGATCTGTGCCATAACCTTTACAAAAGCTGCGGCAGGCGAGTTCTATGACAGATTTCAAAAGCTGCTGATTGAAAGAAGCAATCCCGATTATGTATGGGTGGATAAGGGATATGCTGGTCAGCTGCCGAAGCCGACTGAGATGACTAGAGAACTGTGTGCGAAGGCACTTGAAGATATCGACCTGTGCTTTATGGGAACGATTGATTCATTCTGCGGTATGGTGTTGTCAGAGCATCCGTCTGAAGCACGGATACCGTCTGATGCCAGCATTGTGTCTGATCAGGATGCGGAAGTGTTCTATAAACAGCAGTATGTGAAGATTTGTGCAG
>Ga0129307_1002989_pt1 | contig 11602 bp, 10 predicted proteins | sample P1105metagenome_FD_94437 | JGI IMG/M metagenome (GOLD analysis project Ga0129307, IMG submission 94437) | Capybara group fecal microbial communities from Wisconsin, USA - P1105 metagenome | ecosystem: Host-associated > Mammals > Digestive system > Large intestine > Fecal | place: USA: Wisconsin... | reverse complement strand
CCATCACCGGCAAGGAATTCATGCAGCTGATGGATGAAGCGAAGAAGGAACGCGACGAGGCGGAAGCTGCGCTGCGTGAACGCTTCCCCGAACTGATCGGAGCGAAGCCGCAGGGGGAAGCGCTCGCTGCGGAAACCCCGGACGCAGCTGCGGATAGTGGGGAAGAGGCGTCTGCGGAGGCAGGGCATAACGATCCCGAAGCGGAATAAACGCTTTATCGCCTGAGTGTGTACAGCAACAGGTATATACCACCGGTTACAACCGGTGGTATTTTATCGTTTGTTTATAAAAAATATCTTTCTTTAAGATTTGTGCTGACATTTCCCCCGGAGTGTGCTATACTGCAGACAGCAAAACCATTTCACTGCCGATCGTGAACCAGCAGTGGAACACAAATGAACAGGAGGTTTCTGTATGAGTAACGAAGCACCTAAAAAGGGTGGGATCTTTCAGGCTTATCTGAATTTCAACGTTCTGTATAAGATCCTGATCGGCCTTGTGATCGGCGCGATCGCCGGTATCATTCTGGCAGCCAGCGGTGTGGATTCCCTGCCCGCCTGGATCAGCATGTTCGGCACCATCTTTACCCGTCTGCTGAAGATGATCATCATCCCGATGATCGTCGGTTCCCTGGTCGTCGGTGCAGCGTCGGTCTCTCCGGCCACCGTCGGCAAGGTCGGTATCCGTGTTGTCATCATCTACCTCATCACTTCAGCGATCGGCGTCACGATCGGCCTGGTGATGGGCAACATCTTCCAGCCGCATGCCGTGATGGAAGCCATCGACGTTGCCGAGAAGGTCCCTGCCACAACAGACCAGACCATTTGGAACATCATTGCGAACATCATCCCGACCAGCGTCCTGTCCGCCCTGGTCAACGAGACCGTGCTGCAGGTCATTTTCTTCTGCCTGGTCTTCGGACTCTGCCTGTCTTACCTGAAGGCCTCCAATGATGAACGTCTGAAAACCATCGCACAGACCACCTACAACGTATTCGACTGCCTGACCGAGATCATGATGAAGATCGTGTCCGGCATCATGCAGTACGCCCCGATCGGCGTTGCCGTCCTCATCTGCGAAGTCTTTGCAAAGAACGGGCCGAAGGTGGCAGGTTCTCTTGTGATCGTGGTCGTAGCCTGCTTCCTCGGCTATGTGATCCACATCGTTCTGGTCTACGGCGGCCTGCTGAAGATCTTCGGCATCAAGATCGGCAAATTCTTCAAGGAAGCCCGGACTCCGTTCATCACTGCGTTTGTTACCCGTTCCTCCAACGGCACCCTGCCCACCACGATGACGGCTGCCGAAAACCTCGGCATTGACAAGGAAGTCTATGCGTTCTCGCTGCCGCTTGGCGCCACCATCAACATGGACGGCACGGCCATTTACCAGGGCGTCTGCGCGTTCTTCCTGGTCATGACCTGCTACGGCCGCGGCCTGACCTTCGGTGAGATGGGCATGATCGTCCTGCTGGCGACCCTTGCCTCTATCGGTACCGCGGGCGTGCCCGGCGCCGGCGCCATCATGCTGGCCATGGTCATGGCTGGCATCAACCTGCCGATCGAAGCCGGCACGACGCTTGCCCTTGCCTATGCCATGATCCTCGGCATCGACGCTCTGCTCGACATGGGCCGTACCGCCCTGAACGTCACCGGCGACCTGACCTGCACGGCCTGCATCGCCAAGAAGCTCGGCCTGCTGAAGAAAGACTCGGTCCTGAAATAATCAATGAACAAAAAGGAACTGGAAAAACGACTGCAGGAACTCGGCCTGTACAGCAGCTACTTTCAGCGGAAAGAGCTGAAGCCGCTTGCCCAGATGATGAAGGAAGGAGAGCAGTTAAACTGCATTCTGACCGGCATTTTTGAGGGCAACCGGTCGATGCTTGCCGTCACCGACAGGCGTCTTCTGATCATTTTCAGCGGCGCGCTTGGCTCAGGGGAGTTCAAGGTGGTCAAGCGGGAAGCAGTCACGGAACACTGGTTTCACCGGAAGCTTCTGTTTTCCGAGGCCGGTTTTGCGACAGCAGAGCAACGCTTTGTATTCGCAAATACCCAGGGAGGCATCAAAAAGATGTATGAATGGGCGATGGCGCAGCCGCTGCCGGAGAAAGCCGCGGGTCTGTAAAGCCCTAAGCAGCTGTTTTTCACGCAAAAAGGAACCGGCCTGCAGAGATGATCTGCAGGCCGGTTCCTTTTATGGTGTCTGAACTCATTCAATGGATCTCTCTCTCCTGAACCTCGTAGCCGCAGAAACGGATCGCGGCTCTGGCAAGCTCCGCGGTAGGGTCGATGAACGGTCCTTCATCCGGCACTTCCATGGCGAGGATAGGCAGCTCCGTACAGCCGAGGATGAAGTAGTCCGCGCCTCTGTCTTTGAGGCCGCGCAGGAGTTTGATGAAGAGGGGAGTGCCCTCCGAAAGCGGACGGGAAGCCTTCACGATATCATAGATCAGGTATGTGAGCACATCTTTTTCCTCTTCCGATGGTTCAAGGAAGGGAATGCCCGCTTTTTCCAGCGCGCGGCTGTAAAGTCCTGTGGCTAGCGTTCCCCTTGTGGCAAGGATCACGGCTTTCTTCCCCGGAAACTGTCTTGCCGAGGTCGAGGCGGCGGCATCCAGCATGTTCAGGAACGGTACGGGGCAGTCTTTTTTCAGTGCATCGAGGAAATAATGGGCCGTGTTGCAGGGCATGATCAGACACTGCGCGCCGGCGCGGATGAGCCTGTCCCTTGCGGCAAGCATCTCGGGAAGAGGATCCTTTCCGCCTGACAGGATCGCGGCAGTCCGGTCCGCGATGCCGGTATCCGAGTCGATGATCGTGTGGATGTGGGCATTGTCATGATCTGCCTGCGTAAGCAGCACGATCTTTTTATACAGATCGGCAGTGGCCAGGGGCCCCATGCCGCCGAGGATGCCGAGGATCTTTTTTTCTTCGTTCATTACAGTTTCCTTTCTCTGACCGCTGCGGCCTTTTCAACCGCGAGGACCGACAACACCGCGCCTTCCACCCGAAAGCGGATATTGCGTCCTGCGAAGGCAAGGCCGTAGATCCGGTCAGGATCGTTTTGATAGGCAGGCCGGGGATCGTTCTCCAGTGTTTCGATCAGACCGAGCCGCTCTGTTTCGGAAAAAGAGGAGAGCAGCGCTTCGCTGCACAATACTTTCAGTTTCTTCTTCACACGTCTGCCGTTAAGCACGTCCGCGGCGTCGGGGATCGCATCGGCGAGAGCCACGTAAGGCTTGATATCATAGATCGGGGTATCGTTCATGAGATCGGCGCCGGAAACGGTCAGATAGGCGCCTTCCGGATCGTCCAGATCCACCGCTTCCAGTTTTACAGCCGAGATCCCGAGTCCGTTCGGCCGGTAAGGGCTGCGCGTGGCAAATACACCGAGGCGCTCATTCCCGCCAAGCTGAGGCGGCCGCACCGTAGGCGTCCATCCGCGATGTTCATTTTCCGAAAAGCCCCAGATGAGCCAGATATGTGAACAGGCTTCGATGCCGCGGAAGGCTTCCCGGATGCGGAAAGACGGTTCCATGACGATGCGGCTGATCGTATGCTCCGCCAGGCCTGCCTGACGCGGCACGCCGAACTTTTCGTCATATCCGTTTCTGATGTGCGCAATGATCTCCATGATCTTCTCCCGAAAAAAGCTTTTACAGAACTCTTTTCTATGCTAGTATTACAAAGTCAGCAGCACTTGTCAAGACTTGCCCGCGTGCGCGTCTGCCTTCAAATGATGAGGTGTGTTTATGCAGAAATTTCAGGAAATATACCGATCGGATTCTCCCTATAAGGCATTTTTTGTCTCCGCGGTCACGTTGGGGCTGGCTTACGGGCTTTATAAGGGAGTCATAGACAATTATCTGGCAGAGATCGTTTCAATGACGGCTTTTGACAAAGGCGTTTCGGAATTCTTCCGGGAACTGCCGGGCTTGCTGCTGGTCTTTATTCTGGCCGTGTTTTATGAAATGACAGCGGAACGCATTTACCAGGCCGGCGCTTTTCTGATGATGATCGGTATGGCGATGCAGGCCGTCGTTCCGCCGTCCCGCGTACTCGTGATCATCTGCATCTTTATTTATTCTCTCGGCGATCATATGCAGCTGGGAATGCGCAACACCCTCTCGCTGAGCTACGCGAAAGAAGGCAGAGGCGGAGAGTCGCTGGGAATCGTGGACTCGGTGCGGCAGATCGGTCTTCTGGCCGGTTTCCTTGCGGTCATCGCGCTGTTTGCGATATTTCCCGCGGGGCGGCAGATGTACCGCGTCCTCTTTGCGGTCAGTGCGGTGATCATTGCCGTCGCGGCATTTTTCTCGCTGAAGATCAAAGGCAGCAACGAGACCGACAAAAACAAGCGCCGCTTCTATTTCCGTAAAAAGTTCAGCAAATACTACATGCTGGAAGTGTTCTACGGGGCCAGAAAACAGGTGTTCTTTACCTTCGGCCCTTACGTGCTGGTGCTGTTTTACGGCGCGAACGCCATGGTGATCAGCATGCTGTTTGCGGTCTCTTCCGTTTGCACTTTCCTTGCCGCGCCGCTGGTAGGGCGGATCATTGACCGCCTCGGGTACAAGATCGTCATGATCACAGACACCCTGATCCTGGTGATCGTCTGTTTCTTTTACGGCTTCGCGCATCATATCTTCCCCATGCAGACCGCGTTTATCGTCTGCTGCGTCAACTATGTTCTAGATTCCGTGATCTCGCTGGCCTCCCTGGCGTCCAACGTTTACGTGCAGGATCTTTCGGACAGCCCGGAAGAAACGAAGGCGACGATCTCCACGGGGGTGTCGGTCAACCATATGATCACCATCCTGATCGCTCTGTTCGGAGGCTGGATATGGAAGACGCTGGGAATCGAAACACTGTTTATCCTCTCAGCGGTCCTGGGCTTATGCAACAGTGCCTATGCGGCGACGATAAAGACAAACAGGAAAGGCTGAGCCCCGGAACAGATCCTTTGGCTTTTGACATTTGGCCTGATTCGTGATATATTACTTATTTATGAATGACTTTAGAAACCGGAGGTTTTCTTATGGCTGAGAATTCTGGCTGCGCCTCGTCCGGCTGCAGCCGTGAGAGCTGTGAAGGCTGCCCGTCCGCGCAGGGCGGAGCGCCGCAGGATCTGCACGCGCCCATGAACGCGCACAGCAGCATCAAACATGTGATCGGTATCATCAGCGGCAAAGGCGGCGTGGGCAAAAGCAGCGTGACGGCCATGCTGGCTGTTTATCTGAATCAGCACGGATACAGAGTCGGTATCCTGGATGCCGACATCACCGGTCCTTCCATTCCCCGCCTGTTCGGCGTAAACGGGATCGGCGGTGTGAAGGATGAAGAGATGTACCCGGCAGAAACGGTCACCGGCATCCGCATCATGTCCATCAATCTGCTGCTGGAGGATGAAGGCCAGCCGGTGCTCTGGCGCGGCCCTATTCTCGGCAATGTGCTGCAGCAGTTCTGGAGCGATGTCGCCTGGGGTGAACTGGACTATCTGCTGGTCGATATGCCTCCCGGAACCGGCGATGTGGCGCTAACGGTCTTCCAGTCCCTGCCGGTCGAAGGTGTGTTCCTGGTCACCTCGCCACAGAGCCTCGTGGAAATGATCGTGACCAAGGCGTATACCATGGCGCAGCTGATGGATATCCCTGTGCTGGGCGTGATCGAGAACTTCTCGTATCTGAGCTGCCCGGACTGCGGAAAGAAGATCAATCTGTTCGGGGAGAGCCATATCGGACAGTGGGCCAACGCTCACGATGTTCCCGTTGCGGCGCATCTGCCGCTTGACCCGGCCATGACCGGCTTTGCCGATACCGGAAAGATGGAATATTACGAGGTGCCCGAAGGCTTTGCTGCCGTCGCGGCCCTGCTTCCGAGAGAAGAAGAATGAGATATCTGCGAAAGATCGCAACTTTTTTCCTTGCCGCCGTCATCCTGCTGACAGCGGCTGTTCCCGCACGGGCAGCGGCACCGGAATGGCAGCGGAAGACCACGGCGATCGGACGCACGGATCATGCTTTTGTCGATCATCTGAATGTACCCTGGCCGGATACGCCGACCGTGGACGCGGATACGGCCTTCCTGGTCGAGCTGAACAGCGGAACGGTGCTGTATGCGAAGAACGCACATAAGCAGATGTTCCCTGCCAGTATCACGAAGATCATGACGGCGCTCGTCACCATCGAAAATGTGCCGCTCACCGATATGCTGACCCTGTCGCATAATTCCGTAACGGATCTTGTCTGGGGCGGCGCGGACCCGGCGGGACGCTTCTATGAAGGTCAGTCCTTCAGTGTGGAGAACGGCCTGTATGCCCTCTGCCTTGACTCGGTGAACACGGTGGGGTATGCCCTTGCTGAGCATATCTCCGGCAGCCTGCAGGGCTTTGCCGCCCTGATGAATGAAAAGGCATCTGCGGTAGGTGCGGTCAATACCAACTTCAACAATCCTCACGGGCTGAATGACCAGACGCATCTGACCACGGCGCACGATATGGCCAAGATCCTCTGGGCGGCCGCGGAAAACGACCTGTACCGTAAGATCGCAGGGACAGCCTATTACAGCTTCACGGACAAAGCCGGAACGCAGATCAATTGCAAACACGGCTTCAAGGTCTTCCGTTCGGATCTGCCGGAATATGACTGGCGCTGCGTGTGCGGCAAGACCGGCTATACCAGCGAAGCCATGTATACCCGCGCCGTCTATGCCACCGACGGCAATCTGGACCTGATTGCGGTGGTCATGCATTCGGACTCCTCGGCGATTGCCCTGTCCGACGTGGAAACGCTGCTGAATTACGGCTTCAATAATTTCTCCCTGCTGCCGCTGCCGGACTATGACGCGCAGGACTTTGTGATGACTTCCGCGACCGGACGGGATATCCTGCTGACAGCCGGCGAGATGCTCGAAAGCTATCCGGTGCCTTACCTTGTTCCAAATGCCTATGCCAAGGTCAACTGGGTCCCCGAACTCATCTCGGAGAACGGCAAGCTCCTGGCCCGCTATTCCTACGGAACGCTGCTTACCGTGACTTATCCGGTCTGGGTGGATGATCCGGACGCGCCGGAGGAAACCACGGCAGCTGCCCTGCCGGATGTTACCGGAAGTACTGATACGGAAAACGGAAACGCTACGGCCGTCTCAACGGAAGATAACGGAAACGAAAAAGGCAGCGGGACGGCCCGCCGCGTGATCGTGACCATCGTGCTGCTCGTGCTGCTGATCATCGTGCTGTATGTTCTGGCGGAAATGGTCCTTCGCCAGCGGAGACGAAGAAGGAGAAAACGCAGATAGCTTATGGAGACTGTACAAATCCGCTATATAACCGAAGATCTTCCCCGTATCGCGGCAGCGCCGGGCGGAGACTGGATCGACCTGCGCGCGGCGGAGGATGTCAGCATGAAGGCAGGAGAGTACCGCCTGATCCCGCTCGGCATCGCTGTGAAGCTTCCGGAAGGGTACGAAGCCCATATCGCGCCGCGCAGTTCCACCTTTAAAAACTTCGGACTGCTGCAGGTAAACGGCGTGGGCGTGGTAGACGGCAGCTACTGCGGCGACGATGACCAGTGGTTCGTACCCATGCTGGCAACGCGGGATACGGCGGTCCGCAAGGGAGACCGTATCTGCCAGTTCCGCATCATGAAAAATCAGCCGGAGATCTGTTTTGAAGAAGTGCCGCATCTTTCCGAAGAAAACCGCGGCGGCTTTGGCAGCACCGGAGTCAGGTGAACGCCTCCCTTAAGCAGAACATGTATACAGCTTCCTCTCTGTGAGGAGGCTGTTTTTTTCGTGACAGTGGATTTTTTGCCGGAACTGTGTTATACTGAACAAAACTCAGTTCGCGAGGTAAACAGCAATGGAGGAAGTGCGTACCCATGTAGGCGGCCGCATTCGTCTTTATCGCAAGGCAAAACATTTTACTCTGACGGATCTTGCCGCACGCATCCACAAAAGCAAAGCGACCCTTTCCAAGTATGAAACAGGCGAGATCACAGTCGATATCGAGACGCTTTTTGATATCGCGGAAGCGCTCGGGATCTCGGTCTTTCAGCTGATCGATTACGATCCGGGAACGAAGGAGGAACCGCTGCCGGTCAAGGACAGCTTCTTCCCGCAGGACCGCATCTATCTGTATTTTTATGACGGCCGCGTAAAAAAGGTCGTCCGCAATCTGCTGGAGATCCGGCGCGGCGGCGCGGCACCTTCGGCGACCCTTTATTATGACCTGGCCTCCTTTGATCGTCCGGAAAGCTGCCGTAATCTGTATTACGGAAAGGTCGAGTTCTTCGATACGGTCTCCAATTTTCTGTTTGAGAGCCAGAGCAACCACAGTGAGCGGGTGACCCTTACCGCGCTGAACCCCTTCGACCGCGGCAAGGAAGTGCTGGGCATGCTGTCCGGGATGTCGCGTTATCCGCTGCTCCCTATCTCGATCAAATGCATTCTCTCCGCGGAGCCGCTGACCGAAGACGATGCCATGCGGGAGGAACTGATCCTATCCCAGAAAGACCTGAAGCTGATCCGCAGGCTGAATATGTTCGCGGTGGAGCAGTTTTAACGCATAAAGCGAACGCAAATTGCGGGAAATGAGGAATCTATGAGTGAATTTCACGGTATCCATGACCCATCCGATCCCCAGGAAGCTTACTTCGTGGGCCTGATGAATGCCTGCGGGTATCGGAGCAAGGATCTGAAGAAGCCCATTATCGGGATCGCGAATTCCTATACGGACGTGAACCCGGGACACAGGGTCTTCAGCGATCTGGTCGAATTTGTCAAGGAAGGCATCTGGGCCGCCGGCGGCGTCCCGGCCGCTTTCGGTATCCCCGCCCCCTGCGACGGCATGGCGCAGGGCAAAGGCATGTTCGACGTTCTGCCGCAGCGCGACCTGATCGCGGCGAATATCGAAGCCATGGCGGACGCGCACGGCTTTGACGGCATGGTCTTTCTCTGCAGCTGCGACAAGATCGTGCCCGGCATGCTGATGGCCGGCGCGGCGTTAAACAAACCCTGCCTGTTCCTGACGGCCGGCAGCATGCTCCCGTACGAGACCCCGGAGAGGACTTTCGTCACACCGGATCTGAAGGAATCGATCGGCGAACGGAACGTAGGCCGGATCACGCAGGAGGAATTTGCCGATTATCAGGAGAATATCTGCTATTCCTGCGGCACCTGCAGCATGTACGGCACCGCCAATACCATGGGCGTCTTTGCCGAAGTGATCGGCGTCTGCCCCATCGGCTCCACCACCATGCTCTCTGCCTCCGCGGCGAAGCGCAAACAGGCGCGGGATGTGGGCGAGCGCGTGGTCGAACTGGTGCGCGAAAAGGTAAGATTCCGTGATATCGTTGATAAAGCAAGCCTCATGAACGGCCTGAAGCATGTGGCGGCCACCGGCGGATCTACCAATGCGCAGCTGCATATCTGCGCCCTGGCAAAGGTCATGGGTATAAGGCTGGACATCGGGGATTTTGATGAGATCCAGCGGAACGTGCCCGTCGTGGCAAAGTTTAAGCCGAGCTCCCGCTACAACCTCTATGACTATCACAAGGCCGGCGGCGTGGGCGCGACCATGCTGGCAATCCGCAGTCATCTGGATGAGAGCAGACCGCTCGCCTTCTCCGGCTGCAGCATCAAGGAATATCTGGATAACTATCATCAGCCCATCAACCGGGAGATCATTCATACGCCGGATGATCCGCTCTATCCGGACGGCTGCTATGCCGTCCTTTACGGGAATCTTGCCCCCGGCGGCTGCATCGTAAAAAAAAGCGGCGTGGAGCCGGTCATGTTCCATCACCGGGGCCCTGCTGTCTGCTTTGATTCGGAGGAGGACCTGCGCCTCAGTATGGCGGCAGGCAAGGTGGTCCCCGGCAGCGTGCTGGTGATCCGCTACGAAGGACCGAAGGGCGGCCCCGGCATGCGGGAGATGTCCATCCCCGCGGCCATGCTGGTGGGCATGGGACTTCATACAAGCTGCGCCATGGTGACGGACGGCCGCTATTCGGGTGCGACCAGAGGACCGTGCATCGGCCATGTATCGCCGGAAGCCTGGGACGGCGGCCCCATTGCCGCGGTGCGTGATGGCGATATGATCGAGATCGATATCGACAAGCGCAGCATTCATCTGGAAGTGAGCGATGAAGAGATCGCGGAGCGCCTGAAAACGGTGAAGCGGCCTGATCACCCGGCGGAAGGCTTTCTGAACACATATCGGAAGGTCGTCGGCCCCGTCAGCGAAGGCTGCACCTGGATGTACTGAACCCGAATATACTGAACCACTTTTCCCTGACAGGAAGGCGAAGAACCGTATGAAGGCGGCTCCGGGAATGACTCCACGTCAGGAAAAGGGGCTTGTTATTCTTAAAAAAATATAGTGGACATCTTAATTATTTATGGTATAATTACTCCGTTAAATTCCGCATTGCGGATGTTCTCTGCTTCCGGTCAAGTATCATTTAAGAAACGGCCAAACGGTATTGGCGTGTTTTCGGAAGATACGGGGCCGGAACACACAAGAGATAGGAGAGAGCTGTATGAGCAAAAACGAAAAACCCATCCAGGAAATCGATGTCGAGTCCTTGGATGCGGAACTGGCAGCGGCGAAGAAGATCGAAGAGAGCAAAAACACCCTTTTCGGCAAGATCGCTGCTATCGTCGCCTTCGCCATGTCCGTCTACCAGATCTACATCGTTTTCGGACATCTCGCGGTCATCCCCATGCGCGCCATCCATGTCGCGCTTGCCTTCACCATCCTGATCCTCGCCATGCCTCTATATGAGCATGTCTTCAAGGACAAGTTCGCGAAGAATCAGGCATTCCGCATCTGCTGCCGCATCATCGATATGGTGATGATCGTTGCTCTGTGGTGGGCTGTTTATCTGGCTTGCTATGAGTATGCTCATCTGTCTGACAACAACGGCAAGGCCGGAACTATGGCTGTCGTCGCCGGTGCCATTTTCCTGGTTATCGTTATTGATGGTGCCCGCCGCTGCCTCGGCTGGATCATGCCGATCCTGGCCATCATCTTCCTGCTCTATGCCCGTTTCGGCGGATACATTCAGGGCTCTCTTGGTCACCGCGGCTACTCCTGGGATAATCTGATGAAGTACCTGGCGGTCGACCTTGACGGTATCTTCGGTACGACCATTTCCGTATCGACAACGGTTATCTTCATGTTCGTCATGTTCGGCGCGTTCCTGGATATTTCCGGATGCTCGAACTTCATTAATGATCTGGCTCTTTCCGTGACCGGCAAGCTGCGCTGCGGTCCCGCTCTGGCGGCTGTGGTGGCTTCCGCTCTGATGGGCTGCATCAACGGCTCCGCTGTGGCGAACGTGGTCGGTACCGGTACCTTCACGATCCCGCTCATGAAGTCCCGCGGCTACAGGTCTGAATTCGCCTCCGGCGTGGAAGCCGTGGCCTCCACCGGCGGACAGATCCTGCCGCCTGTTATGGGCTCCGGCGCCTTCCTGATGGTTGTGTTTACCGCAGAGAAGTATACGACGATCGTCAAAGCTGCCGTTATCCCGGCTGTCCTGTACTTCCTGGGCGCCGGCATCGCGGTCTTTGCCCAGGGCGAAGTGGGGAATGTAGAACTG
>Ga0129307_1002987_pt1 | contig 11609 bp, 8 predicted proteins | sample P1105metagenome_FD_94437 | JGI IMG/M metagenome (GOLD analysis project Ga0129307, IMG submission 94437) | Capybara group fecal microbial communities from Wisconsin, USA - P1105 metagenome | ecosystem: Host-associated > Mammals > Digestive system > Large intestine > Fecal | place: USA: Wisconsin... | reverse complement strand
TAGGAAAAAGATTTGAAAGATTTGAATAGATTTGTTCGATTTCTCGCGAAGCGACTAAAAAAAAGTTCCCTCGCCAAAGGCAACTTCCTTTGGTATTTGCTCCTTATTAAAACTAAAGGGATTTTCATCCGTACACCTCGAAAAAATTTTTTGATTAATTCGTGGAAATTTGTGTTAAAAAAATATTTGCTGAATAGTCACTATTTTCGTTTTATTTGTTAACTTTGCCATGCCAATCGGAGTTTTATCAACTTTGAAATGCACCACCAAGGTAAAGTAAGACTTCCGATTAGGCAAAGCATGGAGCAACTTATTGTTATTCTGCTATTTGTCAATAAAGTCTAATCAAGATGGTGCATTTTTTAAGTTATGGATAATTACAACCAGCCGGGATTTGGCTACGAACAATCAGAGCGCACCGTGGTAGGCGACTACCGTGAAAGAGAATTCATCGTGGTAAGCAATCAAGCAAAAGTCACATTGAAGTCCATCACAAAATGGGTTAAATTTCTGTCTATTTTGGGCATCATAGGATGTGCTTTCATCTTTGTCATAGGAATCGTGGCCATGTTTTTTGGTGGCTATATAGGTTCTAAACTTGGTGGGAGGGGAGTTGAAGCTGCCATTAGTGCTACAACAGGATTGCTATACATCGTCATTGGAATCATTTATGTCTATCCTCTCATCAAATTGCTCAACTATGCCAACAAGATGAAAGCTGCCATTATGTCAGACAATCAAGACAATTATGAAATAGCACTCACCAACTTTAATACAGCCGTGACATTTTGGGGAATACTCGCCATCATCGGTTTGGTAATATGGGGGTTGGTTCTCATCTTCGTCTTTTTAGGTGTTGCTCTGTCCTAACCTGAATTATTCATGGACATGAACCCTTTGAGGTTTGAGATTTGAGATTTGAGATTTGAGGTTTGAGGTTTGATATGCTGATGAAAAGAATTTTGAAGATATATCGTCGCAAGCGACAAGATGATATAGCAAAAACAGAGCGCCCTCTTGGCTCAACTTGTTGCAAGAATGTTTTTATATCTTTTTTTTCCCGCCTTCAGGCGTTTTATCAAGCATCGCGTTTCAGACTATTAGCCTGTAAAAATATTTTTATTCCTTTTATTCTTTTTATTAGCGTTCAGCGGTTTTTTTTCTTCTTGTTTTTTAACACGAATTTAATTTATGAATTATCATTATGACTAAAAACCATCTATTTGCAATGCTGGTCATTGCGTGTGTAGCAGCTCTTGTCAGCTGCACCCAGAAGGGGACGGTCGTCACCCTTGAAGTAAAAACCCAGAATGGTGTTATCGAAGGATTCGAGGAAGACGGTGTGAAGAAGTTCCTGGGTGTTCCTTTCGCTCAAGCCCCGGTAGGCGAACTCCGTTGGAAGGCTCCTCAGCCAGTTCAAGCTTGGGAGGGAGTGCGCTCTGCCAAGCAGTTTGGCGCCGACCCCATGCAGCCCAACATCTTCGGCGACATGTCCTTCAGAGGCTCTGGCCGTAGCGAGGACTGCCTCTATCTGAACATTTGGACTACTGCAGCCACCACGGCTGACGCCCTGCCCGTGCTGATTTATTTCAATGGTGGCGGACTGATGGCAGGTTCTGGAAGTGAGCCCCGTTACGACGGTTCTTCCATCGCCAAAGAGGGCGTGATAGGAGTGACGGCCAACTATCGTGAAGGTGTGTTCGGCTTCTTTGCACATCCAGACCTCACGGCCTCTTCCGAATACAAGGGGAGCGGCAACTACGGCTTCCTCGACCAAGTGGCGGCAATCAAGTGGGTGAAAGAGAATATCTCGGCCTTCGGTGGCGACCCGGACAAGATTACCATTGTAGGCGAATCGGCTGGTTCCTTCTCCGTGTCGCTCCTGATGTGTTCTCCCCTCTCCAAGAACCTGATTGCTGGTGCCATGCTTTCTTCAGGTGCCGAGGTGCTGCCATCTCAACCCGCTTCCCAAGCCGATGCCGATGCTGCTGGTGCAGAACTTCTGAAAAAGGCTGGCATCTCAAGTCTGGCCGATGCGATGGCATTAAGCGCCGATTCGCTCCAGAAGCTCCTTCCTCCAAGAGGGATGTCACACGTGGTGCTCGATGGCTACTTCATGACGGAGAGCGCAGACGAGGTGTTCGAGAAAGGCCTGCAAGCCCAGGTGCCCATGCTCGCAGGATGGAACTCGCTGGAAGGGTCTCCCTTGCAGGCACTGAACGGCAAGGCTCCCACCCTTGAAAACTACAAAAACGCGATGAAGGGGCTGTTTGGTGACATGACAGACGAGATTTTCAAGGCATACGGGCTGGAGACAGATGAAGACGTGCTGAGTCAGAAAGGTCTCGACCTTGCCTCCGACCTTTTCACCGGCTTCCCCACCTGGAAGGCCTGCGACTATCACGCGAAGTCTGGGCTGCCTGTTTATCGCTATCACTACATGCACCCCCGTCCTCAGGTATCGACGAAGATGGGCGACAAGGTGGCTGCCCTTGCAGGTGGTGTGCGTGAAAAGACTTCGGAAGAGAAGAAGGCTGAAGCCAAAAAGCCTGAGATTGCTCCGGGGGCCGTCCATTCTGCTGACATCGAATATGCCATGGGCACCCTCGACACCAACGAGTATTATGATTGGAATGATGATGATCATGCCATCTCGAAGCTCTTCCTCACCTACTATGCCAACTTCTGCAAGACGGGCAATCCCAATGGCGAAGGCTTGCCTCAGTGGACGACCATCACCAAGGACAACCTGGATGCTGCGCCTGTCATGAAGATTGACGTGGAGTCCAAGGTGGTTGCCTCCCCGGAAAAAGAAAATGCCTATCGCACACTCGAAAAATTTATAGAAGCAGGAAATAGAGCTTTGGTATCCTCTCATGCCTAAAGGCACGAGATGTTACCATGTTTCAAGTTCCGCAAGTCCCTAACTTGCGGAACTTTGATTTGTGGTCGCTTCGCTCAAAATGTTATTTAGAATTTTTATTTAAAATTTGATTTAAAATCATTCGTTCTGTTTGTTGCTATGTTATCATCATCACCGCCAGAAACAAGAGACGATAAGGAAACGCCTGTACGATAGCCCCACAAAATTAGAGGGTTGTTCGGTCATTCCAATTACAGCAGGAAACGATGATGATGTATATTATGTTTTTCCTTTAATGAGTCTCACCCCATACGTGGTATTTTGGGTCAAGCAACTTTTTTATTGTTCTTAGTCAATCACACGTTCCAACCTCAGTCCAAGGTGTAGCCGTAGGTTGATGGTCATCATTTGCTCGTATTTCGTGTTGACACCAGAATAAGCATTTACATACAGTCCGTCACCTACATCCTTTTGCGAAGCCCTGTGCTTGAGGTTGTCAAAAAGACGGTTGCTGATGATGTTCTCGCCCATCATTATGATTTTCAAGTCGCGCACTCGTTGTGCTCCCGCATATTTCACCACTTCGGTTAGTGTGTCGGTCACTGTGCGGTGGCAAGACACTCGACCATCGGGGTAGGTCACCCTTACCAGAGAACGGCCAGTTCCAGTGGACGTGCTACTATCCGAGACTTCGTTTGCCCTTTTCCGCTCTACAATGATTTCTCCTTCTTGCTTTCTTATACTGCATGAGAAACTGTTTTGCAGATTCTTCAGCAGTCGTTTCAGTTCTTGGTTCAACAAGTTGGCAGCTTCTTGTATCACATATTCGCGTTCCATTTTTCTCAATGTCGCCTTTTGCTCATCGCTGGCATCCAATCCTAATTCCTTGAGCAGTTGGAACACTTTATGCAACTTGTCAAGTTCTTCTTTTCTTTCCATAGCCATTTCTTTCTCTTGCTTTATCACTATACCCTTTCTATCTTGAGGTTCAAGTGCAGTTGCTTGTTGATCGTGCACAGTTGGTCGTATTTGAGGGCTGTTGCCGACAGCGTGTTTACATATAATCCATTTCCCACAGGTTTCTGCGCCCTGCGGTATTCATACCGTTCAAACAACTTTTTGGAGACAAGGTCGTTGCCGTTCATACGGATGCCCACTTGCCGCACTCTTTCCGGCCCTATTAGTTTCACTACATCCACCAATGTTTGTGCCACCATCTGATGGCATACCACTTTCCCATTTGGGAAGGTCACTTTGATGATTCCTTTGTTCTGACGATTGGAATGTGATACCGATGTCGTTGAGGTGGAGGGTGTAACGATGCGTTGCGAGACAGGTGATGTGATATGTACCCCTTCTTCAGGGTCGTAGGTCATATCGAGAACGTAGTTCCCATAAAGTTCTTCCATTATCAATGCCATTATCTCTTTTATCTGGGGGATTACTTTGTTGTCTATGTACTCATCCTCCATTCTTGCGATGGCTCTTCTCTGCTCTTGGCTTACGGGCAACCCGAGCGTATTCAGCATTTCTATCGCCTGATAGGCCTTTTCCAGTTCTGTCATGTGGTTTTTATATGAGGTGTGACACTTTTATTTTTTGCCAATGCTTGCCTATACCCAACGCCATATTGTAGGCATCTTTGGTGATGAGCTCTCCCTTTTGCAACCCGGCAATGGCTTGCTTCACTTCTTGTAGAGCTCCTCCTGATAGTCCAAAGAGGTCTTTCAGCACATTGTCGTTCTGCTGTTGCTGTTTCATGATGAGAGGGTACTGGGCATTGGCGTAGAAGTCGAAATGCCGGCTTTTGAAGCTCTCCATGTTTTGTGTGGCGAGGATGATGCTCATACCTTTGTTACGACCCACGGCGATGAGGTTTTGCAGCGGCTTGTTCTCGAAGTTGAGCATATAGTGCGCCTCGTCGATGATGGTGAAATGGCGCACCTCCACGCGATTGTCGTTGGAGGCTTGTTTGGGCAACTGCTCGTAAATGTTGTTGAGTTTGGAGATGACGAAATAGATGATGGCTTTGGCCATAATGCCGTCTTTTTGGTATCCTCCAAGATTGATGATATAGCAGTCGTTAATCAAGTCGATGGTGTCTTCGGAAGCGAAAGTCCGGTTTCTGACCAGTTGGTTCAACACGGAGACAATGCTGTCGGCATCGTTTTGCTTCCTTTCTGGCAGAAGTGCAATGTAGTGCTCAAGAACCTCATCAAAAGTGATGGGTCTGAATGCCTTGGCTTGGTATGCGTTGATGATGGCTTGGCTCAAGCGGTTGTCCATATTGGCACTGATGCGTGCCGAAGATATTGCGCACAGCGAGGTGGCGAGCGAGGTGGCGTAGAGGTTTACCTCGTTGATGGGTCTGCCGGTGAAGTCTTTGAAAGGTGTAAAGGGGAGTGGTTGCTCGATGGGATTGAGGATGGCTTTACGGTCGGTGTTGAATTTTTGAAGCCATTCTTTGTTGGCTGGGTCAGAGAATTCCCCTTTGTAATCGAAGAGGAGGAAATTGACGGGATAATGGGTGTCCGAGGATGCCGCCCTTAGTTGGTTGATGAGTACGGCTATAAGGTTTGTTTTACCTGACCCGGTGGTTCCTGCTACGAGTATCTGCGTGTTTGCGATGCTTCGGCTGTTGATGTCGAGTTGTGCAGGGTTGCCGTTGTCGTATGTTCCGATGTTAAGCAGCAACTCAGGAATGTCGCTTGCAGACCTTCCTCCCCTGAGAGGTGAGAAGCGCAGCCACTCGTCCAATCCACCTTCTTTCATCAAGAGGTCCCTGCCATGGAGTATCTCTTGTGCGAGAACCTTGCTGACGAAGATACTGGAGTTCCACTCACCGTCCACGTCTTTGAATCGCAGTTTAAGCAGTGCGAGGAAGACGGCACGGAGGTTTGCTTTGGTGAAGAACGTGCCGGGCAGTGGCTCTGAGTTTTTCGACATTTGCAATTCCATAGCCACCTTAATGTTTCGGGGTGCCGGGTCGCTCAGTCCCACGAGGAGACATGAACGCATGACTGTACTCCAGTTGAGTGTCACGGGCCTCACGTTTTCGGAGTATTCGTTGAGGTTGATGCGGCTCTCCAAGGTTTGCTTCACATTTGCAAGCATGCCTTGCATGTCTCTCACCCATCGTAGGCCGTCGAGCTGTATATTATCTATTTTCATGATTTTTCATATCGTTGTGTACATTCCGAAATAGTCATTTGTAACGGTAGTGCATTGCGCGTCCTTGTCGCGATGCAGCGTGTATGTTTTCCCTACGTAGGGTGCAATCTTGGCAAAGTCGTGTTCGGCGGTGATTTCCGTGTCGGTGCTAAGTAGGATGGTTTGCAATGCCAGGTCGGGGAAGTAGTTTTCCAAGATGATGTTGCGGCTCTCTTTGTCGAGTACGCCCATCACCGTGTCTATCATGACGGGTGGTTCGTAGTCGCCTAAGTTGTAAAGCACTTTGAGCAACACCTGCATCACAGTTTGTTTCGCACCGGCGTTGAGTTGGCTGAGATAAATTTCATTGCCGTTCTTGTGATAGATTTTGAATGAGATGTCTTCGCTACCCTCTTGTGATAGTTCCACCTTTCCCACATATCCAGCGTATGCCACAAGGTTGAGGTTGAGCTGCTCTCGCATCATTCGCTCGATGCTTGCCTTCTTCGCCCTGAGTAGTTTTACGGATAGTTTGTTGAAGAAATCGGGAAGCTTGCAAAGCAGGTCATATTTGGGGTCTGGCACGAGAGGGATGTCGTAGTCGTAGCGGCTGATTTTCTTTTCCAAGTCCTTTATTTCTTTCCTCAGCGTGTCCATGTCGGCCTTTTTCTGAAGCATTTGCTTGCTGTTGGCTTCGTATCTCTCCATGAGCGAGTAGTCGTGCCCGCTGATGGCTCTGCGACATTCTTCCAGTTGCTCGCGTCGCTGTGGCATGCTCGTGAGGTCGAGGTTGATGCGTTCACGTTTTTCGTCCAGCGAGACGAAAGGATTGGTATAGGATGAGTTGATAAGTGTGTCGAGCACCTCAGTGTCCACAGGGGTTAGGAATGGGTATTCATCTGTCACTTCGTTGTGCTGTTGCTCGGCCAACAGCTCCTCTACGATGGCTTTCGTGTCCATTGGGCCTATGGCGGGATGATGCCGTGCAATGATGTCTATTACCTTCAAAGTTAGTTCTGATACCTGTTCCCCGGTCCACTGGTTGCCGTGAGCCTCCGCCACTGATTTCTTTGCATTAAGCACCATCTCCACTTCGGTGCGTATGGTTTCTGCCAGTCGTGGGAAGACGACGCTTGTCTCCAAGTCTTTTACCAGGTTGTCGGCTTCTTGGCGGTATTCTTTCTCCCTTTTTGCATATTGCTTGATGTCCTCTTCCAAGCGCCGCATCTTGTCACGGGTCACCTCGTCGGCATTGCGCCCTTTTATGAGTTGGTCGTATTCTTGCTTGTTGTCGTTGGCGTAGGCCAGACAGTCGGCATATTGAGCATCGAGCAGAGCCAGGGCGTCTTCCTTGTCGTTCTTTTCTTTGACAAGGCGTTGGTATTCCATTCGCTGGTTCTCGTTCTCCATGCGCTCGGCTTTCTTTTCTGCCAGCATCTCGTCCGAACTCTTTCGCATCTGGTAGTATTTGCTGAAGCCCATCACAGAGTTGACGTTCTTCTCTATCAGTTTGTTGATTTGCTCCTCCTTGAGTAGCTCGCTGGTTTTCATGGCATCGAAGAGAAAATATCTGCTCAAGTCTTCGGGCAGGTTGGCAGCGATGATTTTGTTAATGCTGGACCTGTTTTCCTCCCTTTCTTTTTGAGATGTTCCTGAACCATAGCGGTATGTGCTTCCTGCCATATTGAGCGTAACAGACTCCAACACTCTTCCTTGTGAGTGTTGGTAAGCCCTTTTCAACTTGTAAGGTTGCTCTGTTCCGAGTACGAAGCCGGTGAAATCTATCTGAAGCACGATTTGCTTGTTTTCCATCCCTTCTGCCACCTTTACACCGGCATTGAAAAGTTGCTCAAACATGGCGGCGTTTTTGATTTCAAGGCCATAGAGGGCGTGGTAGATGGCATCGAAGAGGGTGGTTTTACCACAGCCGTTGCCACCTCCTACGAGAATGATGGAGCGGTCGGCTGACACGTTGAGGTCCAAGTCGAGATGCTTGTAGGTTTTGTAGTTCTCTGCGTAGATTCTTGTTATTTTCATTGTGGCAGGTTGTTGAGTGCTTTTTTGATGATTTGGTTGAGCTTCTTCTGCTCCACTACGTTTTGCTTGTTGCGCTCGTCGTTGTAAGGCTTCAGGATGTATTCCTTTAGCCATTCGGCATCGATGCCGCTGTCACGGCATGATTGCTCAATCAATTCCATATCTTCCCTTCTCACTCCGTAATGCAGGAAGGTTCGTTCGATTCCTCTTGGCATGATTTTATGTTTTTAAGGTTTTCTTGTTCTCTTGTTCTGGGAAGAAGGGTTCCCATCCTGTGGTGTCGGCGGTGGTGTCGATGGGGTGGGGCGGGTAGTACCATACGCCGTTGCGCTCGATGATGACGCCGCCGCATAGGTGTTGGTCGGCACGTTCTGGCTCCCGTATGTATTTCAGCAGGGCGTTGTGCTTGGCCGGGGCTTCTGGGTCGCTCATTTCTGATTTGGTGTCGAAGAGCATCACCAGTCCGTTTTTCATTCGGATGATGAAGTCGATGTAGAAGAGCGACTCTTCTCCGCCGGAGGTGGTGTATGGGATGGAGTAATGCTGCTTCCCTTCGTCGCCGTTCTTGTACCACCAGTCGATGCTTGCCGCGTGTGTCTCGAGGAAGTCTCGGAAGCGCTGCTCCGGCGTGGAGGCTTCTTTCAGTTCTATGAATGGCAGCAATGCGTGGTCGGTCACACGGAGGTACACCTGGTGTGTCTCCTCCTTGTAAAGTCGCTCGGCCGGCACCTCCCAAGTGTAGTCTTCGAAGGAGCGTTGTTTTGTCTCCCGTTGTCGCTTTTGCAACTTGCGTAGGTAGAGGTCGAGAGCTTTTTGTATGATGTCTGTGAACTTTGGCTTGTTCAGGTGATACAGCACCACTTTTCTCGCCTCTGTCTCGAAGAGTTCAAATAACTCTTCCATGGCCTGCATGAGGTATCCGGCGAGCACACCAGTGCTATGCGCCTTTTCAAACTTGGTGAGCAGGCTGCGGCAGTAGTCGGTGTAGATGCGGCTCACCTCGCCTGCACTACGAGCAAACTTGTGCCGCTCGCCAACGTCGATAAAGCCCTCCTCGTTTTGGAACACGAGATTGGAGGGTATCTCTACGTTTACATTCCTCACGTCCAAGCGTATCAGACCAGCCACTTTCTGGCGGTTGATGGCAGTCTGGCTTTCTGGGGCCTTGGGGTCGGGTGTAGGTTCGCCATTGCCTCCTCCGTCTCCATCCAGTTCTTGCAAGGTGAAGATTTGCAGCGGAGTGTTCACAAACCAGTTGCGGCGGAAGCAGTCGATGAGCACTTGTTTGAAGTCGGGACCCAAGCGGTTGCGGTCGCTGCTCTTATAGACACTGTAGTAGGATTTCAACTCCACGTTGTGCAGTCCGTCACGTCGGACGGCCTGTAGTACGCCCTTGTTTAGGTAGTCCATGTCCTCTGCCACAATTTGGATGCGGTCGCGGCTGATGTCGGTATAGACATATCCCACGTTGAGGGTCTCTATGGTGTAGAACTGCTGCTGGGGCATTCTCAAAATTCTTCCCACGGTCTGTATGGTGAACGTGTCGCTCTGCATCTTGCGGAAGATGAGCAGCACGGCGGCACGAGGGCAGTCCCACCCCAAGGCGATGGCTTGTTTGAAGAGCAGGGCTTCAACTGGGCTGTCAAAATCCTCTATGCCCTCCAAGTTGCATTTCTCCTTGGAGAGCCATACGGCCAAGCGACCGTTCTCTTCGCTGATGCCACACACGCCACTCAAGTGAGCTTTCACCTGTTCTGCGATGGCGGTGTCGTCGGCGGTCATTGCTTCGCTCGTGTCGTTGGGCAATTGGATGAGCAGAAGGGGGTTGATGTTGATGCCGAGTTGGCGGTAGGCGGCGGCCAGTTGCTCGCGTTTCGCCACGGCACGTGATAGCAGGTGTTGGTTGAGTTCTCGCTCGTCGGTGTAGCCATCTTGGAGGTCGGGGTTGAGCACCACTTGTTTCTTGATCATCTCCTCTTCCACCACAGCCTCACGTGGGACGGTGACACGATAGTCGGAGGACGTCTTCGGAGTGGCGGAGATTCGGATTTCCAACTTGGGTTGTAGTGCGTGAAGCACTTTGGCTGATTTGTCGGCGGTGCGCGACCAGAAGAGGTGCTCTTCGTCGATTATCACCACCAAGGGCAAGTTGTGCTCCTCCTGTGTTCGGCGGGCGAGTTCGAAAAGCGACACGCCCTGCTCTGTGTCGCGCACGATGATGCCATTGGCTTTGTTGATACTCTCCCAGTTGACAAAGAGTATCTCGCCGGACTTCAGCCAACCGTCGGAGTGGTCCAACTCGTCGTACATTACCGGGCGTAGGAGGTGAGTGTCCGTGAAGAAATCCTTCATTTTGAAATAACTCTGCTGGTGGAGCTTGTTGGGGGCAATCCAGATAAAGGCTGCTTCGCGGTGGGGGCAGTCGGCACGGGCGTGAAGTTCGCTCACCAACTCGCCAAGAAACTCGGATGCCATCACCGTCTTGCCGGAGCCTGTGGGAGCCTTGAAGACGAGCTGCTTACGGTGGCCGGGCAGTTTCAGTAAACGGATGGATTTCTCTATCAGTTCCGATATCGCTTCTTGTTGATAGTTGAGTTGCTTCATTTTTTTGCTTTTTCAGTTGAAATCTTCTGCATCCTCGGTGGTCTCGAAGAGACTATGGGGGATTTTTTTCACTTCTTCTGGTGGGTCAAGAGGCTGGTCGGCGCGATGGGGGAGCACTTTTTTGTAAGCATCGTAAATGGCGGCAGGAAGGGCTACCAGTTGCACCTTGTCTTCCACCTCCCAGAACTCGTCATCGAAGGCATAGCGCTCCGGAGAGAATATGTATATTTTCAAGCGGTTGCCGCCAAAGTCCATCTTGGAAATGGCTTGTGACAGTTGTGAGGCCAAGGTCTCTTCATACACCACGAGCATGTGCTTCCTGCCATCGCAGAAATAGCGGACAAGTTCCTTTTGCAGGACAAGGTTGCCGAAGATGTTCTGCTCTTCATACAGGTCTTCCTTGATGCAGAGCATGTCAGTGGCGGCGGAAACCAAAGCACGCATGTTGCGAAGTGTACGGGTGCGGGGGAGCAGGGCGGTGCGATAGTAGCGAAGGTTGTTGTTGCTCAAACCTGCCACATCCTGACCCTTTGGGGTGGTGTAACCACATATCACGCGCTTGTTGCGCTCGTAGGTAACCTGCTCGCATATCCCATTCTCGTTATTCGTCACCAAGATGCATTGACGATGACCACCGTCCTCCGAGTTTAATTGCATCGTGGCATGGAGGGTAGTGCCAGAACCAGCGAAAAAGTCGAAGATGAGAGAGGATTTGTCGCTTGCAATTTGCATAATAAAAGATATGAGAGTTGACGGTTTTGGATATGAAAAGATAAATTGTTGTATCACGTTTGATAATTCAGTTTTTGCTGTTCTTGTACTCCCAACCATATCAAAAGTCCAAATTGTACTTACTGGGGTAGGGGTTAGATTGTCTGCATATATGCGAAAATTTGCAGACCACCCTTTTTTCCCTTTAATCCATTCTATTCTTTCAATTTCATCATTGTATTTT
>Ga0129307_1002984_pt1 | contig 11631 bp, 12 predicted proteins | sample P1105metagenome_FD_94437 | JGI IMG/M metagenome (GOLD analysis project Ga0129307, IMG submission 94437) | Capybara group fecal microbial communities from Wisconsin, USA - P1105 metagenome | ecosystem: Host-associated > Mammals > Digestive system > Large intestine > Fecal | place: USA: Wisconsin... | reverse complement strand
TCGATCGCCTTTTGTCAAGTTCCTTTTTCGGAATCTTTTGACCCCGTTCCGGCCTCCCCGACATCTTTCGACCCGCTGTCCAAACAGCTTGCTTAGAATACCAGACCCTTTTCAAAATGTCAACACCAAATTTTGATTTTTTCAAAAAAACATCCGCGTGCCAAAACACGCGGATGTTTTTAATTCTGCTACTATTATAGTGTACTCACATTGCCTTGACTTCGTCGAAGATCTTCTCAACATGCTCATCCGGCTTGGCAGTGAGCAGACTGACCACCACAATGGCAATCGAAGCGGCAATAAACGCAGGCAGCAGCTCATAGATAGAAAAGGCTCCACCCAGAGGGGCAATCAGGTACTTCCAGATGAACACCATGGCACCGCCGGTGATCATACCGGCCAGAGCGCCCCATTTGTTGGAGCGTCTCCAGAACAGACCGAAAAGAACCGTGGGGCCAAAGGCTGCGCCAAAGCCAGCCCAGGCAAAAGACACCACCCGGAACACAGAGCTGTTGGGATCCCGGGCCATGAAAGCCGCCACCAGAGCGATGACCACCATGGTACCCCGGGCAACAACCATGCTCTTTTTGCTGTCCAGCTTGATGCCGAAGAACTCACCCACCAGATTCTGAGATACGGAGGAGGACGCCGCCAGCAGCTGGGAATCCGCCGTGGACATCGTAGCGGCCAGAATACCGGCCAGAATGACACCCGCCAACAACGCCGCCAGGACACCGTGCTGGCTGATGAGGGTGGCGATACGGACAATGATGGTCTCGGAATCCGCCAACTCCTCCAGGGCACCGGCCTTGGTCATTCCGTTGCCCACCACGCCGATGATAATAGCGACTGTCATGGAGATGACCACCCAGACAGTGGCAACCCGGCGGCTGAGGGATAGCTTCTTCTCATCCTCAATGGCCATGAAGCGCACCAGGATGTGGGGCATACCGAAATAGCCCAGGCCCCAAGCCAACAGAGAGGCGATGGTCAGGGCCGTATAGGGGTCGGCCCCTCCGGTGGAGGGATTATAGATTGTAGTTACAGACAGATAGCCTGCCATGGACTGGGCATTGGTCACGACTGCGTCCATGCCGCCGGCCTTGGTCACACCAAAGCCCAGTACCACCACCAGGGCCACTGTCATAATGATGGACTGCACCAAGTCGGTGAAAGATGCCGCAAGGAAACCTCCCATGACGGTATAGATCACAATGACAGCTGCCGAAATCAGCATCGCCGTCATATAATTCACGCCGAACAGGGTGGAAAACAGCTTGCCGCAGGCAGAGAAACCGGAAGCGGTATAGGGGATGAAAAAGATAATAATGATCACAGCAGCGATAGCAGCCAGCAGGTTCCGGTCATCTCCCCAGCGCCTGGAGAAAAACTGGGGAACGGTGATGGCATTCAGCCGGGTGGAATACCGGCGGAGCCTTTTGGCCACGATCAGCCAGTTCAGGTAGGTGCCCACGGCAAGACCAATGGCGGTCCAGCTGGCCTCCGCCAGGCCGGTGAGATACGCCACGCCGGGCAGGCCCATCAGCAGCCAGCTGCTCATGTCAGATGCCTCCGCGCTCATGGCGGTAACAAAAGGACCCAGCTTTCGGCCGCCCAGGTAGAAATCATCCACGGAATGGTTTTTCTTGGCGAACCATGCGCCAACGCCCAGCATCACCAGCAAATAAGCGGCAATGGCCAGGAGAATGCAGATCTGTGCGCTTGTCATGTTTTCTCTCTCCTTATGTAACTAATGTTTGATATCTTACCACACTTTTTTATAGAATGAAATACAGAACAGTGTATAGAATTTATTCTATACACTGTTCTGTATATTATCGATCTAATCCCTGAAAATACAGGGTATATTTCCTGTACATTTCTATAGAATCAATACCATTCGAAAAAATAAAATTAGACTTTACTATCTTTTCCCTGTCTCCGATAACTCTCCAGAAACATGGGAGTGACATCATCGGTATAAGACACCAGGGAGTATTCACCGCCGCAGAGGCACCAGTCGTACATCAGCGCCCGCTCCCACAGGGCATAGGCCTTGACGATTTCGTTGACCGTCCGATCCGTCCGGAGCTGTCCCGCTTTTTGCCCCTCCGTGACAATTTGCCGCAGGAGCCTGAAATAGGTGCGGTTCCGATCCAGCAGATGCTTCTCGCCTCTGGCCAGCAGCTGGGTGGACAGCAGCCGCGCCAGCAGATCCATAGACACCCCGCCGTCAATCATGGCAAACAGCTCATGGTTCAGATAGGTCAGCTTAGCGACAGCGTCCATGTCGGGAGGCATCGTATCCCGCAACTCCTCATACTTCTCATCAAACACATTGGCCAGCGTCCCCAAAAGGGCGTCTTTTCCATCAAAGTAGTGGTAAAACGACCCTTTGGAGGTCTCCGACTCAAAGACAATATCCTCCACCGTGGTGTTCTCATAGCCCTGCTCATAGAACAGCTTCCAGGCCGCCGAGATGATGCGCCCTTTTGTGTTGCGTGAGTTCTTTCTGGCCATAGTACTCCCTCCTCTGCCATGCTGTTTTCAGCATACCACAGCGCCGCCCGTTCTGCAAAGCGTCAAAGCGTCAAATTTCCCGTCTGCGGCAGCATTTTTTGCCTGATTTTTAGCACTTTCTTCTGTATATTTGCGAAAACCATACTGATATAATATAAATAGAATAAAGTAAAATAAATTTCATCAGGGACAGGAGGACACACCATGAAATTCTGGAAGATGAATGGTGCCGGCAATGATTTCATTATTCTGAACAACATGGAGGAGCATCTGCCGGTGTCCGCTCTGCCGGAGATTGCCAAGACTCTGTGTGAGCGCCATATGTCCATCGGTGCCGATGGGCTGATGGTGGTGGACGCTCCTACCCAGGGCGGAGACTATAAGATGCTGTTTTTCAATTCCGACGGCAGTATGGGCGAAATGTGCGGCAACGGTGCCCGCTGCATCAGCCGGTACGGCTATGAAAACGGCCTTGCGGGCGAGACGCAGACTGTGGAAACCACGGCAGGCATCGTGACCGGAAAGCGGATCGACAGCCGGCTCTACAAGATCCGTCTCAACGACCCCACCACTTTGCAGTTGGATTATCCCGTGGATGTGGACGGTGTGCGGTACGCCTGCTCTTATGTGGAGCTGGGCAACCCCGGCCTTCCCCACGCGGTTATCCCCTATCACAATCTGAAGGACGCGGATGAAAATGAACTGCGGGAGTTGGGCCGCAGCCTCCGGTGGAACAAGGCGTTCCCCAAGGGGGCCAACGTGAATTTTTATGAGATCATCGGCGAGGATTACATCTTTGAGCGGACCTTTGAACGGGGCGTGGAGGATTTCACGTACGCCTGCGGCACCGGCACCGGCAGTCTGGTCTCTGTGCTGACTCTGCAGGGCAAGGTCAGCGGTCACGGCGTCCGGGTGGATATGACCGGCGGCACACTGCTCATCGACGTGGAGCGGGAGGGTTCCCGCATTGTCAACTTGTACCTGACAGGCCCCACCAACATTGTTTGTAAAGGCGAGGTCACTGACGAGGACCTCCGCCTTGCAAAATAAAATCCCCGTGTGTGTAAAAATATAGGAGGAATATTTATGGAAGCAAAATCCGTAGCGAAAAACTACCGCTTCATGGCCATCATGCTGGGTGCCATGATTCTGGGTGCCATCGTGGGTTGGATCTGGCCCGTGGTGCTGGATGCGGACGGCAACACCGTCTCCGCCGGCGCTACTGTCATCAAGCCTCTGGGCACCGTGTTCATCAACATGATGTTCTGCATCGTGGTTCCCCTGGTGTTCGCGTCCATCTCCAGCGCCGTGGCCAACATGCAGAGCCGCAAGCGGGCTGGTAAGATCATGGGCGTCACCGTGGGCACCTTCGTGGTGACCGGCGCTATCGCCGCCGTCATCATGTTCGTGCTGGTAAAGATCTTCCCTCCCGTCCTCTCCGCCTGGACGGAGCTGCCCTCCGAAGAAATCGGTGAGTACGCCTCCCTGTCCGAGATGATCGTCAACTTCTTCACCGCCAGCGACTTCGTGGGCCTGCTGACCCGCCGGGCCATGCTGCCCCTGATCGTGTTCTCCCTGCTGTTCGGCTTCGCCGTGAATCTGAACGGCGGCAAGGATACCGTGGTAGGCAAGTTCCTGGAGGATCTGACCAATGTCATGCTGAAATTTGTGCAGATCGTCACCTACTACGCCCCCATCGCTTTCTTCGCCATCTTCGCCGATCTGGTGGCAACCTATGGATCTCAGGTCACTGTGACCTATGGCCGCGCTCTGCTGCTGTACTATCCCCTGTGCTTCATCTACATCTTCACCGCATGGCCCCTGTTTGCCCGCTTTGGCGGCGGCAAGGGTGCCGTCAAGACCATGTTCCAGCACATCACCCGTCCCGCCGTGGTGTCCCTGGGCACCTGCTCCTCTGTCGCCACCATCCCCACCAACATGGAAGTGGCCAAGGAGACCGGCATCTCCAAGGACGTCTCCGACATGGTGCTGCCTCTGGGCGCCACCATGCATATGGATGGCTCCTGCTTCTCCTGCGTGCTGAAGATTGCCTTTGTGTGGGGCGTGTTCGGCCAGGATATGGGCTTTGACCAACTGATTCCCGTGGTGCTGGTGGCGGTCCTGTCCTCCGTAGGCATGAGCGGCGTCCCCGGCGGCGGCTACATCGGCGAGTACATCATCTGCTCCATCTTCTTCCCCGAGCAGATGGAGGTGGCTTTCCCCATTCTGGTTGCCATCGGTAATCTGGTGGATCCCCCCGCTACCATGATCAACTCCGCCGGTGACTATGTGGTCAGCTACATTGTCTCCCGCTTCGTGGACGGCAAGGATTGGCTGCAGAAGGCCCTGGCTGCCAAGAAGACTGAGGCGTAAGACCTTCCCTCGCGCGTCACGGCCCCGCTTTTTAAGCGGGGCCGTTTGATATCTGTTGGAATTCCAACAGACAGTCGGCGTGCTCTGTGGTATTGTGTTAATATCCAAGAGTGCTTCACACCAACAGGAGGAATCTCAATATGCCTTACATTAAAAATATGGAGCATGAAAAGGTTCAGGCCCTGACGGAGCTGGTGTCTGTCCAGCCCGGCCAGGTGGTCAGCAGGACGCTGGCCCAGAACCGGGCGGTCAGTCTGACCCTGTTCGCCTTTGACAAGGATGAGGAAATCGGCACCCACGACTCCGCCGGTGACGCCATGGTCACCGTGTTGGAGGGCGAGGGGCAATTTACCGTGGATGGAACCGTCTACCGCTGCCGGGCTGGTGAAAGCCTGGTCATGCCGGCGAAAAAGCCCCATGCCGTGTATGCCCCGAAGGCTTTCAAAATGCTGCTGACAGTGGTCTTCCCTTTGGAGTCCGCCCAGTAAAAAAGAAGGAATCGGAAGTGAGTTCCGATTCCTTCTTTTTAATCCTCCTGCCGGGCCACAGCTGTGCCGCTTTCCTCCTCGGGAGAGTCCTCCCGTTGGCTTCCCAAGCCAAAGTCCCGTTCTACCGTGGCAGTGTCCCGGTGGAGCATGCTCTCCATAACCCGGATATCACTGTCCACGTCCATGGCGTCGGCCTTGTACAGCTCGTCCAACTGGTGCTCGAAGCCTTGGACGATAGAGTCCATGGTCTTCTCAATCCGGGCCTTGGCTTGGCGCAGATTCTCCCCCTCCACGCCGGCAGCCTCAAACTGGGCATAGGAGTCCAGCAGCTTCTGGGTGGTGGGTAGATAGTAATTCAGGAACGTGTCGATTTTGCTCCGCTTTCTGGGGTCCTCCTCCACCGCCCGGAAAATTCTGGCGGTGATATCCTCCAGCCGGTCGATCTTGGCAGACAGCTCCGGGTCTGCGATGGCGTCGTTAGCCCGGCGGATGTTCCGCAGGATGCCCGAGTAACCCTCCTCAGCCTCCTTGGGCGCGGCGGCCGCCTTGGCCTCCTGCTGCTTTCTCCACTCCGCGTCAGCCTGGCCGCTCCGGAACAGATAGCCCAACTCCACATTCAAATAGGCCCTGCCGCCGAAGTAGCCCTTATCGATCATCTTCTGCAGGTCCTTCTCCACCCGGCCTTTGGGATAGCCAAGCGTCCTGGCCAGCTCCTCCACGGGCATGGCCTCCCGGTCCCCCATGACGGAGAGGTATTTGGCATAGCGCTTCATCTGGCGCTCCATGGAGACGCCGCTGTAGAGCATCGCTCCGCCGGCCACTATGATGGACAGCGCCGTCAGCAGGTCCTCCAGCCACAGGCTCAGCCAGTCGCTGGACCAGAAGAGGGCGCTCAGCGGCTCTCCTATAGCCATCAGACCACACACCGCCAGCACCGCGCCGATGATCTTCAGCCACTTGGCGTTGGACTTCTTGGGTGCCGGGGAGCGGACCATATCTCTCGCCGCGGACTTAGCCCGGCTGCTTGAGGTCTTCCGGCTACTCCCGCTCTGCTCCGCAGCATCCATTCGCAGGGGCGGCGCGTTCTGCGCGGACTTATTTTGATCCGGCGCGAACAGCTTGAGAAACAGCAGGATCAGGGCAATAGGCCAGACGCCGATAATGAAGAAAAATACAATCAGCGCCCAGGACTTCCAGTCGTCCTCTTTCTTTTTCTTAGCCATCGGTCAGTCCCCTTCCTTCAGCTTGCGCTTGTTTCCATGCTCGTCCACCACATAAGTGTGGTCCAGCTGATCTTTCAGGTTTCCCAGGACGGAGTCAATATACTCCCGGCGCAGGGCGGCCCGCTCAGCCTCCTCCCACTTCGTCAGTCCCTCCGGTGTCTTGGCCTTCCGGGCCAGTTCGTTGATGCGGTCAATCTGTTTCTGATCCATGATATTTCCTCCTGTCAGGTGCCGGGCATCTCCCGCTCAAACACCAGATCCATTTCCTCAATATGGCCGGTCCCTCGCTGGGAGGCGGGAATAAAACCCACATAGCGCCAGCCCTCCGCCGCCCGGCGGCAGATGACCTCTCTGTGTCCCTCCGTCTCCATCCGGACTCCTCCAAAAAGCCCATATCCTCCCAGGTCTGCTGAAACCCGCTCAAACGCATATTCCAACATATTGCCCTCCTACACGTACCGCTCCACCACAATGGGAATGCGGCCTTTCTTTGTTGGCGCCCCCACCTGGGTCAGTTGAAATTTTCCAAAGCCCCGGGCGGTGACAGTGTCCCCCGCCGACAGCAGCTTGTCCGGTTTGGTACACTCCCGCCAGTTCACCTGAACCTTGCCGCTCTCGATAAGGGCGGCGGCCTTGCCCCGGGACAGCCGGAAGCCTGTGGAGGCCACCGCGTCCAGCCGCAGGGTGGCCACGGTGTCCCGAAGCTCCTGCCGCTGGACCTGCGGGATATGCAGATTCTCCGGTCCGATCTCCGTCACGGTCAGCCGGGCACGGCCCGCCGTGCTCCAGCTCTGCAGCAAAAACTCTGCCACGCTGTCCAGCACGATGATATCACAGCCGTCCTCGCAGACCAGCAGATCTCCGATCTTCTCCCGCACCAGGCCCAGGCCCATCAGACTGCCCAGAATATCCCGGTGGGTCAGCTTCTCCTCCGGCCGGAAGGAAGCCCGGAGATACCGCAGGGGCAGCTCTCCCGCCCCACTCTCCGGTGTCAGCCAATCCGGCAGGAACAACAGCACCTGCCGCTCAGCGCCCTCGTAGCCGCCGTCGGCCAGATAGCCGTTCGGGCGCGCCCCGGCCTGCCGCAGCAGATCCTCCGCCGCAGTCCGCTGGACAGGGCTGAGGAAATCCGTGCAGGCGGGGATATTCCGCCGTTCCGCCTGCTCCCATTTATCCAGCACCCGGGCCAGTGTTACCCGGTCCTCCGCCGTGGCGGCGGCTTTGTCCAGCAGCTTTCCCTTTTCCATGGTGTGTCTCTCCTCAGTGCTTCAGTTCCTGGGTGCGGACCAGGGCGGCGTACTCCCCGTTTTTCGCCATCAGCTCCTCATGGGTACCGATCTCCGTGACGCGGCCCTCCTGAATGACGGCGATGCGGTCGGCGTTGCGCACCGTGGACAGCCGGTGGGCGATGATGATGGTGGTGCGCCCCTCTGTCAGCTTGTCAAAGGTCTCCTGGATCTTGGCCTCCGTCACACTGTCCAGCGCCGAGGTGGCCTCATCCAGAATCACCACCGGCGGGTCCTTCAAAAAGATCCGGGCGATGGAGATGCGCTGCTTCTGTCCGCCGGAGAGCAGAGTGCCCCGTTCCCCCACGTTGGTCTGGAATCCGTTGGGCATGGCCACGATATCGTCATAGATCTCCGCCAGCTTGGCGGCCCGGGCCACCTCCTCCTCAGAGGCGCCGGGACGGCCGTAGCGGATATTCTCCAGTACGCTGTCAGCGAACAAAAATACCTCCTGCTGCACCACGCCCACATTCTGCCGCAGGGATTCCTGGGTCACCTCCCGTACATCCTGCCCGTCAATGCGGATTGCCCCCCGCGTCACGTCGTAGAACCGGGGAATCAGTTGGCACAGCGTGGTTTTTCCGCCGCCGGAGGGGCCAACCAGGGCCACGGTCTCGCCGGGACGGATGTGCAGATCCACGTCATGGAGCACCGCCAGATCATCCTGATAGGCGAAGCTGACATGGTCCACGTCGATCTCGCCCCGGACACGGGGCAGGGCGTGGGCATCCGGCGCGTCCTGAAGGGATGGCTCTGTTCGCATCATCTCAATGAACCGATGGAGTCCGGCGGTGCCGTTGGCGAACAGCTCCGCGAAGTTGGACAGCTTCCGCACCGGATTCACAAAGGCGGTGATATATAGACTAAAGGTGATCAGGTCGATGGTATTCAGCTCACCCCGCATAATCAGCCAGCCGCCCACGGCGATGACGGCGGCGGGAAGGATGCACAGAAAGAACTCCATAGCGGCGTTGAACCGGCCCATGGCCTTGTGAAACTGCCGCTTGGAGATCTTGAAGCTGTCGTTGGAGATATCAAACTTCCGCAACTCTGTCCGCTCATTGGCGAAGGCCTTGGTAGTCTTGATGCCGGACAGACCGGATTCAATATCCGCGTTGATGACGGCGGTCCTCTGTTTCACCTGGGCTGAGGCCTGCCGCATGGAGCGGCGGCAGCTCCAGACCACGGCGAAGAACACCGGCATAATCAGCGTAATCACCAGCGCAAGCCGCCACTGGATGCTGTACATCACCCCCAGGGCGCCCACGATGGTAACGGCGGAGATAAAGATGTCCTCCGGCCCATGGTGAGCCAGCTCCGTGATGTCGAACAGATCGGCGGTCAGACGGCTCATCAGCTGTCCCGTGCGGTTCTGGTCAAAGTAGTTGAAGCTCAGCTCCTGCATATGGCGAAACAGATCCCGCCGGATATCCGCCTCCACCAGAATGCCAAAGGTGTGTCCGTAATAGCAGATTACATAGGTCAGTCCCGCCCGCAGGGCAAAGGCCGCGAACACCACCGCCATGACGGCGAAAAAGGTCCGGTAGGCGCTCTCCGGCAGCAGCTCATACATGCACCACCGGGAGACGGCGGGAAAGGTCAAATCAATGATTGAAATCATCAATGCGCAGGCCAGGTCCATGAAAAACAGCCTGCGGTGAGGCTTAAAATAAGAGAAAAAGATTTGAAGGGCGGATTTCTGCTGGAAGTCTCGGGTGGTCATGTCAATGCTCCTTGTCATGTCGATACAGAGATATGATACCACATCTTACCGCTCCGCGCAACGAAATATCCCCGGATGGGCTTGCCATCCAGGGATATTTTTCAGGCTTTTATCAGGTGTTTTGCAGGAATTCGCCCTTCATATAACCGGACGTGCTCACGCCTCCCACACCGGAGAAGGTGATCTTGTACCAGCCGTCTCCGGCACTCTCCACGATCTGGACGGAGGCGCCGTTGGCCACTGTGGCCAATGCCTCATAGTTCGTACCGGGGCCGGAGCGCACCCGGACGCCGTTTCCTCCGTTGATGACCTTTGCGGAGCCCACTTTCAGGGTGCCGCCGGTGGAGGCAGAGGGCTGCGCAGGCTGGGTGGCCGCCGCGGATTCGGAAACCTTCACCCGGACCATGCAGGTGCCCTGTGCTGAGCCGTCGGTGACCACAATATGGATGTCGCCCCGGGAGATGGCCGTCACCTTGCCGCTTTGATCCACAGAGGCCACACCCTCGTCCTCACTGAACCAATAGTAGTCTCCGCTACCGCCGGAGACAGTAATGGTGTGGGTCTCGCCCACCTGGAACAGGGAGAAGTCCTCAGTACTCAGGGTCAGGGTCTTGGGCAGAGCCGACGCCGTCTCATAGGTCAGCTCCGGTTCCGGCTCGGGCTGGACAGAAGAGGCCGCACCGGAGGACGACACGCTGCCGTCAACAGAGGGCTCCACGGCGGAGATAGCAGACTGGGAACCGCCGGAGGCAGAACCGCTACCCACCTTGCCCTTGATCGCGTCACCAAACAGGAGATACACCAGCAGGGCCGCCAGCAGTACGATCACCAAAATCAAAACAGGGCTGAGCATGCTGGGTCCCTTTTGAGAAACCCGGTGGCCGCCCTTCCGCCGGCCGCCGCCATCCCGAAAAGCCGCCTCCTCCGCGCAGAAGGGACAGCGCTTATATGTATCAGAATATTTCTCCCCACAGACGGGGCAGCGTTTCATGGCCATACAGGTTCTCCTTTCAGAGCTCGGAGCGCAGATGTTCATATACTTAACATAATACCGGCTTTCTCTGCCGCCGTCAATACTGGAACCGTCAAATTTCGCGATTTTTCGATGGCTCCCACCTTGCTTTTGCTGGCGGGTGACCCTATAATATAGTAAAATTTTCAATAACGACCCGTGAAAAGCAAATGGAGGGAGTCTTTGGCATGAGTACAATTCTGATTGGCATCGCCGGCGGCACCGGCAGCGGCAAGACCACCCTGACCCGGCATCTGAAGGAACATTTCGGTGACGACGTCACCGTCATCAGCCATGACAGCTATTACAAGCGGCAGGAGGGCCGGACCTATGAGGAGCGGGCCATGCAGAACTACGACCATCCCAGCGCCTTCGATACCGACCTGCTGATCCACCATCTGGAGGAACTGAAGGCCGGACGGAGCATCCAGTGTCCGGTGTATTCCTTCGCCGACCACAACCGGACGGACGAAACGGTGGAGGTCCATCCCTCCAAGGTGCTGATTGTGGAGGGCATTCTGATCTTCCAGAATCCCACTCTGCGGAATATGTTCGACATCAAAATTTTCGTGGAGACCGACGCCGACGTGCGCATTCTCCGCCGGGCTTTGCGGGATGTGGAGAAGCGGGGCCGGACGCTGCAGTCCGTAGTGAACCAGTATTTGACCACGGTAAAGCCCATGCACGAGCAGTTCGTGGAGCCCTCCCGGAAATACGCGGACATCGTGGTGCTGGAGGGCGGCCGCAACCTAGTGGCCCTGGACATGATCATGCAGCGCATCCAACGCCATATCGACGAGAACTGAAATCAGGCCGCATCTGCTTCTGTACAACAAACAGCAGCGCTGCCGGAGTCCAATCGAGGATCTCCGGCAGCGCTTCATTATACTAAAATGCAATAAAAAGTAGTGTTTCAGTCATTGCTGTGTTATAATAGGCACGGTGATGAAAATGAAGTACAAATTCAGCTCAGAGCAATATGCGGAAATCAAGGCAGCACAGAAGG